>VFQN01003043.1_pt1 | contig 24750 bp, 20 predicted proteins | sample 3512371 | NCBI WGS metagenome assembly VFQN01 (sample SAMN10412370, study PRJNA504923) | tailings metagenome | isolation source: Replicate 2 from Balatoc abandoned mine | place: Philippines: Itogon, Benguet | collected 2017-08-28 | reverse complement strand
TTTTGATTGCTCATGATGACGTGATTGCTATTGAATAGAAGTAGAGTAGATTAGATTCTCCCATATGTACACACTAGAGATATCTGCGAGATGTCATGCTATCTATTAGTTAAAATGATTTCACGCATCACCACTACCCATGACGATGATCTTCGCACCATCAACGATCTTCGCATTCTTCGCTAACGTCGACGCCTCGTCCTTCAGAATCATGCCCTTGCAAATCAATTTCATCTGTTTCGCGGTGGATGCCAGCTGAGGTAGCAGGTACTGCACGATGATCTGTCTGAGCTGGCCGATCGTCACTCCGTCACCCAATGAGAGCACAGACACCTCCTGGTTCTTGAAGAAGATGTGCAGGCGTAGCACTCGACTGCCTATCGTCTGATACTGTCTCAATGCACTCTGCAGTCGCTGGTCCAACACTATCTTCTCCTCTGACGGGTGGTAGGGGAGCAGGTGACGTAAGTCAGTCTGCTTCTCTCCCGACGAGCCAGAGGAAGAGGATGACGTGGACAGGTTGCCCGAGGGAAGGAGGCGGATTGTGTAGTAGATGTTAGGGAAGTCGTCGTGGTGGATGGCGACGACGTCAGCGAGGTGGAGGATGATGTGTTCTCGATGTTCGTATGCTTCTAAGAAGGAGGAGAAGACTGTATCAGAGGGAGCCACGTCAGAGGCTGGCTGCAGTGCCTTGTAGTACCACACTCTGTCTCCCTTACGATACTCTCGCTTCACCTCTGCCGCTGTGGTAGTAGCGGTAGAGGGAGAGGGAGAGGTAGAGGTAGCGGCAGAAGCCTTGACGTCAGCCTTGCGAAGGGCTGGATTCTGCTGCAACGTCAGCACCTGTGACAGTGGGAGAATCTTCAGCCAGACCTCTTCGAAGTTCGTGAATAGTTGGTGCAGTGGGAGGTTTCTGACGTCAGCGCTTGTCCAGTACTCCCAGTCCGGCGTGTCTCTCGTCTGTATCGAGAGTCCGACATCCGCCACGTCAGCCGCCACACCCAGCTTCCTTGCGATGAACAGGATGAGGTCAGGGTATTGCCGCTTCACCTGATACAACAGCTCCGCGAGAGTGACGTGGCGGGAGAAGAAGAGATATCTGACGGAATCCACTGACGCCTTAATAGAGGCGATGCTCTCCTCGACCAACCTCGCCACCTCGCCCTCCTCCTGCTGTAAACCCTCTTCCTTGAGAGGAGGAGAGCGAGAGGCGCTAGCTGCTGACGGTGGCAGAGGTTCGAAGTGAAGCATAAAGAAGACGCGATCCTCGCTGACGCAGCTGTCGTTGCCGGTAGCTCGAGACTTGATCAGCATCTCGCGAGTTTTTGAAGAAATTCTCTTCGTTTTATCGTTTGAGGTTGAGTTAGACGAGTTATCGAGGCGTTGTAGCGTAGATTGGAATTTCTCCTTGTCGGTGGTGGTGGCAGAAGGCTTTGAGGAATGCACGGCATGCTGACTGTGAGTCGCCACAGGAGATGAGGATGAGGAAAAACGATCGGTAATTGACTGAAAAAGACCCTTTACGCTAAATCCAGTTGATTCTTCTCCACTCTTTGCCTCTGGTTCGATTGCTGCCTTGCAGTCATGAGTGAAGCGGGACCGATGATCGAGACAATAAAACTTCTCGCATTTTGGACATTCAAAAGGAAGAAAGTCGTGAATGGAGCAACCTGGCTGGCAGCAGCGAGTTCCTTCCATCTTATCTATTAATATTATTATTAAGATGATCTAATAGACCAGCAATAGGCTTTCCTTTTATTCTACACTGCAATCCTTCTTATCGAGAGAAGGAAATCTGTTCTATCACGAGAGAAGGAGTTCCCAGTTCCCAGGTTCCCAGAGTTTGGGTGGCTGTGTCACAGTCCTTCTCTCTCTCCCAAGTCCTTCCCACTCTCCTAAAACACTCACAGAGATGAGAGAACAACACATCTGAGATATCGTTACAGTATATATGATGTCTGATAGACTAGGTCTGAGAGACCAATAAAAGAAAGAAGAATCATAAAATTATCCCAATCATTTGATAAAAAGAATAACAAACAAATCAATTAACTCTCTTTCTCTCGTAACAAACAAATCAATCATAAACTACAATGAACAAAGCAGGTGTTGAATTAACTGTCTCTATTGTCCGTGGAATCGCTGTGGTAAGACTTCATAGTCCTTTCCTCTGATTGAAGCTAATGATGAACTTGTCTATTTAGTCTGGTGGCTTCATCATGGGCTACAATACCCTGACAAAGAATAAAGAAGAGGCGAACTTCCTTGAGCGCTTCTATCAGAACCAAGCAGCAAAGTTCGGAGCAAAGATACCCTCTTCACAAAACCAGACATCAACATCTCAGCAGAGCACCTCCTATTAGATCGATTATGTATGTGTCTCGGGGTGGTATTGTCTGTCTTTGTTATGTATGTATCTATCTGTGTCTATGGTTAGTACGAATATTAGTCTAACCTCGAACTATACAGTGATGTCAGTGTCTAGACTTTGTGATTTGTTTCGATCATTTGAGATCATTTAGATTATCTTGTTTCTTTGTAAATAAAATTCTTTCGCTCATCTCATTCATACAGAAGAAGAAGAATTAATACCCACTACTCACCTCCTCCATAACATCACAACCTTCACACTCACACACTAAATATATCTATATATATAGATGATGATCATCATCACAGCTCTGACATCTCTGCTTCGATCGATCAAAGTGATGGATATTTCTTAGTGTTAATCAAAAGACTTTGTACTATACGATACTAGACTAATAGACAAATTATAACGTCAGAGCTAGTCCAGGTCTTTCACAGGCGTGGCGAGGAGGTGGTCTCCTAACAGCAAGGAGGTGGAATGCTCCTCATCTGTGGAGATGTTCCAGAAGTCCCCGCTGAGCTCCACGTCATCCAGCAGTTCTCCATTTCTCCGCCCCTCGCTACTCGCTGTCACCGCCTCGAAGGTGGATGTGAGAGACACTGAGTGACGCACTACCTCGTCCGAGGCCTCTACCTCACTGACGCGACTGTGTGAGTGGTCTAGTCTCTTCACTGAGACGAGGAAGCGATCGATGCGTTGGATGAGCTCATCCGTCGACTCCAACGACACAACACCCCCTTCCAGCACCTCTTGAGAGGTGTGATCTGCCAACATCTTCTTCTCCACTGCAGTGACGTGAGTATGAGATGACCGATGTATCGAGGTTGTGTTGAGGATGTGCTGTGACGTGGTCTTACTCTGACGTTGCTTGTAGTTGCGATAGAGGTGAAGGAAGATCTTTGCCAACATCTGCCACGTCAGAGCCTCGACCTTCCTCTTCCTCGCCTCCTCTGCGGTCACGAGCGATGATGACACAGAGGTGGCGGAAGGTGCGAAGAGTTGATGCGCTGGCGTTAATTCGAGTTTCGCGGAGGATTGTCCGGAGGAGGATTTGTGCCTTGGAGGGTGTGCAATGACGTCATGCAGCTTTCCGTGCAAGGTGCTGAGCTCTACCAAGGCAGTGCTGCATTGCTCTCCGATGAGTTGGTGCTGCGAGGAGAGGAAGCACACGTGAGTGAGAGTCTGGTGTAGCGAGAGAGAGGCGAGGAAGAGGCGCTCCACGTACTCCTCTTCCTCCTTCTTTCTTGCTGTGGTGATGACATCAGTCTCCACGGGCTTCAAAGGAGGGGTGGAGGAGGTGTTGAGGATGAGGTGTTGCAGTGAGTTGTGGAAGAGGTCTAGTTCGTCATTCTTCGCCGACAACTCCTTACCGACTCGCTGATACTCCACCGACAGCTGCTGAAAGCGCTTCTCGATTAAGTAGACGTCCTTCTCTCGCTGTAAGAGTCGCTCGTTAAGACTCTGCACCACCTCCTTGGACTCCACCTCTCTGTTAGCAGCGACTGAGAGGGTGTGCTCCAACGCCTCTATCGTTTCTCGAAGTGACGTCACTGCAGCCGCCTTGCTCTGACGGTCTTTATCAACCTCAGCCAGTCGCTGTTGACACGTCACTAACTCTCTCTGGACCTTCTCGTATTGAAGGCCCAGCGCCTCCTTGTCACTCAATCGCTGCTGACACGTCACTAACTCTCTCTGGACCTTCTCATATTGAAGACTCAGCGCCTCCTTGTCACTCAATCGCTGCTGACACGTCACTAACTCTCTCTGGACCTTCTCATATTGAAGACTCAGCGCCTCCTTGTCATTCAGAGCAGAGAGGTGCAGTGCAAACACCTGCTCCTTCTCCGCCTCAAGTTGTTGCAAGGAGTGACGTAGAGCTGCTTTATCTCGCTGTAACTGCGTTATTTCCTCACTGAGGCGCACCCCTTCACTTCTTCGCTGCACCTCTTCGCGTAGCGCCAACCTGTTATATCGAGTGAGACTAAGAGGGAGAGATAGAGTAGAGCGATGCTTACTCTAGCTGCTGACAGCGCTGACGCCACTCCTTCTCTTTCTCACTCCACTTCTGTGAGGTAGTGGAGAGGTAGTGCTGCAGTGCACGCGTCAGTTGTTGCTTCTCGCTGAGTTGATGTTGAGAGGCGGTGGCGAGGAGGTGCTGGACGGAGTCTCGTAGCTGGCGCTGTTGAGTCTGCACCTCCTGGCACTGCCTGTGGTACTGACGTAGCACCTCCTCGTGTCTCTTCTCGAGGTCCTGCACTAACTGAGCGTTCTCTCTCGATACAACGTGCATCTCTTGTATCAAGAGGTCTCGATTGGCCAGCTCAGCGGCGTAGTGCTGCTGCTTATCGAGGAGGTGTTTCTCCCACTGCACTCTATCCACGTCACATAACACAACACAATACACGTCAGAACAAGGTAGCGATAGGATGACGTCAGAAACACTCACTTCATCTCTTCCCTCTCTCGCTGCCACGTCACCTTCTCCTCTCTTAGTCGCATTGCCTCTTCCAACATTTCTTTGTCATGTTGAAGCTGACCCTGTGACGTCACTTCCTCTCTCTGCTTCAGCTGTGACGTCAGGTCGTCCTCGCGCCGTCGCAGAGCAAGCACCTCCTCTTCCCTCTCAGCGAGGAGTTGTTGCAGTTGACGTCTCTGGTCATCGACATCGCTCTCTCTTGACACGAGAGTTTCCCCTAACGAGAGACAGCGCTGCTCTGCGATGACCAGACTCTGCTCTAACGAGAGAACTTTCTCCAACAGCTCCTCCTTCTCTCGATTGAGCAAGGCGATGACGTCCTTCCTACCCTCTCGCTCAGGTCTCGAAGATGACGTCAACAGCTTCTTCTCCAGTGCTTCCACTTTCTCTCGATAAGACCTACTCGCAGCTATAAGAGATGAATCATCAGACACATGGATTCTTACTTGATCATGCTGACGTGTACTTGTTGCAGGAGAAGGAAGTCATTCTTCATCCCCTTCAACATCGCTCTCAGTGATGGCAACTGTAATGTCGTCAGCTCCTCTTGATATACCAGCAGCAGTTGCTCTCGCTTCAGCAGACTCTCCTGTAACGAGCGAGTTTCACTGACGGCGACATCGAGTGACGTCTTCCACTGCTCTGCCTCTAAGCGACATTGCTGTAGTGACAGCTCCTTCTCTTGTAGGGATAGACTGTTCTTCGAGGACTCAGTCTGGAGACGATGCAGCTGCTGCGTCAGAGCATCTCTCGCGGCAGTGAGTTGAGTCAGAACTACCTCCTTCTCCTGCAACTGATGTAACAAGAGACCCAGCCTCTCTGTCAGTTTTCCTTCTTGCTCCTTCATTCCATGCAGGCTGTCCTTCATGCTAGAGGCGTTGAGCTGGTATTCTCTCATCACCTTGTCTTGTTCCTCGCACTGCTGACGTAGTGCCACCACCTCTCTCCTCTCCCGTGACGCTTCATCCCTCGATTGCTGTAGCAAGAGAGTGAGAGAGCTGACTTCACTGGCCTTCTCCTGTAAGGAGGTGTGCAAGGAGGTGTTTTCCAAATGAAGGCGCTGTATGGACTTCGCACTCTCCACCAACACCTCCCTCCGCTGCTCTGACATCTCCTCCTCTGCCTTCGTCTTCTCTTCTGTCAATCTTAATACTTCCTCTTCCCTCTGCTTCAACGAGACACGGACGTCAGTCAGTTGAGATATACAATTGCTTAACTCGCTCTGCACAGCAGTTAAGGAATTGCGTAGTTCAGACATCTCTTTCTCTCGCTGAGTCAGTGTCTCTTGTGACTGCAGACTTTGGTTCAGCCATGTCGTTTGAACCTCTTTTGCAGCGGATTCAAGGAGTTGCGCGTGACGTCTGCTCTCTGTCACTTCCTGCGTCAGCGCTGCTATCTGCTGCAAGTGTGAGGTCAACACCTGCTCTAGCGACTGACGTATGAAGGATTGAAAGGCTCTGACGTCATCTTCAGATTGCTTCTTCATCTTCTCGAGCACTACTTTCATTTCCTTGTGCTGACGGCCAGCGAGACTCAGGGCTCGTTGTAGTAGAGACAGCGACAGCTCCTTCTGTTGTATTGAGAGGACGAGGGCATCTCTCTCTGCCCGTGCCTCTGCCACCTCCTTCGTCGCTATCTGCAGCGACAATTCTGTCAGATGTTGCTGGTCCTGGACTATTGACAGTCGCTGCTCCACGTCATGCAAGAGAATCGCTTTCTCTTGTAGCGAGAGCTCTATGGTCTTCTTCTGCTGTAGCAAGAGCCTGCACTGCTGGTCCTTCTCTTCGACGACTTCATCGTGACGCCCTCGCTCTTGCTGCATCACCAAGTGCGTCACTCTTAGTTCTTGGTACTGACGATTGAGGTCATCATAGGAGGCTTGTAACGCTCGCTGCTGACTCAGTGCCTGATCTCGCTCTCTCGTTACAGAGGCTAGCTTCTGCTCTAATGCGTGCACTCTGTCGTCAGCCTGCGTCAACACCTCCTTCTTCTGCACGAGGAGAGTCTGGGCACTCTCTTTATAGCGGATGTTCTCTAACTCCAGCGAGGCGATCGTCTGCGTCAGTTGCGCCTTCTCTTGTTCTAGTAGATTAATGCGCTCGTCTGCTTTATCGAAAGCCTCCGTCATCTCCTTCTTAATCTTCCTCTGCTCCTCGCACATCTTGGCCACGCTTTCTTGATACACCGCACGCTCCGTCTGACGTTCACCCTCGATGGTAGCGATGCGCTCTTGACAGACAGTGACCTGCGTCATGGCTTCTTGATTGAAGCGCTGACAGGCCTTCACCTCGTCAGACAGCTGCGTCACGAGTTTGTCGCTCTCTTCTTTCTCTCGCAGCAGCAGTGACGTCTCTGCCTCGTACTTCTGAATGCGAATGCTCTGAGTGTCGTGCGTGGCTTGCAGTAGCTCGTAGCGTGTCTGTAGGTCGTGGTAGAGCGAGTGAAACTCCTCCTGACGTACTAGCTGCGCCTCGATGTCCTTCGCCCTCTCCTCGGTCTGCCCTAACAAGAGCATGCAGCGAGACAGCTCAGCGAGGAGGTGGTTCTTCTGGGCGAGGGTGTGTTGCATCTCTCTCTCGCTATACACCGGCATCAGGTCCGTCAGCACCTCGCTCGTTAGACCAGCCAACTGACGCATAGGAGGCGCCACATCATTCCTGTCTTTGTCTAGGGACTCAAAGGAATGGTTGGGTAGTGGCAGTTGGGCGGTCGCTGTGGTTGAGGTGGTGTGACGAGGAGGTGACAGTGTGATCTGAGAGATGTCAGAGGTGAAGGGAGGAGGAGGAGGTGTTTGAGGAAGCGCGACAGATTCCACCACGACCGTGTTTTGAGGGGGTGCAATGCTGAGATTGCTCACAAAATTGCGAGAAAACACCTCTGACGACTGTTGTTTCTGGGTAGTGGTCGAGGTAGTGACAGAGGGAGTGGTGGAGGGCAGGGCTTTGGCGAAGGCTTGGGGCAACAGCTGATTGAGTGCCTTCCTCTTATCTCGTGACGGTGACATCATTCCCTTCGTCGAGTGCAGTTGTCTGAGGTAGGAGGGGTCTGACTCGTTCTCTAAGTTGTTCTTATTCGAGGTAGTGTTCGAGGCAGTGCTCACAGTGTTGGCAGTGACGTCACTCGTAGCGCGAGGGAAAGTGAAGCCCTTCTTCCCAGGCATCACAGGTGCTGGGCTGAGAGGCAGGCTGGGCTCGTCCATCGCTCCTATCAGACTCCCCTTACTCGTCCCTATCGAGAGGATACAGTAACGAGAGTGAGAGACATCGACGACGTCACGGCACTTACATGCAGCTGTGATGTTTTTAAAGGTGATTACTCTCTTGGTTTCCTTTAGCTCCTTCAATCTCTCGACAATCGAGACGAATGGCAGCGATCTGATGTCATCGCCATTGATGGCAGTGATGATGTCACCCACACTCACTCTCGCCTCCAGATAGGCCTGATCGACGCCAGAGTGATCGATACTAAAGTAGAAGTCCTTGACCCGGCAACCAATCTCACGCTCAGAGGATTTAATGACGGGCTCTAGTTCGAGGCCCATCGCACCTGGCGGGAACTCTATCTTATATTTGATGCGAGCCTTCTTGCTCGTCACCTTCAATTGATTCGAGTGATATGTCGTTGGAGCATCGTTAGATTGGATGGAGTTGGATATATTAGCGGTGGTAGTGCTCATTGTTTGTTGTTTGTCTGTTGAGAGGATTTCACAACAAATTTGAAAAATGGGGCATGCTTTTCGCACAGATGAAGTTGTGAATTATGTGCACTGTATTTCGCATAACATTAGTGTGAACACACTACTAACGTCGTCAGATCTCAGCAGCGATTAAGATACTTACAAAAATGAATCTATAGGAGCTTATGAATATTAGGTAAAGAGATTGTAGCATAATCTGATAGATGTCTTATTGTTTGGTGTATTTTCTGAAGACAAGAGCAGCGTTCTGTCCACCTATATCAATACAATTTTATCACACCACAAATAGTGTTAGAGAGACAGTCAAATATCAGAGTCGTTCAAAACTTACCGAATCCGAGGTTATCACTAACAATGGCGGTAGGGATTTCGTCAGGCTTATAGTGATGGGCTTTGTTGGGGACGTAGTCTAAGTCACAGCCAGCTTCCACGTCAGGCTCATCACAGTTCAAAGTAGGAGGAACGACGCCATGTTCGAAAATTTTCGCACACACAGCTGCTTCTATTCCTCCAGCAGCTCCTAAGCTGTGTCCAATCATACTCTTGATAGAAGACACTTTCATCTTGTAAGCATGCTCTCCGAACACACCCTTGATCGCCTCTGTCTCGAACTTGTCGTTCAATTGAGTGGAAGTACCGTGAGCGTTGAGATAGCCCACTTCAGAAGGAGCAGTGTTGGCGTCCTTCAAGGCCATGTCGATGCATCGTTTCAGACCTTCACCACCTGAGGCAGGCGCAGTGATGTGATAGGCGTCACAGGAGGCGCCATAACCAGCAAGCTCGCAATAGATCTTTGCTCCTCTGGCGAGAGCGTGCTCCTCAGTCTCTAACAAGAGTACACCAGAACCCTCGCCAATGACGAATCCTCCTCTAGATTAGCATCAAATTACAAGGAAGCACTCTCCTCACATGAGTAATACTCACCTATTCTTATCAAATGGACGAGAAGCTTTCTGTGGGGAATCGTTGAATTTGGACACCATTGCAGTCAAAGAACAAAAACCAGCGAAGCACAGTGGAGTGATGGAAGCCTCACTGCCTCCAGCAAGCATGATATCGGCCTCTCCATCACGGAGGTGCTTGAGAGCAGATCCAATAGAGTGAGAACCCGTGGCACAGGCAGTCACCACGCCATAGTTTGGTCCTTTAGCTCCATGCTCGATCGCGATGACACCAGAGGCGAGATTGGAGATTAAGGCGGGAATGAGGAAAGGGTCCACCACCTTCAGACCGCTGTAACCACCGCCCGCCTTAGTGAAAGCATTGCAGTTGTCCTCAAACCATTCGATGCCACCGATGCCTGAACCAACAATAACTCCGAAGCGACTAGGATCTGCGAGAGTCTTTGGATCGAGCTTGGCGTCATCGAGAGCTTGCTTAGCGGCGACAAGGGCGAATTGCGCATATCTTCCATTTCTAGAGATAGATTTCCCCTTAAGACCGTTCGCCTTAGGATCGAAGTCAACAACTCCTCCCAACTGTAATGGAAGATTAGTAAAAGCTATGATGTACCACTGATAAAAATACCTGCGCGGGGAATTCATCAGCCCATGAGGGAAGTCGTCTGATTCCACTTTTTCCATCACATAAAGCTTGATAGGCATTCTGTGCTCCAATACCAACAGGACTCACAATTCCGACACCGGTAACGACCACCTGCAAATGAAAAAGATGATCGTGACTTTCAGCGGTGATATCATGGATACCTTCTTATGGTGTGCAGCCATACTAAGTCTCATGCGTCCTAAAGCAGATATCTCATTCCCCATTCGAAAGGCGAGGCCAATCACAAGGGTCGAACAAAGACACAAAACTTGGAAAAACGAAAGTCTACTCATCTTGTGCGATAATAGTTGATTTCTTATCGATTGCGATGGGTAGGATAGTGTTGGGTGCTAGGACAGTGTCGTTTAAAGATGCGAAGGTTTCTGACTGAAAGCTTTCACAATTAACTTGCAAAGATATAAAAACGATGATGATGGATGATGCGATTGTCAACCTTATCGAGAGTCACACTCCAATCATACAGTCATGCAAAATAAAAGAAAATAATATATCCCTTTTCGTCTTTTCGATTGCTCGGAATTTCGCAGATTCGCTTTTGGGATGTACCGGATCTTTGAGATAGTTCCGTTGAGCAGTGGCGTTGAGTGATTCGAATTCAATGATTCTCTGTGTATTATCTATGATTAACTAGGACTAAAACTACCACTAGAACTACCGCATGACTAACTGATATCATCATATGCCCATCCTCTAGAAACTACCTCCTCTGTATTCTCTACATATCTCTACTTTCTTATTTGTTTTCTCGCTTTTTGTTCTTCAATCAATCATCTCTCTGGACGGACCTAACCGTATACCTGAGAGAGTTTTTAGATTCACGTTTTCCCCCCGCTTTCTATTAGATTTACATTCATTCATACTCGTTTTCTATCGCCTACTACCTCCTAGTAGTATTCCTATCTAATCCTATCTTTATATATACCAAGTATCAACGATTTCCTCACATTTATTGACTTTCTTCTATTACAAACACGTTTTAAATATCATTTATCATTGCATATGATCGATAACGACAACACAACAACCAGCACTTCATTTGATCGTTCCTCAACTTTATCCTCGTCAAATTCTCTCATGTTCGGGAGACAGAAGCCTTCAATCCCTCCCACTCCCTCCTCAGAAGACCAGCTACATCCCTTCCTCAGCAACCCCTCTATGTCTCTCACCTCACACAGCGAGGATAGTAATAATATGAGAAGAGGAGATATGTCTCAATTCCAACAACTCGATGAGGTCAGTGCTCTTTAAAATACTCTCTTCACACATCTCTTACCCTTCATTCACCTAATAGATTTTCGACGAGTTAGTGCCTCAAACCCGTCACAACCAATCCTCCTCAAAGATGCTTTCTTCGTCCTCCAAGGCGATGTCTCGTCATGCAGTTGATATGATGCTCGATGCCTCTTCCTCAGAGAACGAAGACGATGACAAGATGCCCTCACCGCTCAAGTCTCGTCTCTCTTTGGGCAAGAAATCAGTGAGCTGGATTCCTCCTCGAAACACATCACCTCTACCAGTCAGAACCACGACTGAGCCAGCGGAATCTTCCTCCACTCCTCTCGCACCAGCTCTCAACCCCAACGACACTCCTGTGAAGAAGATGACTCGCTGTCGCTCTGAGATCATCTCTCTGGTGGACGGCAATGCCCCTCCTCTTCCATATAACATCAAGTCAAAGAAGCGCGTGGCGCGACGCATTCAGAGCATTCACCACATAGTGGAGCACGAGACAGCAGAAGAGCGCAGAGTGCAAGCTCAGATGCAATCCCTCTCAATCCAGACAGACGATGATCTGACCACGATCTCTGGGGGCTCTGGCTCAGCGACTGACTCTCAACGCCGCCCTTCACTTGCCTCGTCAGACGCCGGTGACGTCAGTCTACACAGCACGACCACTGCGGCCACCGTGAGAACGAGAGTGAAGTACGTGCCTTACCGTCTACAGGAAAGCGCGCCAGATCTGACGTCACACCTGTCCCGACCTCTCTCAGTGAGAGAGCAGACACGCATTGCCACCCTTCTTTCAGCGCAAGAGGCACAATTCGGATTCAACATGTTCGATACACTGATCCCCGGTGACAACGATGAGATAAAACGACTGACGCAGCTAGGCTATCGCTATGAGGACGCGGCGCTGATGATCTTCGAGAAGAGATACGTCAACAAGTCTGACGAACCTCTCAGCGCTTATTATGCACCACGCTCTCAGTCTGCCCCCACGTCACCGAACATCTCTTACGATTACTCGATCGGTTCCAATGCTGCCGACTCACCGAATTACTCCGCTGACTACGCCTACTCCCCTGGTGTTTATTACCAGCCAGCGAGTATCCACCAGACACAGAGTTTCTCTGGTGCCTCGTCAGTGAGGTCTGGGTATACGTCATATGCCTCGACTCTTCCCTCCCCGCCTGCCCCGGGATATTACCAGACCGGCTATCCGATCGCTTATTCGCCATACGCCGCGTCTTACGCCACCCCAATGCCAGCACCTCTTTCTCCTCCTCCAGCACACGTCAGTACAGGACTTCCGCCGAAGTCACCGAAGCACTCAGTGGTGATGTCAGGGAGAAAGACAGTAGGCAGTGGTGGTAGTTTAGCGGGGAGATCTCAGAGCAGCACCAGTTCTAACACTAGTAATAGCAGTAACAACCTGTCGCTACAACTGTCATCCTCCTCTTCCTCTTCTAAAAGAAACACATCTTCCAAGCAAGTAGTGGTAAGTGACGTCACTATTTAAAGCCTTGTATCTTATCTATTCTATCTATTCTGTGTAGGGCAAACAATACGCTGTTCCGACTGTAGCTCGCATCGCTCAACACAACTACAATTAACACAACACACAGTCTCATTGCCTCCAAGAACACTGACGGCGGTGTGGTATGATATGGTGGGAAGTGTTTGATTGTGTTGGGTAAAATGTCCTAGTAACACGTAGCGAGTCCTTCTCTTTCCAACTGACGTCAGTGTGATGTGACGAGTGTTTTAATTCTTGTGTGTTATTTGATTTGTATCTATGTATGTATCTATGATTTCTACTCGTGTTTCGTTGTGTTTATTTAGTATGTAATAGCATAGGAGCTATAGTTATCCTATGTATGCAGAAGTCAGTGATCAATATATGTATGCATATTCTCACTCCATCTTACCTCAGTTTTCTCACATGGATATGCATATTGCTCGTGATGTTTTATTTCCATTTCTCTTCTCTTTCCTACCTATTTGCACGTCTTTGTCTTTGTCTTGGTTTCTTCGTTTTGCTCGTTTGTTCGTTTGTTTGTTTTCTATGGTTTTGTTTGTTTTATTTGTTTTACTTGTGATGTCAGTTACGAGTGACTAGTATTAATTGATTGAATGATGTAATATATATAACGATGAACAATAACCTCCCATCTTGAAATATCTCTGGTATGACGTCAGCTACGAGGTTCGACTCTTTTTCCCCACCAGAAATTAATAGAAAAACTAAAATCAACACAACTCTTATCGCTATGACTATGACTATGACTATCAATATGACTATGACTATCAATATGACTATGACTATGACTATCAATATGACTATGACTATGACTATCAATATGACTATCCCTAACACTACTACTATTACTGTGTCTTATCTCCTTCTCTCTATTGAGAGAGTCAGCTGAGACACGATCTATTGCAGTGACGTAATGCCACCACCACCTTGGAATAAACAAACTCTCTCCCTCCCTTAACACCACGTCATAGCAAGGGACAGCAGAGAGAAGCCGAAGGTCATCATCCTTCAGCATGTCTAAAGTGCTGTTATTCTTCATCTTCCCTCCCATCGGTCTAAGGCTAGCAGTGGCTTGGGGAGGAAAGAGTCGCACTGCCTTGCTGCCCACTACCTGTGCTAAGAGGTTGTGGTAGCTGTCGTAGTGTGTGGGCGAGACCGTGCCCACAGGCCCCAGCCAGCTCTGCACTAACACCTCCTTCTCCTCCTCGTCTATATATTAAATCAGTAAGGAGAAGTGAGGAGTGTTGTCTGATGACGTCACTCACCTGAAGGGAGGCTGTCAGTAGTCTGGTCTATCAAGAGGGAGCAGTGGTCGGGGATGTTGAAGTCTCTCTTGAGCGAGGGAATCTGCTCGAATAATGCATGCTGAGCGAGGTAACCCACCCCCACCTCCCCCGACACTCCCTCTGTCTCCTCCTCGCAGCAGAGGAGGTGTTGTTTAATGAAGGCCTCGATCGTCATCAGCTTCATCGCAGCGCCTGACGACAAATAAGACGATCCTAGCTCCACCGGCACTGTGCGCTCTCCTGCGGTGTGAAGGAGGTAGGAGAGGTCGCGCCAGAGTCTCGGCGCAGTCCAGCAGTCCATCAGACCTGTGATGACGACAGGTCTCTGACGCACGAAGAAATCCTCATAGAACCTCACCAACTCACCACCTTCTATCCGACTCACCTCGAGGCTCTTAGGAGAGGTGAGGAAGTTCGAAGGAACCTTGCAGCGGCGAGATCGAGTGACGCGAGCACCCCTCAGCACCTCCTCGAACACCTCGTCTGACACCTCCTTCAACCTCCGATACTCCTCATAGAGCACATCCATCACACCTTGTAATAGGGGATCGATGGGAGAAGATAATAACATTCCAAGATCAGTCAAGTGAATCAGAGCCACGCACTCACTGACACCAAGAATGACGTCATTACAAGACGTGAGAACCAGCAAACAAGTGATCAAACCAAACCATTCTCTAAATATCTGAAGACTGCAGTCGTTCCAGGGAGATGAGTGCAGCTTCCTCCACAGATATTCCCTGAACTCCCAGGAAAACGACAACAAACTGTTCCTTGCTGTTACACAGGATTCTTTGAAAAGGCGTTCCAACTGATATTGGAAGCATATTAAACCTCCATCAATATGCGTATAATCATGAAGGATACTCTCAAATCGTCGTTGTAGTTGTTGTAATAGTTCTTCTAACTTTCTTCTCATCACAACTCAATCAGCGTAATTTTACTTCATAATATCACGGACGAACTTTTACGAGATACTACTCAGCGACGCCATAATAAAAGAAGGATCATAGTGAGAGTGTATGACGTTGAACTGCGATTATCTTCGACTCTTCTCCATCATAGGCGCGGTGTCCATTGCCTTCCACCGCCCCTATCATGTAGGAACTATGAGTTCTTTCATTGGGTTGCGGTATTTTGATCAGTGGAGCTCGAGAGGAGCAGTGATTTATAGTGGGAGATCTCACTACTCTCACTGGTTCAAAGAATACTCTCGATCTGACGAGGTGACGGAGGTATCCTCGCAACCGATTCCGTTTAGTACGCTCCAACGATATCAGATATCAGCGGTAGATGTCTATTCGACTCTGGCCGAGCAGATCAGTCGCGGTGACGAGAGCCTTGAAGAAAGAGTTTTCAGAGAATTCACCACTGGCGCTGCCTCACCTGAAAGAAAACCACACATCGACATTTGGCTGAATCAAGCACGTCAGTTCAAAGAGCAGGGTCGCTTCAACGAGGCGATCGCTCTGAATCAGCGCTGCATCGAGGAAGATCCGTCGAACTATCGCGCGATCATCGGCACTGCGACTCTGCTCTGGAAGCGAAGGAAGGTCGATGAGTGCATCCGAATATTGCAACAAGGTCTACAACGGGTCAGGAATGAGCCTCATCTGATCCAGTATCTAGCTAGTGTGTATATGAAGATAGGACGAAGCTCTGACGCACTCGAGATACTCAAACTAGGCATCGCAGAATACCCTGAACACAGCGCCTCCTGGCTCACTCTAGCCACTTTGCACCTCAATAAAGGGGATATCAGCTCTGCGCGCTCTTGTCTCTCGACAGCTGTGCAGAACGATCCTCGAGCTTACGCCTGCTACGTGGCGTGGGCTACACTGGAGTACGACAGTGGAGACCTCGCCTTTGCCAAAGAACTTATTGCAAAGGCTCTACAGATAGCTCCTAATAGCTATCGAGCGTGGTTTCTGGTGACGAGAATTCTTATGAGAGAGGGGAAGTACAAGGAAGCACAGGACTTCCTCCTTCAATGCATTGAGAAGGCTCCCACTGTGGGCAGACTATTCACCTCCCTCCTCGAGGTCTACGAGAGACAACTGCAGTCCATAGATCCTAAACTCATCGAAGAGGCTGTACAGAAGATCGTGCAGAACTCCAAGGCTTATGGTGACGGCAGATCTCTTGTGGTAAGGTCTCTTACCCGCCGATATCTCCCACTAACTCTATGAATAGGAATTGATTAGTTTTGAGCAGCGTCAGTTGCGCCGTTTGAAGTTTAAGATCAATGACTTTCTTATTGCAGCGGATCTTCCACCCATCAGACAGAGAGAGCAAACACTTGGAACACTCTCCTCGTCCACTCTCTCACCGCCTCCGATCTCTGTATTGCAAACCTCAGGCGACCCATCGGCAAAGGAAATGTTAGCTTCACTGTCTCCTATCTATCAGCCGATAGATAGCGATGCGATGATCGTAGATCTGGGTGAGCGAATAAACCGTGGCACTTACCTCTACGACCTCCACCAATTAGTGCAGAACCAGAGCCATGAACTCTCACAGTCGAATCAAATCGCTGCCTTTGGTCTCTTTAAGAAGCTACAGGAGCAGATCTCTCGCATTCGCAGCTACTACCAGCTGTCCATTCAAACGAATAAATACGTCACGAACACCTGGATTCACTGGTCAGACTTCGAGAAGACGGAGGGGAACTATGGTAAGGGCTACTGTAATCTCCTTGCTGCATTAAGAGTCTCACCGAAAGTTGATAGATGTGGCGAGGAAGATCCTTATCGCGGGTATTGAGAAGTTCCCTAACTCCAGGACTATTGGGAAATTTCATGTGGCTCTGGGAGACTTAGCTGCTCTCACCTCTGATGCAGAGACAGCCAGGTCGTGCTATGAGCGGGCAATAAAGCTCTGTCCGCGCCACTTGTCACTGCCGATCTATTCGAAGTACTATGAGATGGAGCTGATGAATGACAATGAAGTCAAGGCTAATAAGGTGTTGCAACAAGCACTGACCAGGTTTCCTTCGAAAAGAGAGTAAGATTAACTTATATCTCTCTTATTAATCTTATTTTAATCTTAATCTCTTATTTTAATCTTATTAATCTGAGAAGGTTTCTGACTCAAATTCGAAGGAAGTATATCAAGGATGAGCTCTCCCTGCGATGAAGTCGGGGAGGTATTATAGGTATTATAGTTTAATCAATAGAACTTGCACGATCATAATACATCATATTTTTGAATTACTAACGCCCACTCTCTTCTTGTGTTGTTCCGTTGAATGATGTTATCTTATTAGCTTCCTCCAAGGACATGGATATTATGCTATGGATAGCTCTTTGGAGAAATTGCTCCCAAAAGGTTCATCTCCGTGAGACGAACTCGAGGATGTGACAAATATTATCTGATGCAAGAATTATGACTGCAGACAGCTCAGGGCTCAACCGACTGTGAGGTAATTGAGAATTCGTGCGAGTCTCCCAATCCTCCTCTTTTCGACGACGCGCTACGACTGAGAGGAGAAAAAGAAGGAGATGACATCCTCAGAGGAGATCGACTTGTGCCGGCTCTACTCATCAGAGATTTGCTGGTACCGGCTCGACTCAATGTGGAGGTGGCAGTGCCTATACGACTAGAGCTCTGTCCTCTCTCTAACTCTAGTCTCCTAGACGACGCGAACTTCTTCTCTGCTAGTTTGGGGTAGATCTGAGTCATCTTCTCTACCACGATGTTTTGTAAGTGACGGTTTCTCGAGTCTCCCTCTCCCATCGAAGACTCTTTCACTACCTCAGAGAAGAATGGCCCCTTCGTGTGCAGCTCAGCAAAGGAAGGAACTCGCATGAAAGTATCTGGCGAGCTCTGACGAGGTAACGGGGGTTTGGGTGAGAGGAAGGCGACAGATAATCTGTCAGGGTCCTTTACTGCCACTGCTGGCTTGTGATGGTTGAAGGTCCCTGGACCGACGTGAGGCGCTGTGGTTGGAAGAGGAATATCCAACCCAACCTTCGCAGATGATCTGAAGGATGCAGCATAATTCAAAGAAGATTTCATGACTAAACTCTTCATTTCATAGTGTTTCGTAACATCTACGTGGACATTCTTAGTCTCTGACGTGGTGTTGGATAGCATGCCGTCAAGGCGAGATTCACTCTTATTGAAGCGAAAGCTCAGCTTCTTATCCAACTTCTTATCGTAGTCGTTAGACAATGTCAAACCAGTTGTCTTAATAAAAGGCTCTTGTCGGTAGAAGAGTGAGTCGAAGCGAGGCTCTGAAGAGAGGGTTATCGTGGGAATGTGAGGTTGGAGGATCGCGCAGTCCGTCGGAGGAATATAATCCTTGAACTTTTCGGTCTTCAACTTGATTAATTTGGGATATTTCTGCTGCATTTCATTAATCTGACGAGTGATTCTCTGTTTCTCTTGGAGAGGGAAGTACTGCAGGTCCTTGTTGAAGTCGATCTTTTCGATGGAGTTAATGATGCGATCGCTCGTCGCGAAGACGTTGTCAACCTTCTCACGAGGAATATTGTCAAATTTCAGTGCATTTGAGGAGGTGGCCGGGCGGTAGATATTGTAGTAACCTGGGCCAGTATTCGGATTGAGGTTGCGATCCTTCACCTCACGACTAACGTCAGACCAGGAGGCCCCAGGCAGCTTCTTTGACTTGATTCGATTAGCTATGGTGTAAGAGGTGTCTTCATATAGTTTGTCTCGTAGTTTGTCTAGTGTTGGATGATAGTTCTCTTCTCTCTCTTTCTCCTTCTGTCTCTCTTTCTCTGCCTGCTGTCTCTCATACTTCCTCCTCCTAAGATACTTCCTCCTAGCCTCCTCATCCAGGTGACTCGTATCTTCAGCGGTCTCTGTCTCCTCTTCGCTCTGTTGTTTTTCAGCTTCAGTCGTATCTTTCGTCAGTGAATTTGGTTTCTGCTGGCTTGACAGCGCTTCCTGTAACAGACCGTCTCTCGATAGAAGTGATCGGCTCAGACTGAGAGGAGACTGTGCATGCGACGAGGACGGTGAAGGAATATCTCTGGTCATGGAGAGAGATGTGAGCTTATTGCTCGGAGAGGAGGACGACTGTGAAAGGGACGGAAGAGTATCATATGTCAGACTCGTCGAAGAACTATTATCAGCAAGAGCCTTCACCAGACGCTCTTGAATATCTATTATACGTCCCTTTCGATCGTATTTTAAATATTCAAATCTTGATGGAAGCATTTTACTGAGTTCTCTTCGAGAGTTTGCTTTAATTCGAGTGTTGCTTGGGGCCATCTTTACCAAGGTCTTTTGACTTCGAACTGATGCATCACTGCGGGTTGGTCGATCCTCCAACGAATCAAATACTCGGGTAGAGCCTGGTTGCTCTATCCGTGTATTCATTAAGTCCAATTTCACTTGTGGCATTGTGAAAGAGATCAAAATCTACTCTACTATACAATCATCGAAAAGAAACGCTCTGCCGGTATTTCGGCGATATCTCTCGGCATATCGGCGTTAAGAAAGGAACCGTTATAAATCATAAAAGAGATCAAACAGACAACAGACAGGCTTTATGGAGTCACCGACTGCTGCCTCTCCTTCTCTCCCTCCAAATAAATCCATCTTCCCTGAGCAGGATGTTAGTCGTGTTGCTCTTCGTCGACACAGCGTGGACAAGAACAGCAGGTCGGGATCCATCTCACTCAAACCAACTGAGAACAGAGAACTCGCCAATGAGAACAACATCCTTCATAAGGAGAACGAGAGGAAAGAACATCGAATCCAGGCTTTAACGAAGGAGATCCAGAGTCTTCGAGTCACTCACAGTAACGATCAAGTAAGTGAATTTCCTCACTTGTCTAATAGTGGTAATCCTCTATCAGAGGGAATTAAAGCTAATGGCGAACACCATTGACTTGTTAAAGAAGGAGAAGGGTCAATTAGAGCAGGAGAGACGTCATTCTCTGTCGAAACAGCAGCAGCTGCAACACCTCCTCGACCAACACCAGCAGAGCAAGACACTGCTAGAGGCGAATGAGCGACTCCTCAAGGAGATTGATGGTCTTAAGCTGACGATCTCCTCTCAGCAGGGCGAGTTGTTGCTTCGCAAGGAGGAGATCGGGCGGCTGACAGAGGAGCTGCAGGTCGCTGCTCTGACGATACAAACACAAAACAACTACGACAACGCCATCTTCTACGACCAGCTCGCACCCACCTCCACCTCGCTTCCAGTGAAGACGAACCTGTCTCTGTCGTTCGGGAAGAACAGAGAGGTGTTGAAGCAGCTGTACTTCGACCTGTCTAAGAAGACTGTGAACAACCAGTCGCTGTCAGAGGAACTCGCAGCGACTGCCAGGTCACACCACCTCCTCAGAGACACTCACTCTCAGACTCTAGCACAGCTACAGCAGGTCAGGGAGGAGAGAGATCGCCTCCTCGTCGAGAGAGACGAGGTGTTGAGGAGGTGCGAGGAGAGCGGCAGAGAAAGACAAGCGCTGACGCAGCGTCTGAAGGACGAATCTGACGCTGTGCAGCAGCGAGAGAAGCAGCTTAGTGAATTAACCCGTCGATTGACGGAGTATCGAGTGACGTCAGAGCAGCAGAGACATGAGCTCGGCTATGAGCTCACAGAGGCGCGGAAGGAGGTGCAGCGAGCAGAAGACACGTCACAGCGCCTGCGACAGACGATAGAGACGATGACGGCAGAGGAGCAGCGACTGCAACAGCTCTTAGTTGAGACACGTCAGCTGTATGAGGAGGAGAAGAAGCACCTCCTCGAGCAACAGCGACACCTCTCTGACGAGGTGCGAGCACTTCACGAGGTGAGGAAGAGGTGTGAGGAGGTGCAGGTGGCGTTAGAACAGAAAGAAGTGATGTGTCAGCAGCTGCAGAAGAGGTGTGAGGAGGTGGAGCAGGAGAAGTACGAGGTGAAGGGGAAGGTGTCCTACGTCAGCTATCACCTGCAGAAGGAGAGAGACACGTCAGCGCAGCTTCAGAGCCAGTACGACCACCTCCTCGCCGCACACCGCAAGCAAGAACAGGAGAAGGAAGAGGTGATGCAAGCCTTTCAACAGCTCTTACGCACGTCGAAGGAACTAGTGACGCAGCACGAGGAGGCGAAGAGAGAGATAGCCGCACTACAGCAGAGGGTCGAGGAGGTGCAGGCAGTGAGGGAGAACATGAACTCCGCCATACTCAACGCGCTCTTCGATGAGCGCATGAAAAGCATGATTTCAAAGCAGATGGATGCTGACGCGGTCCTCAAACAACAACTGCAAGCACAGCAACTACCACCTCCTCATACACTACCTCACACACTGCCTCGTCAGTCACAGCAGGTGTTGTTAGGTTACGCCACGCTGCGCACTCCGTCAGAGCAGATGGAGGAGGTGGAGGCACGCATCGCACGTGGCGACTTCGACTGGCTGAACGACGACCACGTCATACACTCCGTGCTCAACGAATCTCTGACGCAAGCACGAGCGATGGGAGGCGTGACACCTGCTATAACGAAAGAGACAGACACGTCAGAGCATGAGAGAAATCCGATTCTCATAGAACTAGAGAAGTAAGCACACGTCACTCATCACTCATCACCCTCTAACATCAATCACTCTCCTGTGATTCTTATGAACAGATTCCAACAAGAAATCTCTCAATTACACGCCACCCCTACCAACCCTCCTCTCAACACAACCATCAATAATAGCAATAAGGATAAGAATACCTCCTATACCTCACACACCTCCTCTCACAGTAGTGGTAGCAGATCACAACAACCACCACCTCCACCACCTCAACTACCTCATACAACAACTCCTGTGAATATTAGTCATATGACGTCACACACACCACCTCAACCCTCACAACCCTCTCAATTGTCCTCATACTCCCTCTCATACTCCCCCTATAACAACACTACCTTACTCTCACCACCTATAAATACCACAACAACCAACACTAATCACTCTAACCCTAATACTAACACCACAACACCACAACTACCTCCTCAACTACTACCTCAACCACTACCTCAGTTCGGAGAACTTCCTATGACTAATACACCTATTAACAACAACAATAATAATAACAAGACAACTACACCTCATAGTAATAATAATAGTTATAATAGTAGTCAACCTAGAGGAGGTGGAGGAGGTGTTATTTCTAATTTACTTGACATCACTCTAGCCTCTGATGTCACTAATAGCAGAGTGATGGAAGGCAGTGGTGTCGCTATGAATCTGACTCAGTCTAAAGGTCATAGCAGTCATAGTAATAGCACTAGTAGTCACACTAATAGTAATAATAGTCGTGGTAGTGATAGTAATAGTAGAAGCAACAGTGACGTGTCTCTGGTCATAGATCAATTGTCAGAAGTCCTAGCGACTAAGACTTCCACTACCAACACACCCTACACTACTCTACCTCAACCACTACCTCAACCTGCTCTTCCTTCTTATACCACTACTAATTATCACTCAAGAAGCTCGTCAGAGGGAGAACTATCAAACAATAGCAACACCAATCATAGTCACCACTCTAACACTAGTCATCACAGTCAGAGTACTACTAGCAGCTGGAACCTCTCTTACCTCACTAACCCTGCTAACCCAGCTACTAATAGTAAGTAATACAGTAGACAATAACAACACAGAAGATATAACAATAACCAAAGATACTTGTAGTTTTTTATTTTATTTATCTTGTAAACGGAAAAATACTTTCGCCAAGTCAACTGCTGGACTTTGGTCGGGATAATGGATATTAATGGAGTGGTAGTCACAGTCGAAGGGTTTTAAGTCGGTCAACCTGCCCTCCTCACTCTTTGCACTTGAGCTTGACCTACCCTTTTGAGCTTGGGGGATGAACTGAGCCAGCTTACTCTTAAAAACCTTCGCAGGCGAGCAGTACTCTAACTGGATCAAATTCTTCAATTGATCCAATGTAACGATCTTAGGAGCTGTAGGCAGTTCGAGGATTTGTTTGATCGTGTCAATATATCTGCCTGAGTCACTCAGCACAAGGATCGACTTTACTTTCAATTGAGCCAAGAGCTTGAAACATTGTGGACATGGCATTAGAGATACGATAACGATCGATCCTTCAAATCTGGAGCGAGGCACCTCTGAGTACAGAACAGCATTCATTTCCGCATGAATGGCGGAATCCGCTCCCTTAGATGAAGTACATTTCTCAACTAACTCTTCTTGTTCCTCTGTTTTGTCTTCTGCTTTCACCGCATCATACAATTTTTGCTCAATTCCTAGACGAATCGCAACATTACCATCTTTCCCTTCAATCTCCAACATCTTAATCCTCTCGTTGCTTCTGGACTTTCGACCTTCCACAACTTTCTGGAGACTTTGCATCCCTTCATCAATCTTACCTTCTCGAACTTGACCACCTGAGATCTCTCCATTAAACCCTTGGGCTAAAATTTGACAGTTTTGGTCGATAATCACACAGCCTACTTTCGTCGTTGGATCGGGCGATCTTGAGGCCAGTCCAATACAATGATTCAAGTATAAATCAAGATAACTTGATCGATGTTGAGAAGAATACTTCACTTTCTTCTTTGCGGCGCCTTCCATCCCTACCTATTTCTCGCTTTCAGACGAATTGTTTCTCGGGGTTTCGACGACCCGTCGCAAATTCGCAAATCCCCATCTATCTTCTCAAATCAAGGAATACACATGAAAGGACATGCAGTTAGCTTTATGTTAGCCTTAGAATTAAATCCGACGAAACTCTCTTGTGTTGTATTAAGCTTATATTATTATTGAGATTTTTTTCTACTCTACAGTAATCTACCATGTCATACGTCATGTGATCTCATTAGTTCTTAGCCAAAGCAAAGGTGAACTCTTCCACACTCACAGCGATCTATATACAACAAGAGAGTAGTAATAATGATAGTAATAATAGTATTAGTTAGATAGTAAGAGAGAGAAGGATGATATTTACTAATATTTTACCTTGCCCCCTACATAGGCCTTGCCTGACATCTTAGCGAAGCCAATCTTCTCATTGAAGTCCTCCAAGGTCATTTCCATCACTAACTGATCTCCTGGAGTTACAGGAGATTTCCAACGCACTCCATTGATGCCAGCGAAGAAGAAGAGTCTGCCTGGTCCATCATTGTTGATAGGAGGAGACAAGCAGATCAACCCTCCTAACTGAGCCATAGCCTCAATCATCAGCACTCCAGGCATGATTGGGCGATTTGGAAAGTGTCCTATGAATTGAGGCTCATTCATGGTGATGGATTTGATGCCTACAGCTCTCTTCCCTGGCTCGAACTCCACCACCCTATCAACGAGAAGGAAGGGATATCTATGAGGCAAGATATTCGCAATCTGCTCGATATTTAGCACAGTCTTTAGTTCTTTATCTTTCCCGGAGATTGCTTTCGCGCCTTTCCATTCAACTTGTTTAGTATCTGCGGTGTTATCTGCACTCGATGCAAGAACAGAACGAGGAAGAGCCTTTGAATCCGCAGAAATCAACCGAGACTGTCTAGACAAGTGTAGATTCGAGGATTGCTGGAATCCATAGGATCGGATCAGCGAGGTCGCAAGGACTACAGCGAAGGGAAGGATGAAGTAAATCATCGTCGATTAGCAGCATCATCGCTATCGGCAGACT
>VFQN01003042.1_pt1 | contig 24757 bp, 20 predicted proteins | sample 3512371 | NCBI WGS metagenome assembly VFQN01 (sample SAMN10412370, study PRJNA504923) | tailings metagenome | isolation source: Replicate 2 from Balatoc abandoned mine | place: Philippines: Itogon, Benguet | collected 2017-08-28 | reverse complement strand
TGTGTCCGCCTGACGAGGGCCGGATGGGTCCTGAAAGACCCACCCGGCGGGCTCGGTTCACTGGTAGGAAGGGGTTAGATCAAGCTTGCTCCATTTCGTGGAGAGGGCGCGAATGACACCATCGGCAGCGGCCTGCTTGATCGCCTCGTCGAATTTGGCTTTCAACTCGACTTCGCCCTTGCGCATACCCATGGCGACTTCCGTCGCCAGCATTGCGCCTTTCACCAGCGGGCCGGTCATCGCCAGGGTCTCGTTGCCCGGCTCGGCAAGCATCTTCGTGCCGTAGACGCCGCTGTCGAAGCCTGCGTCGAGGCGGCCAGCCTTGATGTCGAGGTCGCGTTCACCCGAGCTTTTGTAGGTGCGGACCGTGACGGCGTCGCCGAAATACGCGTTGATGAGCTGCTCCTGACTGGTCGACTGCACGACACCGATCGTTTTGCCTTCGAGGCGCTTGCCGATCTCCGCCATGACCGGCTCAGCCTTTTGCTTGTCGTTGAGATTGAGGCGTTCTCCCGTCATGGGAAGTTCTGCGACCGGTCCGTCCCTGGCAATCAGGAACGTTGCGACGCCACTGGCGTAGGGAACTGTGAAGTCAACGACCTTCTTGCGCTTCTCGTTGATGCCGAGCGTCATGACGAGGTCGAATTTTCCGGCATTCAGACTGGGAATGAGGCTCGTCCACTCGCCCGCCTGCAACTCGCATTCGACCTTGGCGCGGGCGCATATGTCCTTGATCAGGTCAACGTCGAAGCCGGACAGTTGCCCCTTCGCGTCGAGCGCATTCCATGGCGGAAATGCACCCTCTATGCCCACCCGGACATGGGTCCAGTCCCTGGCGGCGGCCGTAGACGCCGCAAGGGCAATGCTGCTCAGGAGAATTGCCGATATCCATGCATTCCGTTTCATCTTTCCGTTCCCTTTTTATTGCCGAATGTCTCTCGGTTGTGCTGCGGTGAAATGATGCGTTTTGTCAGCCTTCCCTGCGCTCGATGAGGGCGGCAAGCACCGCCTGTGCCTCCCCAAGGCTATGGGCGACGAGATTTCTGCTTTGTCGTGCGGAGACGACATGGAAGGCGGTGTCCGCAGCGTCTTCGGAGAGCTCTGCGAGCGCGCGAAGGCCGGAAAGCGATGGCCAGGCAGGATGCGGCAGGGCGCTGTCATGGCTGAACCGATTGCCGCTCGTGTAGTTGATCGGCACGAGGGCACGCGACACACGCATCAGGGCGCGGTCGATCTCGGCCCGCTGGCCTTCACGCGCGCTCTTGGCCATTTCGTTCACGGTTCGGGCCGCCGCCTCAAGCGCATCGAGGCGGCCGAGCAGACCGGTGATATCAAGACGGCCATCGAGGCCGGCTACCAGCGCCGAGAGTTCCGAACGCATCGAGGCGGTGAAGGCCGTATAGTCCAACGGCAGGACCGGATCGATGAGCAGGCGAGACAGCACGGCCAGGACGATTGCCGTATCGCGATCGAGGTTGTCGAGGTCCATGTGCTCGATCAGGTCGTGCGGCGTGTGCCACCACCAGCCATGGGCGGAAGGGCGCTTCACGCCGCCGGGAGGGTGATGGCTGATGCTTCCGAACATCGAAGGTATTCCGATGCCCCAGAATGACTGGTCTGCAACCCGCTGGTGGCGGCGCCCCGCGTGAATCTGGCCGGACACCGCCTCGATTTCCTCGGCGGCAAGCGTCTTCAGCTCGTCGATGACCGCCGAGTTTGCAAGAACGCTTGCCCCGGCGCCGCCGGTCGAATCGACGTTGACATGGACGGCGCAACGCCGGTTGAGTTCATCCCAGTGTTCATCCGCATACCAGGCCGATCCGGAATAGCGACCATGGGAGTGCCCGGACCAGAAGCAGAGCCTGAGGCCGCGCCTCCACAGGTCGCGTCGCTCGGCAAGCAACCGCGCTGCTTCGAGCATGGTGGCGTTGGCGCCGCCATTGTCCATGACGCCGTAGTGCCATGTGTCGTGGTGGCCGGACAGCAGAACGAACGGATGGTCGGTGTGCTCCGCGTTCGCCGGCGGCAACTCGGCGACAAGGAGCGGCGTCTTTCGCCAGCCGGTATCCACCTCGGTCCAGAGCTTCACGGAGAGGGTTTCATCGCTCAGTGAGCGCGCCTTCAGGGCAGCCCCGTCATCACAGGCGATGGTGCAAACGACCGTGGATGGCAGCAGCGGCCGCGTTATCTGCGAAGGATTGCCCCATACCGGCGAAACACACATCTCGTAGAGATGTTCGTTTGGGCTGATATGGATCTGACCCACCGCGCCATGGAGGGCGGCCAGTGCGGTTACTTGTTCGTCGGCGATCCCGTCGACCAGAACAACCTTGCCGGAGACGCTGTTCGAGGCGAAGGACACAGCGCTGCCGTCGCCGATATAGACAAGCGGTGCGCAAATTCCCTCGGCCGGGGTCGAAAGAGACATGGAATGCGTGATGCATGGCAGGCCTTCGCCCCCGACCTCGATGCGGGCACGCCCCGGCAGGCTGATATAGGCGTCGTGGGCGAGGAGTTCCGTCCGGTAGCCGTAGGACGCCATCTCCCGTTCGAGATAGTGAAAGCTCTCGCGCTCTTCCGTTGTGCCGGAGAGTTTGATGCGGCGGGCGAACTCTTCGATATGTGCGGCGAGGCGCGCGCGGTCGGGACGAGGCGGATTACGCATTGGACTTCACCGGCAATGGAGGATCGACGTCGTCGGGGATGGGGTTGACGAAGGGCGTGCCGTCGAGCCGGGCGGCGTGATCGGCCTTTGCGGCAGCGATGAGGGCGGGATCTGCGATGAGGTCGAGGGCCGTTGCGGCCATCACCTTGGCGGCGTGTTCCATGCCCCTGTGGGCGGCGGGCAGCTTGCCCTGCGCCACGAGTTGCCAGGAATGGCCGGGCGTGCCGATCGCATAGGTCGCCCCGCGCATCTGCACCGTCGGCACGACCCAGCTCACCGTGCCGACATCGGTGGAGCCGACCAGCGTGCCCGCGCCGCTTTCGGGCGGAAAGATCGTGTCGCACAAGGCCACGCCGCGCCGCAGCTTCAGCCCGAAACGCTCGAAGGCCGAGGCGATGTCCTCGGTGGTGAAGGTCTTCTGGAAGGCTTCCGCCGTGGCGCGGTCGGCCGCGTCGAAGGCCGGCGGGCCGAGCCGTTCGAGATGGCGGTGCATGAGGGTCTCGAGCGGCGTGTTGCCGACGAGATTGGCATCGCCGCTGACGATCTGGCTCGTGACGGCCGTGCCGGTCATCATCGCCGCGCCCTCGGCGACGGCGCGCACGCGGGCCGAAAGGGCATGCAGTTCCGGCAGGCTGCGGGCGCGCACGAGATGGCGCACCGAGGCGCGGGCCTGCACGACATTCGGCGCATGGCCACCAGCGTCGGTGATGGCATAGTGGATGCGGGCGCTGGAGGGCATGTGCTCGCGCAGATAGTTGACGCCGACATTCATCAGCTCGACGGCATCGAGCGCGCTGCGCCCGAGATGGGGTGTGGCGGAGGCATGGGCGGCACGGCCGGAGAAATGGAAGTCGATCTCGTTGCAGGCGAGCGAGACGGGATTGTTGACGCCGGCAAAGGGCGCCGGATGCCACGATATCGCGATGTCGACGTCGTCGAACAGGCCGGCGCGTACCATGAAGCCCTTGGAGGAGCCGCCCTCCTCGGCGGGGCAGCCATAGTAGCGGACGCGCCCGGCAAGCCCGTGTGCCGCAAGATAGTCCTTGACCGCGGTGGCGGCCATCAGCGCGCCCGCGCCGAGCAGGTTGTGGCCGCAGCCATGCCCGTTGCCGCCGGCAACGATCGGCCGCTCCTCGGCAAGCCCCGCCACCTGGCTGAGGCCCGGCAGCGCATCGAATTCGCCGAGAATGGCGATGACCGGCCCGCCTTGCCCGGCTTCCCCCATCACCGCCGTCGGCATGCCCGCCATGCCCCGCGCGACACGAAAGCCTTCCGCGTCCAGAACCGCTGCATGGGCCTCGGCGGCGGCATGTTCCGCATAGTTCGTTTCGGGCGTGTCCCACACCCGGTCGCTGAGGTCGAAAAACACCGCCCGCTTCGCCTCGACGAGGCCCCAGATGGCATCGGAATTCATCATCACGTCTCTGCCTTGCAAATGGTATCCAAGATTGGCGCCAATTTACGATAACATTTTTGGATACGCAAGAGGGCTGTGCTGTTGTCGGCAGGAGACGGCTGCGGGGCCTTGAGCATTTCCAGCCGAAGCGGGATCGCTTCGGCGTCGGACAATGCGGAAAAACAAGGAGATAGAAGGCCTCCAGTGAACCCGCTTTCACCGGAAATGCTTTGGCGCAGGGGGCTGGGGGAGGGGAAAACACACTGCCTTGCGTTGGCGTCCCGTCCGTTTCCAACACTGCGGTCTTCCCCGGCATGGAGAAAAGAGCCGGTTGGCGAAGGGGACACAGCCGCCCCGTCCTTGGGGGGAGGGGGACGCCCGGCACGCAGCGTGTTTGGTCACCCGGCCGGCAGGTCCGACCTGGCGTGGGCCATTTCGGTATGCTGTGCGCCGGAGCCCAAACCTGCCGCGCTCATGCGCGCCATGCAAGGATCGTCATGACAAGCGGCGTGCCGAGCGCGACGCCGACGATGGAGAACAGCGGCCCGTAGAAAAGGGCGCTGAGGGGGATCCAGGACAGGCACTGCGCAAGGCCGCCCGCCAGGCAGCTGTGCGTCCCACCCTCGAAAAGGCTGTAGACCGGAAGAAACAGGCCTGCGACGGCGAGGCTGGCGCAGAAGGCAAGGACGGCCGACAAGAGAAGGAGGCTCAGGGATCTCATTGCACTGGACTACAGAGGGTTCCCGCCCCGATCAATGACGGCTTTTGCCTTCTTGGAGATCCCCTCGCGGAAAAGGCGATTTCTCCGGACCGGATGTTGCCGTCCCGCCCGCAAGATCCGCTGTTTCCCTAGCGGTTTGCAACATACTCCAATCGATACCAGTCGATGAGGCCGGTGCGGAAATGGCTGGCCGCGGCCCGGGACCACATCGGCGTGTTGTGATCGCCAACGACCATGATGTCGAGGGGCGGCAGGTCCGGATCGGCGGCGATCGCGGCGACGGCGTCGAACACCTCCATCCAGATTTCCGTCAGCTCGCACGGAATGCGGTCGGTTATCCGGGCCTGAGCCGAATTGCATGCCAGGGGGCCGTTTTCGACGGGAACATACGGCAGATGGCTGTTCAGCGTGAGCCAGTAGACGAACTTTCGCTGGCCGTTCGAGGCGGCAAGCTCGCGATGGACGCGTTTTCCGACATCACTGTCGCAGAGCCCCTTCAAAGCGGATCCGCATTGGCGGGTAAACTCGGACGGATGATCTCTCTCCAGGTCGTCGCGAAAGTTCAGTGTCTTAAGTCCGATGCTCGGATACCAGTCTCGCAGGGCAAGGAGCCCGCCCTTGAAACCATCATAGCTGATCGTCGCGAAGCCGGCGTCGGCGAGCCTGAAAGGAAGGCAATCGTAGCGTTTATCGGCGAGATAGTCGGTGAAAGTACCCCATCTGCCGCACAGTTCCCGGGAGATCGCGCCGCTGGTGGAGCCATAGTGCGCGTTCACGCCGTGTGTCAGCTTGAACCGGTTCCCGGCTGCATCACGCAGCTTGCTTTCAAGTAGGCTGCGCTCTTGCGGATCCGCGAAGGCGCCCATTCCCTCTACCAGCACCAGCAGCACGTTTCTGTCGTTGCGAATGATCATGTCCGACGTCAGGTTCGCCTGCTGCATTGCGCTCTCGAATGCTGCGGGCTTGCCGGGCTTGTACAGATTGACGCTTCGATCGATCCAGATGACCGCCGCGACCGCGATGATCAAGGGAATGAGCGATGCGGCGCGCAACCTGTCACGATAGCGGTTGATCAAATAGGCGGACGCCAAGGCAAGGACGATGAACCAGACCGTGCCGGCGACATACAGGAAGGACGCGCCGATATCGATTTCCGTCAGGAAGCGCAGGGAGGCGAGGGAGACATCGAAGGGCATGTCGAACATCAGGCATATGATGACGAAACCGTCGATCGCCGCAGCCAGAAGAAAGAGCAGGTAGCTGAAGGGCCTTGGCAGGGCGAGCGAGAGGACGGCCGCGGCAAGATAGATGGCCGGACTGGGCAGGCGCCGCACGATCAGCCATGGCGATGCAAGGATAAAGAGCGCGTTTGGAAGAACTGCGATCAGGAGAACGGCCAGCCAGGCATCACGATCGCGCAGCTTTTCGAGGTAGCCGCCAGGGCGTGATTGATAGTCCACGGACGGAGCGGCCATGAATGATCTCCATTGTTGGGCGGCTCTCTAACATGGTTCAGTTAAAAGAATGGTTTGTCGGTGCGGGCATGAGGTCTATGCGGCCCTATTAATTTAGCAATGCGTTAACCAGATCGATTCCGGGGATATATACGCTTCTGTGCCACGCTTGACGCCTGTAGATCTCGGAATCCCGGGGTCCTGGCCTCGGTGGGGAGCACGTGCAGCGCGCTTTGACGGTAAGTGACTGGTTGGAACGAAGCGGATTGCTCCGCCTCGATCAGCGTCCGTTCCTGGAAGACAACTTCATCTTCCGGAGCAACCGGGAGGAGGCGTGGCATTCGGAATTCTCGGAAGCGTCGCTCGATCATGGCGCGGCGAAGGTCGGTGGCGCGGTGTCCCTGAAGAATCCTGGCAAGGTTGGTATCGGCACCTGGGAGATCGATTCCGACGCGAGCGCCTTCAGCGATCTCGATATCTTCGATTTCGGCTGGTACACGAACTGGCGGCCCGATCCCCTGTCCACGCCGCAGGGCAAGGGACACGCACAGGGGCTTGCCGACGCGCGGTTCGTGCCGATGATCTGGGGCAAGACGGACCTCAGCACCACGAACATCAAGGCGCTGAAGGACACGAAATCGGGTTATCTGCTCGGCTTCAACGAGCCCGACAACAAGGACCAGTCGAACCTGACGGTGGCGGAGGCGATAAAGCTCTGGCCGAAACTGATGAAGACCGGCCTCACGCTCGGCTCGCCCGCCGTCACGACGCCCGAGACCCTGGGCAAGAACTCTTGGCTCGGCAAGTTCATGAACCTTGCGGACAAGAAGGGGTATGACGTCGATTTCATCGCCGTCCACTACTACTCGGAAAATCCGAGCATCGGGGAATTCAAGAAATTCCTGAAAAACGTTCAGAAGGCCTATGACAAGCCGGTCTGGGTGACGGAATGGGCCCTGGTGGACTGGGACAATCCCGACCGCTTCAGCACCAAGCAGATCGCCGCTTTCGCCGATGCCGCGACGCGCATGATGGACAGCCTCGACTTCGTCAAGCGCCATGCCTGGTTTGGGGCCTATGACGGCGGCGACGGCTGGCATATCAACACGCAGCTGCTGGATGCCGATGGCGATCTGACGAAGGTCGGCAAGGCGTTCTACGATCTTTTGCTCTAGAGTTTGTCAGGGAAAAGTGGAACCCGGTTTTCCTGACAAGACAAACGGAAACAAAGAACTCTGGAGCCAGTCAGGTTCGGCATGAAGCTGACTGGCTCCAGACGCTGGTCGCCGTCCTCCGGCGCCTCTCAGAAGAGACCCAGCGTGCGCAGCATGCCTTCGAAGGTTTCCGGTCGCCCACCGTCCTTGCCCGCATGCCCCTTGGCCAGCACAGGCCTGTGATCCTGCGTGTGCTTGTAGATGTTGCTGGGGCTGTAGCCGAACTGCTGCGTGAAGGCACGGCTGAAATTTGCCGGGGAATCGATGCCGATCGCGGCGCCGATCTCGGCAACCTTGCGGGTGTCGGACGGGTCCGACAGCATGGCGTGGGCCGCCAGCAGACGGCGGCGGCGGATGTAGTTGGCAACGCCGCCCGATGTTTCGAACAGCTCGTAGAGCCGGGTCCGGGAGATTGCCAGCTGCTTGCAGAGCGCTTCGGCGGTCAGATCGGTTGAAGCGATATTGCCCGCGATGAAACGCCTTGCGCGCGCCATCAGCCCCATGTCCGAAACCTGATCCCCGCCGGCGTTGCGTTCCACCAGCGGTGTTACCGCCTCGAACACCATTTCGCGCAGGCGTTCCTTGACGTTGTTGAGGTCGTCATGCGTGAGGAAGCGCAGATTGGCCTCGACGCTGGCGACATAATCCGCCAGCAGCCGGACCCGGTGGCCGCCGAGCACGACATTGTTGCTGGCTGCCGGCAGACCTCCGTGATCGGAAAACAGATCGACGGGGGCGATCAGGCCGATCGATTCCGTGGCCAGCTTGCGCCCGCGGAACGGGCGGCCAAGCGAGCGGATTTCCACCAGCCCCGGCTCGTTCCTGGCAACCCGGCCATCGACCTCCGTCCAGCTCTGGCCTGAATGCAGAAAAATGATGTGCCAATGATCGAGGGGGCTCAACCGGACCTTTTCGGGCAGGCGCGCGTAGCCGACGGCCGGGCTGCTGTGCTGGATCATCAGCATGCCGCCAAGGTTCCACACACTCTGGCGTGCGGAAAAGCCATCCTCCGGATAGATTTCCTCTGGAAGATGCACGTCGAGCAACGGGGAGATGTAGTCCTGCCAGGCGGGAAACTGCTGGGCTGACGATAGGTCTCCCGTACTGAAATCCAGGGGAGCCAGTACGCCGCTCTGCGCCTCGTCTACACCGAGCGGCGCTTGGGTAATGCGTGCAAAGCGTCTGCGTTCGATGAAGTCCGACCGCGACCGAATGTCAATCATTGCCCTTGTCCTGCTTATCCCGACAGGCTGGAGCGCCCTTTACTCGGGCGCTGTCTACAGCGGTTGGTATTCGGCTCTCCGCACGCTCCTGACGTGTCCTGTGCGGAGAGAGCATTTCCTAGCGTTCTGAAGTAACGTCGATCCGTGTTCAGTTGAGATAGATTCGGCTAAATTTTTTGCAGTGCAAAAGGTCGTATAGTCCGAAAAACTTGTGATTTCAATAGTATTATTTTTTACCATTTGCTTTCGTTTGGAAATGATTTTTGTCTTATTTTTGCAAAATGTCTCCAACTGTCACCTCTAATTTTATTTAGAGTTGCTTTAAATTTTCCGAGAAACTTCAAATACAGTGCGGCGCTTCAGTTTTTAAAGTTTGCACCCCGTTGGGCGCGACCCTCCTCTGGGTTGAGTTCAAGTGCAATTTCTACGAGATTCTTGAGAAAGTTGATCGTAAATCTCATCTCAAAAGAATGGATGAATTGGAAAGTTTTCGGATTCGCTGATATTGCGCGACTATATTTCAAAACTTATAACAAAGGAAGGGTTAATAATGCGTAAAAATCCTGAAAATACTGACTTGTATTTGCTTAGGTTACCCAGTTGTATTGGAGTATGCTATGGGTATGCCGTATAAAACTTTCAATGTTCCCCAAAAGCAAAAAGCCAACCGCCGTGTTCTTGTGGCCGGTGGAGCTGGTTTTCTGGGATCACATCTTTGTGATCGACTTGTGAAGCACGGGAACACTGTGATTTGCTTGGATAATTTTTCTACAGGCCGGATGGATAATCTGCGCCACCTGCTGCGCTGCGATACATTCAGCTTTGTGCGGCACGATATTACCGAGCCGATAGACGTTGCAGTCGATGAAATCTACAACCTCGCCTGTCCCGCCTCGCCGCCGCATTATCAGGCCGATCCGGTCCATACGATGATGACCAGCGTGCTGGGCGCGCTCAATCTTCTCGAGCTCGCCGCCCATCACAAGGCGCGGATCTTCCAGGCGTCCACGTCGGAGGTCTATGGCGACCCCCATGTGCATCCGCAGCCCGAGAGCTACTGGGGGAACGTCAATTCCTTCGGCCCGCGCGCCTGCTACGACGAGGGCAAGCGGTCTGCCGAGACGCTGTTCTACAGCTTCCATCAGCAGTACGGTGTCGATATCCGCATCGTGCGCATCTTCAACACCTATGGCCCGCGGATGCGGGCCGACGATGGTCGCGTCGTCTCCAACTTCATCGTTCAGGCGCTGAAGGGCGAGGATATCACCGTCTATGGTGATGGCTCCCAGACCCGCTCCTTCTGTTATGTCGATGACCTGATCGAAGGCTTCTACCGGCTGATGAACAGTCCGGCCCCGATCCACACGCCGGTCAATATCGGCAATCCCGGCGAATTCACCGTCAAGCAACTGGCCGAGCAGGTTGTCGCCATGACGGGGTCGTCCTCCAGGATCGTGTATCGCCCGTTGCCGGTCGACGATCCGCACCAGCGCAAGCCCGACATCACCATGGCCGAGCGGGGGCTCGGATGGGCGCCGACGGTGGCGCTTGCGGAAGGCCTGAAGGCGACGATCGCCTATTTCGAGCATCAGTTGGCTCCTCCCGCCAAGGAATTCGCCGTCGTCGCGTAGATACGGCGGGCAATCTGAACCGAACCACATCCGCAGTGACGCTATCACTCCCGCGCATGGCCGGGGGGTGGGCCGTCGCGTGCCGTCGAGAAGGCACTGGCAATGGACAGGAAAAAGGTACTTGTCGTCGGTGGCGCCGGCTTCATCGGAAGCAATACGGCAAAGCTGTTGAGTGCGCAGGGTTTCGAGCCTGTCGTCTACGACAATCTGTCGACCGGCAACCGGGAGGCCGTCCGCTGGGGACGTCTCGTCGAAGGCGATATCCTCGATACGCAGAGGCTCGGCGCCGCGATCGATGAGGACAAGCCGGTTGCCGTGATCCATTTCGCGGCCTCGGCCTATGTCGGCGAATCCGTCGTGGACCCGGCGAAATACTACCGCAACAATGTCAGCGGCACCCTGTCCCTGCTGGAGGCCTGCCGGCTTGCAGGGGTGCGCAACCTCATTTTTTCCTCGAGCTGCGCGACCTACGGTGTCCCTGACAGCCTGCCGATCCGCGAAGGGGCAAGCCAGCGCCCGATCAATCCCTATGGCCGCACGAAGCTGATCGCAGAGCAGATGCTGGCCGATTATGCGGCGGCCTACGATCTGCACTATGTGGCGCTGCGCTATTTCAACGCTTCCGGCGCGGATATCGATGGTGAGCTCGGCGAAGCGCACGATCCGGAAACGCACCTCATCCCGCGTGCCATGATGGCCGCCGCCGGCAGCATCGATGTGCTGGAGGTCTATGGCGACGACTACGACACGCCGGATGGCACCTGCATCCGCGACTATATCCATGTGGGCGATCTCGCTCGCGCGCATGTGCTGGCGGTCGAGCATCTGCTCGGCGGCGGCGGCAACCTGGCCGTCAATCTCGGCACGGGGCGCGGCACCTCGATCAGGGAGATCCTGGAATCCATCCGGCGCCTGACGGGGCGCGCGGTACCCATCGTGCTGCGCCCGCGCCGCGCCGGCGATCCTCCGGCGCTCTATGCGGATCCTGCGCTTGCGGCGGAGACGCTGGGCTTCCGTGCCGTCTATTCCGATCTCGATACCATCATCCGCACGGCCGCTCCGTTCTTCGGCCTGGAGGTGCGGGCATGAAGAGGCGTCGGAGAGACCGCAGCCGGAGCCGCGATGTTCCCCTGATGGTGCCGGTCTTCACCGGCTGGCAGCGGGTGGGATTTCTCGTCGGCATGGGCCTTTGGGTCGTCGCGCTTGGCGTTTTCTGGATCTGGTGGCTGCAGCCGGCCCATCATGCCTCCTGGATGGGGTCGATCGTGGTGACGGGGATCCTCGCCTGGGGCACCCTGCTGCCGGCCTACTTCGTCTTTCTGTCCTTCCGCGCCTGCCGGCCGAACGGGCCGCTGAGGCTGCCGCGCGGCAGCCGCGTGGCGATGGTGGTGACGAAGGCGCCTTCCGAGCCCTTCTCGCTGCTTGCCGAAACCCTGAGCGCCATGCTCGCCCAGGAGGTGCCGCACGATACCTGGCTCGCCGACGAAGATCCGACCCCCGAGACGCTCGAATGGTGCCGCCGCAATGGCGTCTTCGTCTCGACCCGGAAGGGGAGGGAGGAGTATCACCGCAAGGTCTGGCCGCGGCGCACGCGCTGCAAGGAAGGCAACCTCGCCTTCTTCTACGATCAGTACGGCTATGACCGCTATGATTTCGTCGTGCAGCTCGATGCCGATCACGTGCCGGCGCCCGGCTATCTCTTCGAGATGCTGCGGCCCTTTGCCGATGCGGGTGTGGGCTACGTTTCCGCGCCGAGCATCTGCAGCCGCAATGCGGCAGGAAGCTGGGCGGCCCGCGGCCGCCTCTATGCGGAAGCCTGCATGCATGGCGCCTTGCAGGCCGGCTATAACAACGGCTTCGCCCCGCTCTGCTTCGGCTCGCACTATGCGGTGCGCACCAGGGCGCTGAAGGAGATCGGCGGCCTCGGCCCGGAGCTTGCCGAAGACCATTCCACCACGATGATGATGAACGCCCATGGATGGCGCGGGGTGCATGCGCTCGATGCCATTGCCTATGGCGACGGACCGAGCACCTTTGCCGACCTCGTGACGCAGGAATTCCAGTGGTCGCGCAGCCTCATGATGATCCTCCTGCAATATTCGCCGAAACTGTGCCGCACGCTGCCGTTTCGCCTGAGATTCCAGTTCATGTTCGCACAGTTCTGGTATCCGCTGCTCTCGCTCTTCATGGCGCTGATGTTCCTCCTGCCGATCGTCGCGCTGGTGACGGGGATCAATTTCGTCACGGTCACCTATCTCGACTTCCTCGGCCATTACCTGCCCCAGGCAGCCCTCTTGATCCTTCTGGCCTATGGCTGGCGCGCCTCGCGCACCTTCCGGCCGCATGACGCGAAAGTGCTGAGTTTCGAGGTGACGCTGTTTCTCTTCGCGCGGTGGCCCTGGGCGCTGGCGGGCACGCTTGCGGCGCTGCGCGACTGGTCGACGGGCTCGTTCGTCGATTTCCGCATCACGCCGAAGGGCGTGTCCGAGGTCGATCCCCTGCCGCTGCGCGTGCTGGCGCCCTACGCCTTCATGGCGATCGCTTCCATCCTGCCGGTTCTGCTCATTCCGGAGGCCAATGACAGCAGCCGGGGCTTCTACATCTTCGCGATCATGAATGCGGCGATCTACACGGTGCTGCTCGTCGTGGTCGTCGTTCAGCACGCCCGCGAGAACAGGGTTCGCTATCCGGCCCGTTCCTACCGGCCGGTGATGGCGGCAAGCCTCGCCGCCCTGGTGGCGCTGCCCTGCTTCGCAGCGGCGGAGCGCGGTCGGGACGGCATCGAGTCGCTGGCTTGGGGCACGGAGAGCTTCGCCCTCTTTGAAAACCGCTTCTCCGTGTCCGGTGCGGGGGTTGGCGGCCATGACGTGCACAGGACCATCTTCAATCCCCACTGGCGCGTCCTGCGTCCGGTGGTCGTGAAAGGCAACAGGAGACTGTAGACGATGAAGATCGCAGTTATTGGAACCGGCTATGTCGGACTGGTCAGCGGCGCCTGCTTTGCCAATTGGGGCCATCAGGTCGCGTGCGTCGACAAGAATGCGCAGAAGATCGCAGCTCTGCAGAACGGCATCGTGCCGATCTACGAGCCGGGCCTCGACGAACTCGTCGAGCGCAATTTCGGGGCAGGGCGCCTGTCGTTCACCTGCGATCTGCTCGAGGCGGTCAAGGGCGCGGCGATGGTGCTCATCGCCGTCGGCACGCCGCCGCGCGCCGCCCACGGCGATGCGGACCTGTCCTTCGTCTTCTCGGCGGCGCGTGAGCTGGCACCGCTGATCGACGACGATACGGTTGTGGTCGTGAAGTCCACCGTTCCCGTGGGCACCGGCGACATCGTGCAGAAGATCATCGGATCGGTCCGCGAGGCCGGGACGTTCTCCGTCGCATCGAACCCGGAGTTCCTGCGCGAGGGTGTCGCGATCAGCGATTTCCTCGAGCCCGATCGTGTCGTGGTCGGGGTCGAGGACGATCGTGCCCGCGCGCGTCTGACGGAACTCTACGGGGTGCCGCTGAAGGCGCGCAAGACGCCGATCATCGTCACGCAGCGCCGCACGTCGGAGCTGATAAAATATGCCGCCAACGCATTCCTGGCGACCAAGATCACCTTCATCAACGAGCTGGCGGATCTTTGCGAGCAGGTGGGCAGCGATGTCAGCCAGCTTGCCGTCGGCATCGGGCTCGACAAGCGGATCGGGACGAGTTTCCTGAATGCCGGGCCGGGCTATGGCGGCTCCTGCTTCCCGAAGGACACGATGGCGCTGCTGCGGACCGCTCAGGACTATGGCGTTCCCCTGCGCATCGTCGAGGAGACCGTGACGGCCAACGAGGCGCGCAAGCGCCGGATGGCCCTCAAGGTGACCGACGCCCTGGACGGCGACGTTGAGGGGCTGACCATCGCGGTGCTGGGCCTGACCTTCAAGCCCGATACGGACGACATGCGCGAGGCCCCCGCCGTCCCGCTCATCGAGACGCTGCAGCGTTTCGGCGCGCATATCCGGGCCTATGACCCGGTCGGAACCGAAAATGCCCGGCGGGTCCTGTCGGATGTCGACCTCCATACGGACGCCTATGAATGCGCCCGCGATGCGGATGCCGTGGTCGTCGTGACGGAGTGGGACGATATCCGCAATCTCGATCTTATGCGTCTCCGGCGGATCATGCGCCAGGGCGTTCTGGTCGACCTTCGCAACGCGTTCGACCCCGCAAGGGCGGAACAGGCGGGCTTCCGGGTCTCGGCCATCGGCCGCCGTTCGACGGCGAACCGCTACGAAGCGCATACCGCGACCGGCCACTCCCAGGTGCCGGGCCATGCCGTCTTCGCCCGGAAGGCGGAGAATGTCCAACCCCAAAGCGCAGGAGGCTCCATTGACCATAGATGAATCGACAATGCAGCAGAAACCGCGCCGGTTCCGAAGGCTGGCGGTGCTCGCCATGGCGGCATCCCTGCTTGCGGGGGCGGCCCGGGCCGAAAACGTCGCAATTCCCTCGGATGCCCGTCCGATGACGGCGCTGGAGCTCTACACGCTCTACCGCGACAAGAGCTGGCAATGGGAAAACGGCGCGGGGCTGATGCGGGAGGCGGACCGGCAGTTCAGCGCCTGGGTCCGCGGCGAGAAGTGGAACTCCTGGGCAGAAGGACGCTGGGCCATCACCGATACCGGCCTCCTATGCCTCAAGGCGACGTGGCATACGCAGGAAGGGTCGGCGCCGATCAAGTCCTGTTTTTCCCACCGGATCGCCGCGGGCACGATCTATCAGAAACGTGAACCCGACGGGCAGTGGTATGTCTTCCGCCATGCCATTCCCCAAAAGGGTGATGAGGCCAGCAAGCTGGTTGCCGCCGATCTGGTCTCCCAGCAGCGTGACGCCATTCAAGCTGCGCTCGGCGTAGCTCCGTCAACCGAACAGTGAGGGAGGAGAAGTTATGCAAAATTTCTTGAAACTGGCTGTGGTTCTGCTCGGCAGCGTTGCCATGTCCGGCAGCGTCCTTGCGACCGGCGACGTGTCGGGAGCCAGTACCGACACGCGCTTCAACGACAAGCGCCCCGTGATATCGACGGGTTCGCTGACCCTGGGTGCCTACGATCCCCATGGCGATTTCGCCAATGATTCCAACTCCAAGATCGAGCACCTCTTCCTCCCCTGGGAGGATGTCGATCTGGAGACCCTCACGGCCGCCGACGACTATGCCCGCGCACGGGGGCGCTCGCTCCTGATCAGCGTCGAGCCGTGGTCCTGGGCGCGCGACTGGCGCGTCAGCCCGGACGATCTCCTGAAAGGCATCCTTGCGGGAGAATACGATACGAACATGGCAGGCATCTGCGCGGCGGCGGCCAAGCTGAAGAGCCCCGTGACGATCCGCTGGGCACAGGAAATGGACGACAAGAGCGGCCAGTTCACCTGGGCCTTCTGGAAGCCGGAGGGCTATGTGAAGGCCTACCGGCATGTCGTCGATGTCTGCCGCATGAGCCTGCCGAAGGCGCAATACATGTGGTCGCCGAAGGGCGAGCCGGGGCTGGAAGCCTACTATCCGGGTGACCGCTATGTCGACGTCGTCGGCCTGTCGGTCTTCGCCTATCAGCCCTATGACAAGCTGGAATTCGGGCGCGACACGACATTCGTCGAGCGCACGAAGCCCGGCTACGACCGTGTCGCGGGTTTCGGCAAGCCGATCGTCATCGCGGAATTCGGCTATGAAGGCAGCAATGACTACGTGCGTGCCTGGGCGGCGGATGCCAACAAGCCGCATGCGGAATTTCCGGGCCTGACCGCGGTCGTCTATTTCAACGATCTCGAGGTCTATCCCTGGCCGCGCAATGTCGGGAGGCCGAAATGGCGCGTGGCCGATCATCCCCTGAATTGATCTCAAGCGTGCGGGGTCGCCCGCGGGAAATTTTTGTTCGAACGGAGGGTAAAATGGTGTCGATCCGTTTCTTGTGCATGAATGCTGTACTCTCTGTCCTGTTGGTAGCAGGCCAGGCGACCGCCGGATCCAAACCCCGGACGGTCGACGCGACGGCGGCCCGTGCCGTCGCCGCAACGCCGATGAAAACCAGCGAACTCGAAAGGATGTATGCCGGCCGGACCTGGAAATGGAAAACCGGTGGCGGGTATTTCTCCGGCGAGTCCGAAACGCGCTGGTTCCTGCCGGCCGACTCGAAACGCTTTGCCGGCTGGGTTCGTGAGGGCAAGGCCCGGTATTATGGCGAAGGCAGCTGGTATGCGATGGATGGCGGAAAAGTGTGCATGAACGCCCGTTGGGGCGGCAAGCGCAGCAACAGCCATGCGATCAACTGCTTCCTGCATCGCGAGAAGGACGGCGTCATCTACCAGAAGCCGACCATCGGCGGGAAATGGTATGTGTTCCGGCACAATCCCGTGCAGAAATACGATGAAGTGCAGCGGCTGATCAGCGGTGATCTGGCGTCGAGGGAAGTCGCGCGCATCAAGGACATACGCTGACAGAAACGAAAAAGCTGTCGGGCGATCCGTCCGGCAGCTTTCTTGTCATCGTCAGCCCGTCGAGGCCGGACCGCCAGCCAAGAGCATTTCCAGCCGAAGCGAGATCGCTTCGGCGTCGGATAATGCCCTAGATGCCGCGGCAGCGCGCCTTCTGGCCAAAGCCGCTCGGCGTGCAGACGTAGAGGCTGTTGTTCAGATAGTCGGCCGCCGAAATTTTCATGACCTGGCCGCGGGGATTCTTGCGGTAGCGGACCTCGTTGCCGACCCAGTATTTCACGAGATAGACCGACTTGGTCTGAACCTTCGGCTTGCCGGCGTCTCCGGCCTGGGCGCATGCCCCAAGGGCGGTCGACATGGCCATCGCGAGCACAATGGTGGCCGTCCATTTCGGGCGGGTCTTCAGGGCATGGGAACGAGTCTTATCGAACGTCATCTGTATCTCCGGTGCCCCTTGCTGGGCCGGGAAAGGTGTAGCGCATCCGTGTTAAGATTTCGGATACGCTGTTTGGGCATTTCCAGCCGTTAGCCGGGACGTGTTTACCATCTGGAAATGGCGCAAGGCTTATCTGCACAGGATGCCGAAAGGCGTTTCCCGCCAAGGCAGGAACCACATGGATGGCAACATCCGCATTCTCTTGATGCGACGGCCCATAAAGCACGCTGGCCGGAAAGTCGAGGGCAGGCAGGTGCACGGGCTGTGGAAACAGCCGCCATGGATGGAACCGGCAGGCCATGCCAGGAGGCGGCGCAAACCGCGCCGCGCCACGATTTTTGCCTGTCTGCTCGATGAGACGGGCCGTTTTCACTCTATTGTGAAAAATAACCGATAAGGCAATCTTATCCAGCATTATATGTGAAAGACGAGACGTGCGGTTAAGCCGCAATTTATCGCATAAACTGCATACTCTCTATATGTTGGTGGTGCAATTGACCCGTCATTCCGCTCGTATGACCTATCGGACGTGAAGCTGGGCGGGGTTGTGGGTGATCGTGCTTCGTTTCGGCGGCTCTGCGGTTTCTCCCGATCGGAGCGGATCGCCGGGGTGCACTGCCTTGTTCGCTTTCGCCGGAGCCTTGCCGTTCCTGGTCTGGACACCCTCTTGCTCGAGGCGATCCCGGGTCAGTGCAAGGCCGGTATCCACATTCGCCTGACCGCCATCCCTACAATATGAAACGGAGCGCGAAGATCATTGCCGCGGCCGGATAAACCGCAGAATGGCAGCCCATCGAACCATTGCCGCATCGCCAAGTGGACAAGGATGACGGCCGCCGCAGCACATGGTCTTCATCCTGGTGAAAATACTGCAAATTCAAGTGCCGAGCACGGTCCGCGCACAGGTTTCCTAGAATGTTGCGATCCGTGAATGGCTTTTGGCAATGACGGCGAGCTCCGCTTCGACCGTCTTCACCAACGCCGTCACCATGGAGGGGAGGGCGCGGCCAAGCCGCGTGACGATGTAGACGCTGCGCCAAGCCACCGGCTCGACGAGCCCGAGGAAGGCGATGCGGTTGTCGGGAAGGAACTCTGCTGCCAGCGCCGGTGCCGTGGTGATGCCGAGACCGTTTTCGATCAGGGCCCAGAGCGTCGGATAGGTCGATACCTCGTATTTCGGCACGCGGATGGATTCGGGAAGGTGCTCCATTTGCGAGAGGATCGGGCCGGTCGCCGTGTCCAGCGTCAGGCCGACGAAATTGTGGTTGGCGAGATCGGCCCAGCGCAGCACACCGTCCCGCGCAGTTGCATGCAGGGGATGCGTGTGGCGAAGGAAGAGGCCGAGCTGGTCCTTGAACAGCGGCTTGAAAACCAGCTCGGCATCGGGGCCGTCCATGCTGGCAAAGCCGATATCCACCTCGTTGCGCCGCACGAGACGGCGCACGTCGTTCGAGTTTCCCTCGCGAAGCTGGACGCGAAGTCCCGGCCGGGAGGCGAGAAACGCCTCCAGGATGCGGGGCATGATCTTGGTTGCGATCGAGCTGACCACACCGACGCGGATGCAGCTGTTTCGGCTCGAGGCCGTCAGCCGGATGTTGCGGATCGCCAGGTCGAAATCGTCGACGACACGTTCGGCCACCGGGAAGAGATCGGTTCCTTCCTGGGTCAGGATGACGTTGCGCGTCGTCCGGTCGAACAGCGTCCCTCCGACGATGTCTTCCAGCTGCTGGATCGTCATCGTCAGCGACGGTTGCGACAGATGCAACTCCGTTGCTGCGCGCGTGAAACTGCGATGCTTCGCGACGCTGAGAAACGCCCGAAGGTGGCGGATGGTCGCGGTGTAGGACGGGGAGGGCAGAGCCTGGGGTTGTGGGCCGACCATCGAATATCTCCAGACGTTTATTTATAGTTCATTGTGATCAATCCCGAAAGTTTTTCAATTTGATTTATCGAATCCTGGCGCCTTTAATGATGGTCACGGGTCGCAGCCACTCATCCTCGGCGCGGAATAAACCCAACCAACAAGGGGAACAGGATGTTGAATATGTTGACGAAACGCCATCTGGCGGCGGCTTTCGCTTGCCTTGTCGCCAGTTCCGCCCTCGTGGCTCCGGCTTCCGCGCTGGCGCAGACGGTTGTCATCGGTTCCGAAGGCGCCATACCGCCGCTGGATCCGCACCGCATGACCGGCACGCCCGGTCTTCGGGTGATCGATGCGATCTACGACCCGCTCGTGCGGGAGGATCTGTCGGTCGTGACCGATACGGCACCGGCGCTGAAGGGCAGCCTCGCCGAAAGCTGGACCGTGAGCGACGATGGCCTGGTCTACCGGTTTGCGTTGCGCTCCGGCGTCAAGTTCCACGATGGCACGGATTTCAATGCGGACGCCGTCCAGGCCAATTTCGCCAGGATCATGGACAAGGCGTCGCCGGCCTATGACGAGCGTGCCGCCGGCAACATGACCTTCCTCACCCGCTGGATCGCCGGCACGGCGGCGATCGATGCGCAGACCTTCGAGATCAAGGTGAAGGAGCCGTTTTCGGGTCTGCTGCGCCTTCTCAGCGACCGCCGCTCCGGCATCATCAGTCCGGCCGCGATGGCGGCTCACAAGGGCGATGCGATGGGCTTGAACCCTGTCGGAACCGGACCCTTCCGGCTGGAGGCCTTTCAGCAGGGACAGCAGCTCGATCTGAAACGGAACGAGGCCTATTGGGGCGGTGCGGCCGCCGTCGATACCCTCATCTTCAGGCCTGTGACCGACCCGACCGCCATGGCGATCGCCATGCAGACCGGCCAGGTGGACATCATCCCGAGCGCAAGCTCGCAGCAGATCGCCCAGCTTTCCGTCGACCCGAGCCTGCAGATCCAGTATCCCGAGCCGGCGAACCAGTATTTCGTGCGGCTCAACACCAAGGCACAATATACGGACAACAAGTTGTTCCGGCAGGCGCTGAACTACGCCGTCAACCGCGACAATCTGGCGGCCCTGCTCAACGGGCAGGTCACGCCGCTCGGCGGTCCGGTTCCCTCGGGCAACGAACTGCCGGGCACGACCGGATCCATCTATGTCTATGATCCGGAAAAGGCGAAGGCGCTGCTGGCCGAAGCCGGTTTTTCCACCGGCGTCACCATCAAGCTGATGGCGCCGAACAGCGGCCCCGGTTTCGGGCAGGCCTCCGAGGTTGTCACGCTCCTGCAACAGGACCTCGGCGAGGTCGGCATCACGCTGGAGCCGCAGTTCCTCGAATTCGCGACGCTCGTTTCGACCGAGGGGCCGGGCTACAAGGATGACGTCCAGGGCTCGTTCAATGGCTGGACGACAGGCGCCGACAGTGCCTACTGGCTGGAGCGCATGTTCGCCGGCGACCAGCAGCCGCCCCGCGGCGTCAATCGCGGCTGGTTCACCAATGCCGAGGCCGACCAGCGCTTCGCCGAGGCGCGTGGCGAGAGCGACGAGGCCAAACGCCTCGACCTCTATCGGCAGGCGGCCGAACGCATCGCCGACGATAGCCCATGGATCTTCCTCTATCAGGATCGCCTGCCGCGCGTGCTGAGCGCCCGTGTCGGCGGCATCCTGCCGGCAAGATCCGTCTTCATCGACTACCCCCGCATTCAGGTAAAGTAACCTGCTGTTTTGATTGGGATCTGAAAGAGGAGAATACGCAGATGATGTTAGGTTGGCGCGCGCGCATCGGGCAGATGAGGCCGGCGACGGCGATCGAGGGGGCCGAAGAATGGCGGTCGGTTGCGCCTGTCGGCGTTGCCTTCGCTGACGCCCGGACCATCGTGCCGCGGGTCGATGAGGAAGGCCTGAAGGTGATGATGTCGCAGGTGCTGGAAGCCTCGCGCCAGCTCGCGACCGCCAAGGTGGACCTCATCGTTCAGTGCGGTGCACCAGGCACGTTCCTGCGCGGTGTCGGTCACGACGAGGAGGTCTGTGCCCAGATCGAAGCGGAAACCGGCATTCCGGCCATCACCATGATGGCGGCGCAGATGGATGCGCTGAAAGCGCTCGGCGCCACCTCGATTGCGGTTGCGACGATCTATTCCGACGAGGTCAACGAGAAGATGGGTGCCTTCATGGAAGCAAAGGGCTTCAAGATCGCCTCCATGCTGGGCCTCCAGATCACCGATCCGTTCGATGCAAGCGTGCATGACGCCGATAGCGCCTACAGGCTCGGCAAGCAGGCGTTCAAGGCCGCCGGCAAATGCGATGCGATCCTGATCTCCTGCGGCACCTACCGCACCTTCCCGATCCTTCCCTATCTGGAAATGGACACGGGTGCAGCCGTCGTATCGAGCAACCAGGCCACACTGTGGCGCGCGCTGCGCGCCGTCGGCCTGAAGGACCAGATCCCGAACCTCGGCAAGCTCTGGTACGCCGCCTGACCGCAGAACCGCGACGGAAGAGAACGATGACGACCGTGACCGAACAGACAGTCAGGCCCGCGCGCAAATGGCGAGGAGCCTTTCGTGGCATCCTGGGCAATCCGGCGCTGGCCATCGGCCTTGGCATCCTGGCCGTCATCGTCTTCGCCGCGATCTTTGCCGACTGGATATCGCCCTTCGATCCGTTGAGGGCCAATCCGCTCGCTCGCTACAAGGGGGTATTTTCGGGCTGGAATCTCCTCGGTACAGATGAGCTCGGGCGCGACATCCTGAGCCGCCTCATCCACGGCACGCGCTATGCGCTGCTGGTCGCGATCGTGCCGACGGTCATTGCGCTCGCCATCGGTGGCCTGCTCGGGATGATCGCCGGCTATATCGGCGGGTTCGTCGATACCGTGATCATGCGCTTCTTCGACATCATGTTCGCCTTTCCGGGCATCCTTCTGGCGCTTGGCATCAGCGCGGCGCTCGGGCCGGGGCTGTCGTCGATGATCATCGCGATGGTCGTTGTCACCGTACCCGCGTTCGGCCGCATCGTTCGCGGCGCCGTGCTGCAGGTCAAGGAAGAGGTGTTCATCGAGGCCTCCCACGCTCTCGGCTTCCGCGCCCGGCGCATCGCGCTCCGGCACATCCTGCCGAACATCCTCGGCCCGGCCATCGTCTACGGCACGCTGCAGACCGGACGGAATGTCATCCTGTCGTCGAGCCTCAGCTTTCTCGGCCTCGGCCCGCAGCCGCCCGCTCCCGAATGGGGTCAGATGCTGTCGAGCGGCCGTACGGCACTGGCGACTGCCGCCCATGTCGCGACCATTCCGGGCCTTGCCATCGTCGTGCTCGCCGTCGCCTTCAACCTCATCGGTGATGGTGCCCGCGACTACCTCGATCCACGTTTCAACAAGCAGCGGGACTAAGACGATGCTCGTGTTCGCCCTCAGACGCGCGTTCCAGATCGTTCCCGTGATCATCGGGGTCACGATCGCGACCTTCCTGCTCGCCAAGATCATCCCCGGCGATCCGGCCGACATGCTGCTCGGCGCCACGGCTTCGGAAGAGGCAAAGGAAGCGCTGCGGCTCAGCATGGGGCTGCATGAACCGGCCTATGTTCAATACCTGATCTATGTCGGCAACCTGCTGCAGGGCGATCTCGGTCAGTCCTTCACCTTTGCGCAGCCCGTTGCGACCGTTATCCTCGATCGCCTCGGCAACACGGCTCTTCTCGCCGTTGCCGCCATCATCCTTGCCGCCATCGTCGGCGTTGCGGCAGGCACCTGGGCGGCGCTGAAGCCGGGTTCGCTGCGCGACCAGTCGCTGTCGGTGATTGTCCTGTTCTTCAATTCGATGCCGTCCTTCTGGCTCGGCCTCGTGCTCATCATGATCTTCGGTCTCTATCTGCGCGTCCTGCCGGTTGCGGGGATGCAGAGCGTCGGTGGCGGCGACGGCATGCTCAGCCTTGCCGCGCATATGATTCTGCCGTCGATCACCCTTGCCGCCTGGTCGCTGGCGACGATCGCCCGCATGACCCGCTCCTCGCTGCTGGAGGTCATCAACAGCGATTACGTCCGCACCGCGAGGGCGAAGGGCATGCGTGAGTCCCGTGTGGTGCTGCGTCATGCGCTGCCGAACGCGATGCCGCAGATCATTACGGTGATCGGCATGCAGATGGGCTTCCTGCTTAGCGGCGCCGTGCTGACCGAAACCATCTTCTCCTGGCCCGGCATCGGCCTTGCCATGTACCAGGCGATTTCGACCCGCGACATTCCGCTGATCCAGGGCGGCATCCTGATCCTCGCCCTGGCCTTCGTGCTCATCAATTTCGCTGTCGACGTCCTCTACTCGTACTTCAACCCGAAAATCAAACTGTGAAGGAGCCGGCCATGTCTCTCCTCACACTGCAAACGGATCCGACCCCGACAATGCCCACATCCGCCCAACAGGACGTTTTCACTTCCTATGTCAGCGGCGCTGCAATCGCGCCCGCCGGCCGGAAGATCCCGCTTCATGACCCCTCGACCGGTGCCGTCTGGGCAAGTGCCGTCGTTTCTGACGACGCTGTCGAGCTTGCCGTTGCCAGCGCCACCAAGGCCTTCGTTTCGGAGCCGTGGGCGTCGATGACGGGATATGACCGCGCATTGCTTCTTCGCAAGCTCGGTGCGCTGATCGCTGCCAACGCGGATCGTCTCGGTGCGCTGGAAAGCCTTGCCAATGGCAAGAGCCATGCCGCCACTGCTGCCGAAATGAAGGCGACGGCCACCTGGTACGACTACTATGCGAGCGCGCTCGACACCCATGACGATGTCTTCCGCACCGTCTCGCGCACCGCAGACGCCCGCATCGTGCGCGAGCCGCTCGGTGTCGTCGTCGCCATCACGCCGTTCAACGGCGCACTCTCGCTCGGCTCCTGGAAGTTGGCGCCGGCGCTTGCCATGGGCAATGTGGTGATCCTGAAGCCGCCGGCGGAGGCGCCGGGCTCCAGCATCGCGCTTGCCGAGCTGGCGATGGAAGCAGGTTTCCCGGCGGGCATCGTCAATGTGGTGATCGGTGATGCGGTGGCCAGCGAGGCGCTCGCGACCCATCCCGGTGTGCAGATGGTGAGTTTTACCGGCAGCACGGCGACAGCCAAGGTCCTGGGCGCAAAGGTCGCCGCCGGCATGAAGCGCTTCGTCTGCGAGGCGGGTGGCAAGTCGGCCCATATCGTCTTTGCCGATGGCGATATCGACGGTGCCGTCATTGCCGCAACGCAAGGGGCCTTTTCCGGCAGCGGTCAGACCTGCGTCGCCGGTTCGCGCATCCTTGTGCAGGCCGAAATCTACGACAGCTTTGTCGAGCGCTACATCGCCTCCGTGAGCCGTATCCGTCTCGGCCATCCTGCCTCGCCAAGGGCGCATATCGGCCCGGTCGCGAACAGGCGGCAGTACGAGCGTATCAACGGTTTCGTGAACGAAGCGGTGGCAGAGGGTGCGCGCCTTGCTTCCGGTGGTCAGAAGCCCGATCTCGGGCCGGAACTCATCGATGGCTACTGGATCGCGCCGACAATCGTTCTCGATGTTTCGAGCGACATGCGGATCTGCCGCGAGGAAATTTTTGGACCCGTCGTCACCGTGCAGCGTTTCGAGACGGAAGAAGAGGCGATTTCCATGGCAAACGGCGTGGAATACGGCCTTGCCGCCGG
>VFQN01003041.1_pt1 | contig 24762 bp, 9 predicted proteins | sample 3512371 | NCBI WGS metagenome assembly VFQN01 (sample SAMN10412370, study PRJNA504923) | tailings metagenome | isolation source: Replicate 2 from Balatoc abandoned mine | place: Philippines: Itogon, Benguet | collected 2017-08-28 | reverse complement strand
TGCGCCGCAAGGTGCAGATCGTCTTCCAGAACCCCTACGGCTCGCTCAACCCGCGTCAGAAGATCGGCGACGTGCTTGCCGAGCCGCTGCTGATCAACACCGATCGCTCCGCTTCTGAACGGCGCGACATGGCGATGCGCATGCTGCTGAAGGTCGGCCTCGAGGAGAAGCACTTCAACCGCTACCCGCATATGTTCTCCGGTGGCCAGCGCCAGCGGATCGCCATCGCCCGGGCCCTCATGCTCAACCCCAGCCTGCTGGTGCTCGACGAGCCGGTCTCGGCGCTCGACCTGTCGGTCCAGGCGCAGATCCTCAATCTGCTCGCCGATCTCCAGGACGAGCTTAAGCTGACCTATGTCTTCATCAGCCACGATCTCTCTGTCGTGCGCTACATCGCCGACGAGGTGCTGGTGATGTATCTCGGCCAGGCGGTCGAATATGGCAGCCGCGACACGGTCTTCTCCAACCCTACGCACGACTACACCAAGATGCTCTTCGCCGCGACGCCGCGCGCCGACGTCGACAGCATCAAGGCGCGGCTGGCGCGGAAGAGGGCCGCGTAGCGCAGGCGCGCCGGCTCTCTTCGTTGACGTCCGCGATCTGCGGCAACGTCTTCCCTCGTCATTCTTGGTGCTCCCCTGCCGACGTGGGACGCGGAGTTCTCGATATGGTTGCGGGAGAGCCCAATCCTGGCCAATGTAGGCATACAACTGCCCGCAGGTGCGTCATGGAAGTGGTCGTTTCGGCAGCGGATGCCAACCGTAAATTCTCCCTTATCCTGCGCGGCGTGCGCGAGGGACATAGCTATGTCGTGACGAGCTACGGGCGTCCCGTAGCTCGTACCGTTCCTGTGGGCGACCATCAGAGAGTGGATTCGGGGGCGCGCGCGGCGCTGCTGTCGCGTCTCGACAGGCAGCCCGCCGTCGGCGCAGGGCGCTGGACACGCGGCCAGCTGTACAACGACGAGCTGTGAAGGTCGCCCTCGACACGAATATCCTTACGTGTTCGGAAGACGTCAAAGGCGACAGATCGCGCACCAACGCGAGGGACGATCTCCTGGCGTGGCGCGACAGTTCCGCTGTCGTAGAGACTTCGCCTGAGGTCGTGCTGATTGCTGCCGATCTTGCGACCGACCATCGTTTCTGTATCTGGGACGCGGTCGTTCTCTCCGCAGCCTCTCGTGCCGGCTGCTTTTGTCCGAAGACCTGCAAGACGGCTTCACATGGGGTGGAGTGACCGTCGTCACTCCATTCGCATCGCCGCGTCATGTCCTGCTGGAATCGCTGCTGGGACGGGACGCTGAATAGACCCAACAGTCCTGTTTGTCGCCTATGCTTCGCTATCGCAATACGGCATGGGTTTTCGGTTCGTCGTGGCCTCGAAGCCTATAGGATGAAGTCGCCGGCGCGGAGCGCCACATGGCCGACAAGCTCGATCTGCAGGTCGGCGACGCCGTCGCCGTTGACGTCGGCCGAAATGATCGTAGCGGCCCGGGAGCCCACGCCATGCCGGCTGAAGACCAACTGGCCGGCCTCGCCCGACAGCGCCTGCTCGCCGTCGAAGAAAAAGGCCTGGTTGCCGAAGCGGCCGGTGTCGGCGTCGATGCTCGAAAGGTCGATCCGGTCGAGGCCGCGACCGAAATCGGTGATGACGTCGCGCCGCGCGCCGCGCCCGCTTTCGCTGATGAGGTCGAAGTCGAAGACGTCGCGTCCGCTGCCGCCCGTCAGCCAATCCTTGCCCAGGCCTCCATCGATGATGTCGTTGCCTGCGCCACCGTTCAGCCGGTCGTGCCCCGCGCCGCCTTCCAGCAAGTTGGCGGCGGCATTTCCCCTGATTTCATTCGCCAACGCATTGCCCACGCCGCGATAGGCGCCGCCGGTGAGCACAAGTTTCTCCACATGGGCGCCAATCGTGTAGTTGACCGAGGAGCGGACCGTGTCGGTCCCCTGGGACCGGTATTCCACGACCACGTCACGGCTGTTGTCGACGACATAGACGTCGTTTCCGACGCCGCCGATCAGGCGGTCGGCGCCGGTGCCGCCGTCGAGCGTATCGTTGCCGGCGAGGCCCGCCAGGCGGTCGTTTCCGGCGCCGCCCTGAAGGTGGTTGGCGCCGGCATGTCCCGTGATCTCGTTGGCCAGCGCATTGCCGGTGCCGCGATAGGCGCCGCCGGTGAGCACGAGTTTCTCCACATGGGCGCCAAGCGTGTAGCTGACCGAGGAGCGGATCGTGTCGGTCCCCTGGGACCGGTATTCCACGACCACGTCACGGCTGTTGTCGACGACATAGATGTCGTTTCCGACACCGCCGATAAGGCGGTCGGTGCCGGTGCCGCCGTCGAGCGTATCGTCGCCGGCGAAGCCCACCAGCCGGTCGTTGCCGGCGCCGCCCAGAAGCTGGTTGGCGCCGGTGTTTCCCGTGATCTCGTTGGCCAGCGCATTGCCCGAACCGCGATAGGCATTGCCGGTCAGCACGAGCTTCTCGACATGGGCGCCGAGCGCGTAACTGACCGAGGCGCGCACCGTGTCGGCCCCCTGCGACCGGTATTCGACGACCACGTCGCGGCCGCTGTCCACGACATAGACGTCATTTCCACTACCGCCGGTCAGGCGATCGGCGCCGGTGCCGCCGTCGAGCGTATCGTTGCCGGCGCCGCCGCTCAGATGGTTCCCTTCCGCGTTGCCGATGATCGTGTTGGCGAGGGCGTTGCCGGTGCCCGTGAGTGCTCGACCGGTCAAAGTAAGGTTTTCGACGTTGGCGCCCAACGTGTAAGCAACCGATGAACGAACGGTATCAATGCCTTGGTTGGTTTGCTCGATCACGATGTCGCCGGCCTGATCTACATCATAGACATCGTTGCCATTGCCGCCCGACATTTTGTCGGCGCCGGCGCCACCGATGATTAGATTGGCGCCGCCATTGCCGGTGATTTCGTTGTTCAGCCCGTTACCGACGGCGTTGATCGCCGCATTGCCGACGAGGACCAAGTTCTCGACATTGGCCGAGAGCCTGTGCCCGACCGAGGTCCGCACCGTGTCCCTGCCACCGTCGGCGCCCTCGACGACGACGTCGGCGCTGTTATCGATGAAGAATAGATCGTCGCCGTCTCCGCCGTTCATCCTATCGGCGCCGTCCCCGCCGTCGAGGCTGTCGTTGCCGCCTGCGCCGGCGAGCATGTCGTTCCCGCCGCCGCCCAGTACCATCTCGCCCGCCGCCGAGCCGACGAAACGATCGGCATGGACGCCGAACTGGAACCGCTCGATCGAAATGAAGGCGTCGCCTTGGGCCTCCCCGCTGTGGATACCCGTATGAAGGTCGATGACGACCCCGGAGGATGCGCTCGAATAGTCGGCCGTGTCCTTGCCGCGGCCGCCGTCGAGCTTGTCTGCGCCCGCGCCGCCGACAAGCATGTCGTCGCCGTCGCCACCGTCCAGTGTGTCGTCGCCGCCGCGCCCGTCAAGCCAGTCGTCGCCGAGATCGCCGACGAGGACGTTGCCGATGCCGGAACCGGCCATGCGATCGGCCAGAGTTGTGCCGATCGCATTCTCGAAGCTGTCGTCGAGATGGATCGCGGCGCCGCCCAGCGCGCTTGAGCTGCTGCCGGAAAGGTCGAGAATCACGCGGCTGTCGGCAGCGGCGAAGTTCAGCGTATCGGTGCCGCCGTTCTTGTCGCTGGCCGTCGCGCGTTCGGGGGCCTGCGCGACGAGGCGGGCATAGGCGTTGGTGTAGTAATAGGTGTCGTCGGGGCCAGTGCTGTCACCATAGATGTCGAGCTTGGCGTCATGTACGACGAAGCCGTCCGAAGCAGCCGGATGCTTCAGGTTGAGCGTCCACGTGCCGAAGGGGCTTTCGCCCCAGGTCGCGACGGACGAGAACTTGAAGCTGAGATAGGTCCGATCGCCGATCACGACGAGATTCGGCGCGATTAGCGCCTTGGTGCCCTGCGGCGAGACCAGTTCGATCGACAGCCCCTTGAGATCGGCGTCTGTGACTTCGAGGGTCAGTTCGACGAAGTCGATCGCGAATCCATCGGCCCCGGCATTGTCGATGGTGACTTCGAGCGACTGGCTCGTGGAGTCGAACTGGTCGGGCAGCGCGAAGGCGCTGCCGAGATGCTCTTCGTTCCGGGCGGTCGATTGCTTGGTCCAGTGGCGCGCCAGCTTGACGGCGGCTTCGGCGTCCAGTGCGCCGAAACCCATCTCCCGGTCGAAGACCATGCCGCCGCCATTGACGTTGCCGGCCCCGTTTGCCGCGGCGCCGCGCCCCTTTGACGGGTCGGCGGCAACGGCGAGCATCTCCTGGATGTCGCGATAGCCGAGTTCCGGATTGACTTCGAGCATCAGCGCGATCGCGCTAGACACCAGCGGTGCGGCAAAGGAGGTTCCCGAGACATAGGCCGACTCGCCGGAGCCGACCTCGGCCCCGCCGGTGGTGACGAGGCCAACGCCGGGCGCCGAAATCAGGATGTTGGTGCCTGGGCTGGAGAACATCGCAGCCTCGCCGGACGCGTCATGGGCGCCGACGGCAATGACAAAGCGGGAATTCGAGAAATTGTGGAAGTTGGAATCGTCACCGACGTTCTGGCCGTCGATCACGAGCTTGCCGTTACCGCCGGCGACGACCATTGCGGTGCCGAGGCCGGCGCGCCCGTTCGTCGCCGCCGCCTGAAGCTGGCCGGAGAAGCCGTCGAAATAGCCGTCCAGGAAGTTGTCAGCGAACGCGCCGAGAAAACCCCAGCTGTTGTTGGAGACGTCGAAGCGTGACTGCTGCGCCATCACGTCGACCACTTCGTCGAGATTGAAGTTCATGCCGTAGCGTATGTAGGACGCGGTGATCGTCGCTTCCGGCGCCGCGCCGATCGAACCGATGGTGTTGGATACGGAGCCTGCGATGATGCCGGCCACCTTGGTCCCGTGCTGCTGTGCGGCGTCGTCGGGAAGGGCGTCCCAGTCGGCGTCCTTGTCGCGCGGGTCGTAGTCGAGATCCGTCGCGTAATTGTCGCGCAGGTCGAGATGGGTGTAGTTCACGCCTTCGTCGACCAGGCCGATCTTGACGTCCTTGCCTGTCGCCAGCGCCCAGGCGCCCTCGAATCGGGCCGAGCCCACCCCGTCGATGTGCAGGCTCCAATATTCGGAACCCTTCAGCAGCGGGTTGACGACGGTCGTGAAAGCTTGCGGCGCGATCCGCAGCTCTCGGCCGCCATTGTCTGAAAGAAGATCGTCGTTGCTCATCGTCAGCCCTCGCAGCGCAAGAACTAGGCGAAGAGAAGAAATCGAGAGTTAAATCAAATTCGTCGAAACAAAATATGGATGGTAAATAGCTGAGTAATATTGACTATAGGTTATTGGGTTAATTGGATGTTTATTAAATATTTACATGAAGTGAGTGCGAATGGTTTCCAGTTTGTGAATCCATTTGGAGGGTTCAGGGAGCGGTAACCTTTCCATTCCGTATCCGGTCAGTCGTGCAGATCGGGCGTGATGGTCGTCACAGCCCCATGCAGTTCCGTGTGTACCCTTGTGATGCCGATCGCGGTCATCGCAAAGCAAGCGGCAAGAAATGCGGCATGTATGCATTTGTCTGCTCGCATCGGCTTGTTCCCGTCTCTATATAGAAGCGGGGATGGGAATTTCAGAAAGCAAGCAGACCGATAACGTCATTGCCGCGTCATTGTGCCGGCGGCGGGGGCTTGCTTCGGCATCGGGGGCGGTTCGGCGTGTCGACAGGGGAATTCCGCAGGCTTCAAAAGCTGCTCGATCGGGCTGTTCTCGACGGCGAGCGCTGGCGTGAGGCCGGCGACGGGTTGGCCGATTATCTCGGCGGTGTGGGTACGGTATTCGTGCCGGAGGAACTGGAGAACCAGGGCCCCTGGCTCGTCCATTCGCAGTCCTTGGCCGAGGCGGTGTCGACAGCCTTCCGTGACGGCTGGCATCTTCGCAACTTCCGGCGCAGGGCGATCCCGTTGATCAAGCAGCGTGGTTACGCGACCGATCTCGACATCGCCGATGCCGAAATCATGCGGCGCGAGCCGTTTTATGCCGAGTTCCTGGCGCCGCAGAAGCTCGGCTTCTTCATCGGCCTCGACATACGGTTCGGGCGCCAGTCGTGGACGGCGTCGATCGAGCGCGCTCTCGGCGCGGTCGTGCCGGACCGGGCCCTGTTCGAGCGGGCGGAGCGGATCCTGCCGGTGCTCGCCGCCACGGCGCGCGCTTCCTTCGCGCTCGGCCGCAAGCGCATGGAGAACTGGAAGGACATCCTGGCCGAGCAGGATCGGGGGCTGTTCCTCGTCGATTTCCTCGGCCGGGTTATCGACCGCAATGGCGCGTCCGAAGCCTATCTGAAGGCCGGGATGCGCCTGAAGAGCCGTCGCCTCGGCCTCGCCGATGCCCAGGCCGATGTCGCCTTCCAGCAACTCCTCGGTTCGGCCTGCTCGGTCTCGCCTTCGGGAAACCTGCCGTCGCCCGTCTTCTGGCGCAGCGACGACGACACCTTGATGGTCGCCGATATCATTCGGCTGAAGCCCAATCTGCGTTCTTTCCACGGGCTGGAGGCGGCGCTGGTCGTGGTCCGGCCGGTCGGTCGCGTGCGGGTGGACCTGGCTGCCCTGCTCAAGCGCAAAGCAAATCTGACCGATGCCGAGCTTCGTCTCGCCATGGCATTGTTCGAAGGCCGTTCGTTGAGCGAGTATGCCGCGGATGTCGGGAATACTGTCGGAACAGTGCGCCAGCAGGTCAAGTCGATCTTCAGGAAAACGCAGACGGGACGGCAAGCAGAGTTGCTTACCTGGATGCGGAAACTGGAGGCACAGGAGGCTGGCTGAGCGCCGATCTTAACCATCACTGTGCAACTTGTAATTCGTATCCCATTTGGGAGTTTCGCTGGTAACCATTCATTAAGTATCCTCCACCTGGGCTAAACAAGGGGTAACTGGGGTCGGGGGTTCTACGCCTGATGGCGTAAGCAAGTAGTGTTCCTGTCAAAGATTGCTGGTCGTTGCGGCGGGCGTGCCCGTCGCGCCTTTGCGGCCATGCACATATGCACTGCTAAATCTTCCGCACCTTGGTACACAACCAGGGGTATGAGTAATGGCTGTCATTCACGTCGATCAGGACTTCGCGGGCACTCGCACGGGTGACGCGGGCTCGGAAACCAATCCTTATGCCACGATCGCCTCGGCCGTGGCCGCGGCCGATCCGGCGGGCGGCGACACGGTGTCCGTGGCCGGCGGCGTCTATGCCGAGAACGTGGTGATCGACAGGCCACTGACGCTGGAGGGGGCTGGGCGCGCCTCGACCACCATCATCGGCCAGGGCAACAGCGACCTCGGAACGATCGTCATCGCCCCCAGCGTCGACGGCGTCACCATCCAGGGCTTCAAGGTCGTCGGCATCGACAATGTCTCGCCCGGCATCGAGAGCGCCGCCATCTATCTCGATGGTGCTCATAGCAACATCGAAATCCGTGACAACGAGGTGGTCGCCAATGGCGACCTGGCGCTGGTCACCGAATATGGCGCCGCGCTCAACGACATCGTCATCGACGGAAACGAGTTCTCGGGCCAGACCTTCTCCGGCGCCACGACAGGAGCCGGCAATCAGTTCGAGCAGCCGAACGTGCCGCGGCCCCTGGTCTTCATCGGCACCAATGGCGACGCCACGCATTCCTCTCATGTCGAATTTACCAACAACGTCGTCTCGGGCACGGCGGGTGGCCTCAGCACATCGGGCGGCGTTCCGACCGGCAACATGCTCGTCAACATCGACGTGCCGAACTCCGTCGTGAGCGGCAACAGCTTCACCGGCTTCACCACCGGCAATGGCACGCAACTGCGCGTCCGCGAGGAGAACACGGACGTCACCGACAACTCCTTCACCAATGACCGCGGCGGCAAGGTCGGCATGGTCGTGGCTGACGACGGCGTCCCAGGCGTCGTGTCCGGGAATGCGTTCGTCGCCGATGCCGACGGCGGCCAGATCACGGGTTCGAATTTCAGCGACGTCATCACCGGCGGAAGCGGGAATGACTGGATTGTCGCCGACGGCGCTAACGACACGATCGACGGCGGAGCCGGCATCGACACGCTCGACATGACCAATGCGGGCACGGGCGGCTCCAACATCGATCTCGCGCTTGGATCGGCCAGCTCGGTAGCAACAGGCCTGGATACTCTCGTTAACATCGAGAACGTCAAGGGCAGCGCCGGCGACGACACGCTGAAAGGCAGTGATGGCATCAACACCTTCATTGCCTCGGGCGGGCATGACACGATCGACGGCCGCGGCGGTTCGGACACATATGACGCGTCCGGCGCTGCTGGCGAAGTGTCGGTCAATCTCTCGAATGGTTTGGTCGGCGGAGCGCACAGCGCAGTGCTGACCGGCATCGAGAACGCCAGGACTGGTAGCGGCGACGACGCCATTTTCGGTACGAGCGGCGACAACGCAATCGACGGCGGTGCTGGCGTCGACACGGTATTTGTCGAGGCCGGCTATGCCAGTGCCACGATCGACCATTCCGACGGCAGCTTCATAGTCACCTCGGCGGCGGGTATCGACACGCTGTCCAACGTCGAGAAGGTCCTCTTCGACGACAAGGAGGTCTGGCTGGTCGACAGCTCGGAAGACCTCGCCTATGCCCTGGAGCATGCCGCCGAAGGGGCGGTAATCAAGCTGGCGCCGGGCGAGTATGAAGGCAACTTCACCATCGCCACGGACGGCCTGACGCTGGAATCGGTCACCGGCAATCCCGCCGACGTGACGCTCAAGGGCACATTCAAGTCCGACAACGGTATCTCCAGCGGCGAGAAGGTTGGCGATTGGCTCTCCGATCCCGACCTGGCCGGCTACGACGGCGGCGCCGGATCTGGCATCACCGTCAGCGGTGACGGCGTGACGATCCGCGGCATCACCATCTCCGAATACCGTAACGGCATTGACCTGCGCAGCAATACTGGCCTGACGATCGAGAACGTCAACCTTACCGAGAACATCCACGGTATCCACAAGGAGGACGGCTCGGCGGTCGTCACCGACTTCGAGCTGGTGGGCGGAACGATTTCCGGCGGCTATCAGGGCGTCGTGATCGCCGCGAACCATGCGGCCGGCCAGCGCGGGGAAGGTGGTTTCGACGGCGTCACCATCTCGGGCACGACATTCGAGGATCTCAGCCACAAGGGTATATATGTCGAGCAGCTGAGCAACGCCTTGATCGACGGCATCACCATGACCGACGTCGGCCAGTATGGCGGCGGGCGGCCGTTCGGCGCACACGGCATGCACGGCTCCGGCATCGACATCAATCTGAAGTTCAACGACTACGAGAACATCGAGATCAGGGACTTCGACTTCACCGATGTCGGCCTGAGCAATGGCAACGGCACGCCGCACTCGAATGGCAGCGCCATTTCGATCAAGGCGCGCGACGACGGAAGCACCTACTCCAACCCGCCGGCGAGCCTCGACGGCATCAACATCCATGACGGCACGATCGACGGCAATTCGAGCGGAATCCGGGTCGGTGAACCCGGTAAGGTCACCGCCGGCCCGAGCGGAGTGACGATCACCAATATCGACAATGACTCTTCCGCCACCGAGGCATGGAGCTACGACAACCAGACCACGACTCCCGTCACCATCTCGCTCGGCGCGGGCGACGATATCGCGGTCACCAAGTCGACCTCGACCGGCGCGATCAACTATGAGGGGCTCGGCGGCAACGACACGATTTCCGGCAGCAATCAGGCCGACAGGATCGACGGCGGCGCCGGCAACGATACGATCGATGGCGGCGGTGGCGTCGACACGGCGGCATTTTCCGTCGAGGTCGATGGTCAGAGCCAGATTTCCTTCAACGCGCTGACGAGCACCTGGGCGATCACCACCGCGCAAGGCACCGACACGCTGCGCGACATCGAGATCATCGATGATGCGACCGCTTCGGGCGGCCGCGTGTTGCTGGTCGGCGGCGGTGGTTTCGCGACGCTGCAGGAAGCCGTCGACGCGGCACAGGACGGTGACACGATCATGGTCGCCGGCCGCATCGCGGGCAACGTCAACGTCGGCAACAAGGAGGTCACCTTTGCCGGCGTCGATACCGATGGCGACGGCGACAGCGCCGACGACAGCGGCATCACCGGTCGGGTCACGGTCAACAGCTCGAAGGAAGTGGTGTTCGACGGCATCGAGTTCCGGGCCACCGCCACGACCGGCACGGCGGGCCCGTCCAATGCGGCGCTCGACCTGCGCGGCAGCGGTTCCTTCACCGTCCGCAATTCGGTGTTCTTCAACGAGATCGCCGGTGCCGGCGTGGATGCCCGCGCGATCAACCTCAGCTCGGCGGCGACGGGTACCGTACTCATCGAAGGCAATCTCTTTACCGGCGCCTTCACTGGCAAGTATGGCGATGCTTCCTGGGGACGGGGGGTCTGGTCCGACGGCAATAATGCCGGCCTGACCATCCGCGACAACAGCTTCGAATATCTCCGCACGGTGCTCAACCTCGACGGCTACGGACAGGGGACCATCGTCTCGGGGAACACGGTCCGCAATGCCGGCACTTTCGTCTCCGTCGGCACGCCGGATGGAACGACGGTGTCCGGCTTTACCGGCAACGACTTCAGCGGGGTCGATACCCACTTCAATCTGCGCAACATCGAGACCGGCCAGGTGCTCGACTTCAGCGGAGCCGGAAACCAGTCGAACACGCCGGTCGTTATCCTCGGCAGCCGGGGTGGCGACACGATCACCGGCACAAACGGCGTCGACTATGTCTTTGCCGACGGTTACACGCCGACCGAGTCCGGCTGGGGCAGCTTCAATGCGGGCGACGACACCATCAACACGCTCGGCGGCGACGATATCGTCTACGGTTCGCGTGGTGCTGACCGCATCAATGGAGGAGCCGGCGACGATACGCTGGAGGGCGGCGACGGTAATGACACACTGTCAGGCGGTGCCGGCGAAGACCTGATCCTAGGCGGGGCGGGTGATGATGTGCTGAACGCCGGCGCAGGCTCCGACATGGTCGACGGCGGCACGGGTAACGACACGCTCGTCTTCGACGACGCCTTCGCCGACGTGATCATCCGCAAGGCCGGCAACAGCTATGTGATCATGCGCGGCGACGATACCGACATCGTCACGAACGTCGAGAACTTCAAGTTCGGCGACGTGACCGTGTCGGCAGCTTCGGCGATCACGACCGCAGGCCCCTCGATCACCGCAGTCAGCGATCCGCAGACCGGAAACGTGCTTGCCGTGGCCGAGAATTCGGCGACCGGCACAGTCGTCGCCACCGTCACCGCAAGCGATCTGAACTTGTCGGCCGCTATCGGCGAGAACCTGACCTTCAGCCTGGTCGGCACGAACGGCGCCATTTACACCGGCCCGTTCAAGGTTGTGAAGATCAATGCCACAACGGCCCAGATACAGGTCGACGGCGCGCTGAATTTCGAGGCGGTGAACAGTTTCCCCTTCCAGATCAGGGTCGCCGATGTCCACGGCAATCAAACGACGCGCAACGTAACGGTCGGCGTTACCAATGTGAACGAGGTGGTTGGCGGCGGTCTCGGCGTATCCGCTCAGACGGCCACGATGGAGGCAGGGTCCACCGAGGCACGTTTGGGGCTCACAGCGTTGATCGATCCCGACGGCACCGCTCTGACCTACAAGCTGGCCACGCTGCCCACCAAGGGAACCGTCTATCTCAACGGCGTCGCGGTCGCGCGCAACACCGTGCTGACCGAAGCCCAGTTCCTGGCCCTCACCTATTCGGCCCCGGACGGTACGGCGACGACTTCGGGTATCCAGTTCCAGGTTTCTGATGGGACGAGCAACGTGACACTCAACGTCATCCTCAACATCAGGGGGGCGGCGAACGGTACGCATAACGGCACCGGCGGCGCCGACAGGATCGACGCCGCCGACGGCAACGACACTATCAATGGCGGCGCGGGCGCCGACCACATGATCGGCGGCAGCGGCAACGACGTGTTCCACGTCGACAATGCCGGCGACCGGGTGATCGAGCGGACGAACGGCGGCACCGACACGGTACGCTCGTCGATCGGCCATACCCTTGCGGCCAATGTCGAGAACCTCGTCCTGACCGGCACCGGAAACATCAACGGTGTCGGCAATTCGCGCGCCAATGAACTCTGGGGCAATACGGGCAACAACGTGCTCAACGGTCTCGCCGGCGCCGACAAGATGTATGGCGGCAAGGGGAACGATACCTATGCCGTCGACAATGCGGGCGATCTCGTTGTGGAGGATTCGGGCAACGGCACCGACACGGTGCTGGCGTCGATCGACCACACGCTCCGCGCCAATGTCGAGAACCTGACATTGACAGGCTCGGCCGTCAGGGGAACCGGCAACAGCGCGAACAATGTGATCGGAGGCACAGACAGCGCCAACACCCTCGACGGCGCCGCTGGCGATGATGTGCTCACCGGCAACGGCGGCAATGACACACTGATCGGGGGGCTTGGCTCCGACACTCTCAAAGGCGGGCTCGGCGACGACATGCTGGTCGGTGGAGCTGGTAGGGATTGGCTTGTCGGCGGCTTGGGCAAGGACGTGTTCCGGTTCTCTGCTGCCGATTCCACTCCGGCCGAACGCGACGTGATCGCCGACTTCGCGCCTGGCCAGGATAAGATCGATCTCGGCCTGATCGACGCCAACACCCTTACGGGCGGTAATCAGGCTTTCAGCTTCATCGGCGCGGCGGCCTTCACTGCCGCCGGGCAAGTCCAGGCGTTGGTCTACGGCACGAATACTCTGCTCTCGGCTGACGTCAACGGCGACAAGGTGGCGGACTTCCAGGTCATCTTGACGGGCGCGACCGGCCTGGCTGCAGGAGACTTCGTACTCTGATTCTGCCGGGCCGCGCAGTCGGGTCGGAACCAGCTAAGGTGGGGAGGAGGGGCTCCGGGCACGCTGTCCGGGGCCTCTTTCGTTCCTGAGAGTCTGCCCATGCAGTCGGTGCGCTAAGCCCCCGCACTGTCAAGCGGATACCCCCGCCCTACTACTTCGCTCACAGCATACGATCCAGCGGTAAGCTGCAGCGTCACGACCGTCTTGCGGGTGTCTGGATGCGGATTGATCTTGTAGCCGTGCTTGTCGACAAGGTGACTGGCCGCGCAGCTTTGCTCGGGCCGTGTGAGCGTCGAGCCCTCGCGATCTGCGCGGATCTCCAGGCCTTCGTGCACCTGTCGGCGAACGACGCTTTCAACCTCCAGCGAACCAGAGCGTCCGACGCTGCGGTCTATATGCTGCGAGCTTCTCCGTCGATGTGGACAAGTGTGTCGCCATACGGGCGCAGTTCGAACCGCGTGGCATTTCGGCTGATCGATTGAAAGCCATGTCGAGAACGGTGCCCCCTTAAAGCGTTGCTTCTGCAAGTGGGTGCGGTCCCGCGAAAAGACATATGCGATATCGAGAGCCTGCAGCGTGTCGCGAGAATCCATTTTCAAGCGACGCGCTGCAGGGCCGCCAAACGCTCAGCCCAGTATGCAAGTCTAGAGCAATTCCAGCAAAAGTGCCCAGCGGTTTTGCGTCCGGAATTGCGCAAAACAAAGACCTAGAGCATTCCCGCGATTCGAAGAAAAGCGGAAATGCTCTAGGTCACATCTTGGAGACCGCTTCGATCGCGCTGGCGAGCGTGGCGTCGGCGTTCTTCTTGCAGTAGTCGGCGACCTTTGCCGCGTTGGCCTCGGCTTTCTCGCCGTCCACCGTGGCATTGCCGGCCTTGCCGTGGACATAGCCGTTCATCCACATGGCGATGCCAATGGTCTTGGCAGCCGGCATGGCGCCTACCTCTTTGCAGGTCAGCTTCGACATATCCACTTCTTTGGCTGATGCTTGGCCGGCCAAGCCGATACTCGCCGCCGCGAGTGCAAACATGAGAGCGCGTTTCATCGTCAGGACATCCTTTTCAAGAAGTCCCCCATCAGAACACTAGGACCATGGGGAGGCACAGTCCATTTGTCCGAGGGCCGCTCCCGGTTGCACCAACGGACGATCCTCTGGAGCAATAAGGTGGAAGGATGACGGACTACACAGCCGTCTGGGCGAAGCGACTGGCTAAGCAGGTGCTTCTGTGCGCTGCCAGATCGGGCGGCCGTCCCACATCTGATCCAAGTCGGTGCCAGCGGCGACGACGTCGTTCCCGTCGTTGCCGACCAGCGTGCCGCCGCCGCCGAGCTTGCTGGCCTCGTCGTTGCCTTGTCACCCAGGAAAATTATCCCGATTGTGGAGAGGTCGATGTTGCTGAGGTCTCCACGGTGATCGACAGTGAATCCATGGGATGCGCGAAGGGCGTCAGCACTCCCGTGCCGTCGTAGATGACCGAGCTGCCGTTGCTTGGAACGCCGTCGACTTGGATCGTATTGTTGCCGCTGCGTCAGCATCAATCCAAGCTGCATCGCAGTTCCCAAGCAAATCAGGTGGGATCCATTGATTGTACCGCTTTGGGCAGATGTCGACTGCACATCCAGGGCAGGTTTCTTTCGTCCTGCCGGTCGGCTCGTCACTGACTGCTCCTGTCGCCTCGCGGAGGAAAGCTCAACCGTCGCCTCAGGCAATGCACGGGCATCGAGTGCCGCAACCGCCCCGGAGAAACGGCTTCGCGCAAATTTCAAAAAGCCATTTCTGGAAACACTTCATGAAACAAGTCACCGTGAACGCTTTGCCGCAACTCGCCAGAAAGTAGAAGTACCGACCTCCCGCATGTCAGCCATTTTGTCGGCAAGTGAACGAACGCCTCCTTGTCAGAAACCTCGTGTTCAGGCATTCTGCGATAACCCGCGTGGCGGCTATTCGAACTTACTTATAAAATTAGCTCTTCATCTTCGGTTCCTCTTGGAGGTCTTCGAGTGATGAACTACTTTCAGACCGGCCGTGCCGCCTGGACGGCGCTCTTCATTGTGGCGGTCGTCGTTGGGCTCGCTGTCACCGCGGAGGCGCGAGACTGTGCCGTCCGGCCATTCGGGCTCATCGGCGAACGTTGGCTCGAGCTCGACGGGGCCGACGGCCCCCTCGGCTGCCCGGTCAGCGAGGAGTTCGGAGTCGAGGGCCAGAAGGATATTCCGGGCGAACTCAGTGGAGCCGCTCCCACTCTCGCTGGTCACGCAGGACGGTTGTTCCTGGCCTGGAAAGGCTCTGGCAACGACTCTCTCAACCTGATGCTTTCCGGCGACGGCGGCGTCAGCTTCGGCTTCAAGCGAACCTTCGGCGAGACATCCGACCGCTCTCCGGCGCTTGTCTCGGACGGCGGCGGGCTGCTCGTAGCCTGGAAGGAGCGCGACGACGCCGAAGAGCATCTCGCCCGGCACATCAGCGTGGCCCGGGTGAGTCTCTTCGCGAACACGTCCGGCGCGATGGGCATCGAGGGGCTCGTCGACAAGGTCGTGCTGCCGGAGATGACCGAGCAGGCACCAGCGCTCGCCTTCCACCAGGGCCGCGTCTACATTGCCTGGGTCGGTGTCGGAAACCGGCGCCTCAATCTCGCAGTGTCTACCGACCGAGGAAAGAGCTTCCCGACTAAACGGATCCTTGATCAGACGTCGGACGCAGCCCCCGCGCTCGCCTCGACAGAAGCCGGGCTGGTGCTGGCATGGAAAGAGGCGGGCAGCGTTGAGATCCAGGTCTCGCGGGTCACGATCACCGGCAACACTGCCGGGGGTACCGGCATCGAGGGCTTGGCGGCTCCGGCCCGTATCGGCGAGCAGACCGATCAAGCCCCGGCGCTCGCCTTTCATAATGGCAGGCTCTTCCTCGGCTGGAAGGGCGCGGGTAACGAAACGCTGAACATCGCGGCGGCGTCGCCAGGCGGCTTCGCGTTCACCAAGCGCCTGCTTACCGATACCAGCGACTTCGGCCCGACGCTCGCCTCTGGCGGGCGGCTCTGGATGGGCTGGCGCGGGCTCGACAACAAGCGGCTGAACGTGGGGAGCGCGATCCTTATCGGCAATACCGCCGGGGGTTTTGGAATCGAGCGCCTCGAACGCATTTCCGGGATCAAGCGCCGCTTCGAGAACGGGGAGGTCGTGTGGTCGCCGGCACAGGGACCCAGGATGCTTGTCGCGGGCTACCGGCAGGACGGCAATCTAATCGTCAACTGGGGCTCGACCGCGCCTTTCGAGTACAAGAAGTTCATCGTCCGATGGGTGCGCGATGGCCAGGCCGGCCAGGCGGATGTCGAGGGTTTCATCGAGCCTGACTTCGGCTTCTTCAGACTGAAGGCTCCGCAGCCGGGGCTCTATTCGATCGCCGTCGAGGGCTGCACCGAACCGTTTATCGGCGAGTCCAACTGTCCGCAGCGATGGACCGTACCCGTCGAGGTCGACTACCAGCCGCCCAACTATCCGCCCTGCGCCGCCGCTCCGCCGCCTGGCACAGCCATTGGCGATCGCTGGATCGCTCTCGCAGCCGATGGGGGTGCGCTGGGTTGCCCCGTCGCGCTCGAACGGGCGGAGGAGCTTCCACCGCAACTGGTGCGAGGCTTCGCTGGCGGGGAGATCGTGGCATTGCCTGAAATGGGGCCGCAGATGACTCTCGCCGTATACAGGAAGGGAAACGAGATCATTGCGGAATGGGGTACGGCGAAGGAAAACCATAGTCTCTTCCAGCTTTCCGTCGACCACGACGGACAGAGGATTCCGGTCGATACGCAACCCGGAGGCACCAGCGGTCGTTGGACGCTTCCCGAGGCGCCGCCGGGCATCTACCGCGTGCATCTGCAGGGCTGTCCTGGAGACCCGTCGTCGGACCGGCCGCTCTGCTCCGGCAGCGCCAGCTTCTCTGGCGTCGGAACGGTTGTGGTGCCGCCGCCACCACCACCCCCTCCGACTTGCAAGGGGACGGATGGTAGGGACATCCCGGTGATAGGCCTCATCGCCGAGCGCTGGGCGGAGCTAGGCGGCGTGCAAGGTGCGCTCGGCTGCCCGCTCGCGGTCGAGGGACCCGTCCCCGGAGAGCCGGGTGTCCGACAGATGTTCGAGCGCGGGAGCATCCTCTGGGATGCGAGGCGCGGACCGAGGATGCTGGTCGCCGCATGGCAGCAGCACAACAACATCGTCGTGCGCTGGGGCACGACGGCTCCGGACAGCTTCGACACCTTCCGTCTGCATATGTCCTTCAACGGTCGCCCCATTGCCACGATGGACTGCGATGCGGAGGAGGAAGATGACGAGGATACCTGCTACAACGTGAAGAGCAGGCCGCCCGACTGCGAGGTGGATGAGCCCTGTTCCGGCGGCGAGATCCGGATCGAGCACGATCGTTCCCATGAGGAAGGGCCCGAAGTGTTCACCGGCTACGGAACAGGCCGTTACGAATTCCGCATCGAGGGCTGCGAAGACGGAGACTGTGGCGGACTGAACCGGACTGCGCCGGCGGTCGTGGACTTCCGCACGACCGGCGGGGGGCCCTTTGTCGGGGATCTGCCGGTGCCGCGGGACGCGAAGGCGGCCCTCGACCGCCGGGTCACTCTCACGTTGCGGGCGGCGGAATTCACCTTCAACGATCCGAGACTGGAGATCTCCGAAAGGATTTTTGGAGAGGGCGACACACCCGACAGCGACGCACCGGACCTGCTCGCCCATCTCTATGTCGTAGACGCCCGTGTGGCGAAGGGCTGGGACGCCCGCGATATCCGCCGACCGGGCAGGCGGGTCCCGGTGCTTGCACAGATCGACGACGCGCTCCGGGCGCAGACGGTGCGAAGCAGGTCAGGAACCAACTTTCCCGACCATCCCTGCAAGCGGACCGGCGAGTACGACACGGTGATGAAGAGCTACGTCCCTATGCTCTATCGCTACGGGCGCTACATCGCACCGGACGCACGCTACAGGCTGCTCTTCCTTCTGAACAAAACCGGCCTTTACGACGAGGACGAGGAGCATTGGAACTGCCTGACCGTCGACATCCCGGAGACGGAGAACCATCTTTGGCTGATCAACTCCGCCCGTTACCTCACAAATCAGCTCTGGGCGAAGCGCAGTGCCGATCCGCGTTTCGACAACCGTGCGAACGGCCTCGCCGACAGGCTGCTGATCCAGCTTCAGGGGCATCTGGTCAAGGACTTCGTCGAATACAACTCCCGTCCCTATCAACGCTACACCTGGACGGCGATACAGAACCTCCACGACTTCGCTGAAGACCCGCGCATTCGAACCGCGACACAAAGCGTGCTCGATTACGTCGTCGCAAAGGCTGCCGTCTCGACGTCGGACGGACGCCGAAATCCACCCTACCGCCGCAGGGCAAGCCACGCCCAGGCGGATTTCTTCTTTCCTCAGGCGGACCGGCTGAAGAAGCCCTTGCTCGCCTACACCGCTCCGACACCGGTGATGGACGAACTGCGCGCGCCGGGGATGATCGAGGATTTCGCCCCCGGCGAGATGGTCGTGGTGGGCGCAAGCGACTACCGGCCGCCGAACCTGCTGCTCGATCTGATGCTCAATCCGGACCAACGGACATTCCACCAGCGCTTCCTGCACGACAGCGTGGAGATCTATGCGTCGGAGCCGGATTATCTGCTCGTCGCGGGTGGCACAGCAGCGGGCTACGCCTACGAGGCGAGCCCGACCTTCGGCACCATTGCCGCTGGCACAATCGCCGGTGCTGCCGCGGGGCTCGGCGCCGTGCTCAGTGCAACTGGCACCGGGGTCCTTGCCGCGGCGCTGACAGGCGAATCCAGCCCGCTGAGCGAAAAGGACGACCGCGGCTTAGTTCAAGCGACTTATCTCATGCCCACGGGCGAGTTCACGACTGTGGAGCAGTTGATCCGCTTCGAGGGCCGAGCGACGTCGCTCTCACGCAATACCTCCGCCTGTGTCGTGCCGCGCTTCGCTTGCGGGGCGCGGCCGGTCGTCCCGGCGCTCTACACCGCCCGGCAGGGGTGCTCGATCATTCGTGGCGACTGGACCTTCATCGACTTCGCTTCGGATCGTTGCAGGAGGGAGAACGAGCGCGACTTCGGGTTCTTCGCCGCCGTCAATGGGGCCGGCAAGGACTTCGGGGTGCTCGAGGTCCTGCCGAAGCGGGCGCTGGGTGGCCTGAGCCTGCGTACCTTCGCAGAAGGGATCATGCGCAGAAACCAGGGTCGCAGCTTCGCGGGACAGGGGGAGCACGAATACGTCGCATCCGACGGCCGGAAGATCCGAATCTCCATGGGCGATGGCGCGATCATTACTTCGACGGGCCAGGATGCCGAGGATGCCATGCTCGGCGAAACCGAGCGGCTGGCCATAGGATCCATCGTGCAGAGCGACGGCTCCGCTCCGGCAATGACAATCCGAAACGCGGCGACCGGCGAGGCCCTCCTGCTCGACCTCGCCGACGCGCTGAACCCTGTCCGCATCCTTCTCGAGCCCGACCCCCTGCGTCGGCTGCTCACCCGGGGCATAGTCCACGGTGTTCCCGAGGCCGAGATCCGCGGTTTGCTCGGCAGTATCGACACGCCTTATCCCGCACTCGCGGCGGCGATCGAGCGCGACTTCCCCGAGGGCGGGCTGCGCAGCCCCGTCCAGATCGACGTCGTGCGTAGGTTCTACGAGGAGGTTGAGGGTGCCGCCTCGCCTCGCCGCGTCGAGGATGTGGATCGCCAGGCGCTCGAGAACGCTCTCATCTCCGCCCACAACAATCTCTACGGTGAAAAGGTGACACGGATCGAGCAGATCCGCCGTGGACCCTCGGCACCGGTGTCCATGCGCTCGGTGACGGAACTCGCGATCGCCTTCGTGGCGCAGCACAATCGCGCCTGGTCGCAGGCGAATGCGGTGGCTCTACGGGACATCGAGCCGATGTATTCTCCGCGCGTTGAGTTCTATCGCAGCCATTGGTCTCGCGAGAGAGTGATGAAGGAAAAGCGCGAGTTTGCAGGCCGGTGGCCCGAGCGTGACTACTACTTCCGTCCAGATGTCGGGGCCTCGCATTGCGATGGGTCGGGTGCGTGTTCCGTTGTGGGTCGGGTCGAGTGGTTCGCCCGCGACCCGGCACGAAAGGCCGACTCTTTGGGAACTGCTCAAGTGTCCATCGGCCTCCAGGTGATGGGCGACACGTTCATTATCGTGAACGAAGACGGACAGGTGATCTCTCGGCGGTGAGCCCTCGGGCCCCGCTGGGATTTGCTGCAGAAAGATTTGCTGCAGAAACAAGACAACGGACCCGCTTGTCGGCCGGCTCGCAGGTTCTTCTATTCGCTGCGCCGACGCTGAGCGCCATTGGTGGCGACCAACAGCGAACACGCCCCGCACGCGATAGCCAGGCTGCAGATCGACCACAGAAGTCGGTGTCGCGAACTACCCTGCACGAGGCGAGAGAGCAGCGGCAGGAAACTGAAGAAGTCGGTGGTGATACCGCTTGATGCCCTGATCGCCTTTGTGGACGTCACCGCGGAAGCACAACCGATCGCCACCAATGACGGTTTTCGAGCTGTAGTGGTCAGCAGCGCGAAGGCATAGTCACCCCTGAATTCTTCATGATTAGCGGCATGCAGGAATACCCCAAACGGTAGTCGCCGCGTCCGTCATGGTTGTGATAACCTTTCAAACGGGCTTGGGTTGAGGGCACGGCGGGGCTTGGCGGTACAGTCTAATAATTCGACGCCTGCTCAGCTGAAAGATCGGCAGCGATCCCGGCACGATTGATACTGTCAGCAGAGGGATACTCGAAAAAATGCTTCTCACCTCTACGCGCGACGATGTCCTCGACATGGCTTCCCGTCGCAGAGTTTGGCGCCCCTGAAAGACACCAACGGCAATGCCTCCGGAGGGCGACGCCCTTCGCAACGTTGGCGCCACCTCACGCTTGCTACGCCGATTCTCAAGTGATCTGGACGATGGTGGATACGCCTCTCAGAGCAATTCCAGCAAAAGTGGGCAGCGGTTTTGCGTCCGGAATTGCGCAAAAAATGCTTAGAGCATTGCCGCGATTCGAAGAAAAGCGGAAATGACATAGAAGGGAAAGCCCAAGTATCGAGTAAAATGAATAAATTCTTGACTCGTATCAATATGTCGCCGTTTTCCTTCATAAAGGTTTGGTTATTACTTGTTTTTAAAGCGCCGCTCATACGTTTATTGGTGTTACTGCTGGTGATTTCAGGCGCTTGCCTTCTGGTGTTGTTGGGGGCTCTGCGGCAGCCGATGACGGCGATAGAGGTGCATGGGGCGGATGGGGACGGCCGGGTATTGGCGCGGATCGACGGGCGGGAGGTCGAGCTCCTGGCCTTGCTTCAAGCCGGCGCGGTCGCTGGTCAGTCCTATGCAAATCCGGATGCGATGCATAAGGCGCTGCAAGGCAGCACCGGGAGCGTAGTTCACCTGAAGGCGACGGATTTCATCGAGGAGCCGGATATGCTCCCGAGCTACCCGGCGTTGAACGGTTTTATCGATCGGCAGGGCATTCTTCGAGGCTTTCTGGCGGAGCCTCAAATCGGGGTAGCCGTGCTCGACGGAGCGGAAGGAGCGGTTCGGCTGCTGATGCTCCCGGTCGTCGAGGGCAGAAGCATCTCATCGCTGCCCGCGGCATTCTGGATTCAGCTCGGCGCGGGATTTCTCACCTCCGCCATAGCAGCGTTTTTCCTGGCGCTGCGGCCCACCTATCTACCCGTCGTCGCCTTCGCGACGGCGGGGATCGGGGTCGCGGGAGCGGCCTTCTCGGCAGCGGTTTACAGCACCCGGCATCTGGCGCTCGACCCGTCCACCTTCGTGTGGCTTTCTGTCGTCAATCAGGCCTCCACCTATCTCTTCGGCATTGCGACGATCTATCTTTTCGCCATCTATCCGGCACCGGTGATTGCGCCGAGGCGGCTTTGGCCCGTTCCTTTGCTGAGCCTTGTCGTCCTGCTCCTCTACCGGTTGCAGTGGGCGCCCCATCACATCGTCGCAGCGCAGGTGACGATTCTCGTGATGCTGTTTGCGATCATCGGACTTGTGGCGGCGCAGTATCGCGCGACACGGGGGAACCCGGCCGGGCGCGCCGTGCTGCTCTGGCTCGGCCTGTCGGTCATCTTCGGCGCGGGCGCATTCTGCGTCTTCGTCGCGCTGCCGGCGGCACTCGGCTTCGACGTGCTGATGACGCAGAGCACCGGCTTCATTCCGCTTGCCGCGATCTATGTCGGCACGGCGCTCGCCATCGCCCGTTTCCGGCTCTTCGATCTCGGCCGCTGGGCCTATCGCGTGCTCCTCTACAGCGCCACGCTGGCATTGCTGTTCGCCTGCGATGCCGCGCTGGTGATGCTGCTTCGTCTTTCTCCGTCGACGTCACTCGTCATTGCTGTCGCCGTCACGGGCATCGCATACTTGCCCCTGCGCGATTTCCTCCTTCAAAGGCTCTTTCGCAGCGATGCGCCCGACATTGCCGACCTCTATCGGCAGACGGTTTCCGTCGGGCTTCAGCCCAACGCGGCGTCGCGGGCAGCGGCCTGGACTGCGATGTTGCGGTCGACATTTCATCCCATACGCATCGAGACGGCTACGGCTGCAGACGTCGTCGTGGAAGCGGGGCTGCGCGCGGAAGGCGAACAGCTCGTCGTCCCCGGTTTCGCCGACGTGCCGGGCGTGGTGCTGGCTTTCGCGGGCCAGGGGCGGAGGCTCTTCGATCGCCGCGACGCCACGCTCGCCGGGGAACTTGCAAGCCTCGTACAGACCACCATCGCCAATCGTGCCGCCTATGAGCGCGGCGCCGAGGAGGAACGGCAGCGCATTGCCCGCGATCTGCACGACGAGGTCGGCGCGACACTGCTTTCCGGCATCCATGCCGCGACGGCCGAACGCCGACATGAAAGCATCGTGGATGCGCTTGCCGACGTCCGCCAGATCGCAAGCGGACTTGCCGGCCGCGACGTGACGCTCTCGAGCCTCGTCGCCCAGATGCGTCACGAAAGCCGGGCGCGGGCCGAACTACGCGGCCGCGACCTCTCCTGGCCCCTCGATCCCGGGGCCGACGAGAGCGATCTCGTCTTGCCCTATCGTCTGCACCGCAATCTCAACGCCATCCACCGCGAGGCTATCTCCAATGCGCTCGCTCATGGCGCGCCGGGCACTATTGAGGTCCGCTCGCGTCTCCAGGGAGACATGCTGTTCCACGAGATCGCCAACCCCCGTCCGACGGAGGCTGTGACGCCCCTCGACACGGAACCGTCCGGTCTGCGTCGGATGGGCTCGGCGAACATGCGGGCGCGTACCGGGCAGCTCGATGGGGATTTGACGGTCGAGCAACGCCCCGACCTCTATGTCCTTCGTCTCTCCTTCAAGGTCACGCAGGAGCCGGCATGAATGAGAAAGACGGATTGTCCGCGCGGTCCGTGCTCGTCGTCGAAGACAACAGGGAGGTTCGCACTGGTATCTGCGAGGCGCTTCCCGCCGCCTTCCAGGGCATGGAATGCGTGGGCGTGGCGACGGTCCGTGAGGCGAAGCGGCTGCTTGTGGGGCGACGCGCTGAAGGACGGAGTTTTGATCTCGCCCTCGTCGACATCGGCCTTCCCGACGGCAGCGGCGTCGATGTCATCCGCCTGATCGCGGATGAGATGCCGGATACGATGCCGGTCGTCATCACCATCTTCGACAGTGACCGGATGCTTTTCGATGCGCTGGCGGCCGGAGCGAAGGGCTATATCCTGAAGAGTGCCACCATGAACGGCTTGATCGAGCAGCTTCGGCGCATCGATGCCGGCGAGCCGCCTCTTTCGCCGCAGATGGCGCACCGCATGATGGCACATTTCCGGCAGTTTTCCAGCTACCTGCCCCGGGAGGATGCCGAGGACACGGAAACTCTGACCCAGCGCGAGCAGGAAGTGTTGACCCTCCTCGGCAAGGGGCTGACGGCGCAGGACATCGCCTCGGTGCTGGCCATCACGCGCAACACCTGCACGACCCACATCAAGGCGATCTACCGGAAACTGCGCATCTCCAGCCGGGCCGAAGCAGCGCTGGAGGCGGACAGGCGGGGTCTCTTGTGACCAGGCCCCACGGTCGGGCCCATTTTGTCCGTTAGCCTCACCCGTTCGAGGGATTGTTCTCGGCAGGCGACTTTCAGTTCCTTTGAGAGCGTCGGTCGAGCGATGATCGTCTTGGGATCGCGGCAGCGATCCCAAGGACCGCTTCGTAGCAATCATCGTCGACTTGGCCTGATAGCGGGAGCTGACATCTTGAAGGGCCGGTATCTATGGCGACGCCGGCCCGCTCCGGTCCCGCAACCTGCTACGGTAGGAGCGACACTCACCACATCGGCTGCCGTCGCACTCTTAGCGCCGGGTCATGCTCGCTTGTGCGGTGCCGTCCCCCTTCCATACGGCGCTCGCCGAATTTTCACCGACCATGGTCATCGTTACGGAGTAGCCGGATCCGAAACGGATTGTCTTGCCGGATGCTTCGGTGCCGCCCACCCTCTGAGCCCTGCCTTGGAAGTAATAAGATGTCACCTTGTTGTTCTTGATGGTGACTTTTCCGGACGCTTTGCCACCCCACTTCCCGGACCAGGTGCCATCCCAGGAGGCTGCCGCGGTTTTCTTCGACGCTGCGAAGGATGCGGGTTGAGTTGCGAAAACGGAAGTTGTCGCCAAAGCGACTGATAACATCAGTGCAGAAATACGCATTTTGCCCCTCCTTGGTTGCGTACGTTCCGGCTGATACCACTCCCGCAAGACCTGTTAATCACCCGGATGGGTGAAAACCGTCGGCAAAAATCCGTCGAGTTGGCTCACCCAGCGAAGCGTGGGGCTCATGACAGCGACGCCGGCGGTCCAAATCCGCCACCC
>VFQN01003040.1_pt1 | contig 24774 bp, 36 predicted proteins | sample 3512371 | NCBI WGS metagenome assembly VFQN01 (sample SAMN10412370, study PRJNA504923) | tailings metagenome | isolation source: Replicate 2 from Balatoc abandoned mine | place: Philippines: Itogon, Benguet | collected 2017-08-28 | reverse complement strand
GTGGCCCAAGCAGCTGACGTCCGCCCTTATCATCTGCGCCAGGGCCTCCAGGGTTTGGGACCTGAGGAATGCCATCGCTGAGGTGGCGCGAAGCTCTGGGTTCGTGTCGGGAGCAGCGGCCAGGCATGACTCCACGGCCGACAGTAGAGTCCGGCAGCTTCGCTCGTCTGGCGCATGGCCCTCTGTATGAGATATGTCGTTTTGTTCGTGGAAGGCATGTCGTGCAGCTAGCGTGTAGAGCTGCACGAGCATGGAGCACTCGTGCCTGTCCGTCCAAAGCCGAGCGCGGCTGGGCTCGTCTTGGGCGATCGACAGCACGAGAGATACCGAGGCTGCATTGATGTGGCTTATTTTCAGTACGTCCGCCCCGAAGAAGCGGGCGAGGGAGCCGGGCGTCACGGTTTGCGACTGTAGCCCTAGTTCGCTTTCGGGTGCACCAAGCGCGCGGGTGGCCATTGCTTTGCTGAGCATACGCATAAGAAGTTTTATAACAAGCAGTAAATTTAGACCTACGTTGACATGCTGGCTCTGCCAAGATCACCACCCACGTTCCCCGTTCTCCCGCCATTCTGCCTTGTCCCACGGGACCAACGCAGCGCAACGTTGCCCCAGATGTGCATGGGTCCAGGCTCCAAGGTAGCACACCATAATCCCAGGTTTTGGGCTTCGTGCTCTGTGCTCATACCAACACCTGCAGATCAGGTTCTTCGTAGCTTACCTATGTCCCGCCGAACGTCCAATGCCTACCGGTATGCCGAGCCTTGGACATTTATGGGCCCCAGCTACCCACGTTGTTGCCCCAACCCCCTTCGCCCCCGCCCATGTCCACACCGTCCCTACCTGCACCCCTGCTGGGCAGAAGCCCTGAACCACCGACCCTGGACGAGGAGCTGCTCCAAACATAGCTGGTCATGAGCCGGGTCATCCTCCGCGAAGGTGACTCGGGCCTCGTGACGCACGGCACAACTGGCTGGCCAGCCGGCTGTGGTAAAGCTGTACGGCCCGGAGCAGGAAAGCCTGGAGGCCTACTGCACCGAGCTCAACAAAGTTACCGTGCACGGTCGCAGCTGCAGGGTGGCGTTGTGCCCCTGCTGTCGGCCGCCGGTCGCGCCTGCCCGGAGGAGGAAGAGGATGCTTTCGCCATCGCCACGCGGCTGGTGCCTGGCCGCTCGTTGGAGTGAGTGGTGTACGAGCACGGCTCGGTCGGGGAGCAGGAGGGCGAGGCGGCGATGGAGGCGCTGGGGCGGCTGCATGCCGCTGTGCCGGGCTTCCTGCACGGAGCCGTGGGGCCAGAAAATGCAGTGATGGTGGAGCAGGAGGTGGGGCAGCCACCCCGGTGCGTGATATTGAATTTCTTTGGGGTGGCGCGGCTGGACGCCACAAGGAAAGAGCAGGCGGAGGAGGTGTGCAGAGGGAGGTGGAGCTGGAGCTGGACGAGCAGGAGGAGGAGGACGGGTTGCCGCATTGTGGCTTTGTCTCCGATTGCGGGCCTGCAGTACCCCTGAGTATGTCCCCCTGAGCAGCCCAATTGGGTACTGCGCAAGGCTTGCGTTAGGCCTGCGTAGATGTGATTGCATGCTTTCCGTACGCGCAGCAGCCGTGACGGCGCGTCACACGCGGCTACAGTTGTGCATGTGTGGGATACTGTGGGCTAGCACCAATACAACGTAGGTGCAGCTCAGCAATCCCTTTACTCGGTCAACTGTTTACCGTTGGAGAGCAGTGAGGCGGTTTCCTCCTGGCACGCTGGCAGTTTGGTGCATTGCGGGTGGATGTTGGGCCTGTCCTGATACCATATGCAGGCTGAGGGCAGCTGGTTGCAGACCCGAGCCCACATCTGGTGGTCGACGCCCGGTGTGCTTACCGGGACTGGCTGGAGGCCGCTTAGGCGCACCAGGGTGTAGCCTAGCTGCATGGAACCTGAATGAAGCTGTCCTTAACGCTGCTACCGTGCGGCTCAAGCTGGCTCAAGGGTGGTTTTCCTTAGGCAGCCCGTCGAACCCCTTCCCGCGCGGCGTGCGTTTTGGGCGACACAGAACAGCGCGTGTGCGTCCGTCTGTTTTGGCTGGGTTTTGGTAGCTCGCGGAGAGGGGTGCCCGGTACTGCTTTAGGACTACCATGCCGTACCGTACTGCGCCGTACGGGTGGCCTGCCGCCTGGGGTGCTACAGCTGCATTGGTTGCACGCTGCCCTGGCGGCCCCACGACATACATCTACACGTGCCCCCGGAGGCGTCCCGGGAGCAGAGGCAACTGGGGAGGCTGTGTGGCGGCGCTGGGACAGGCAGGGGTAGGGGCAGGTGCAGGGGCCGGAGAAGGGTAGGGGCGGCGGGTGTGCCCGCCTGCCACCACGTGTGCAGTGTCGAGGCAGCACCGCCGGGGCATGTCATATGACACGTGGCATAGCATGCCATGGCATGTGTAAGGGCTGCACAGGGGTGCTAGGGTGTGCGGTTTGTTGCGGGCAATTGGAGGCGCAGCTGGGACCGGGTGGCCACGGCAGGACCTGGTTGGACCAGGGATCCGGGGTACCTGCCCTCCTGGCATTGGGGACAGCAGTGGCGGGCAGATACCGTAAGCTAAGGCCAGGGCTTGCCTTACTGCACCGGTGCCAAAATGCAGTTGATCAAACAAGTAAGCGCGCGTCGTACTGGTAGCCACTGCGCCCATTGGTAAGGGACTACGCCTGTGTCCCTCGAGGCACATACACCCTTTTTTTCTTTTCGTGAGAAGGTACGTACCCTGTGGTGTTGTGGTGCCATACATGCGCGTGTTGTTCAGAGACTGGGTGGGTCAGGGTGGGTGTGTAAGGGGCGGCCATCTTCTGGAAGCCAGCAGGTGTAGCCAGTACGCTGGCAAACGTGGGCTTCTGTGCAAGGCGCAGCTAGGCCATGGGGGTACGCGTACAACGCGAGGGAACCGTGTAAGGCGCCTGGGAACTACTGGCCATGCGGGCCTCAGTTGGCTCACTGGTGCCTGCAGGTGTGCCTTCGGGCATGGCTGTCAGACGAGATGAACGCAGGGCAAGCGGCAACTCGCCTGGGTGGACGGCACCTGCGGAGGAGGGAACAGGCAGGTGGCTCGCTCGTTGCCTGCAACCCCCATCGGGTTTACCCACGTACACGGCAGTCCAGACCATTGCCTCATCCAGGCCCCCTTGGGTTCAACACCACATCATCATTCATGAAAGAATCCGGGTGGGCCGATCACGGCAAGGCGGTACAGGTCTGCCATGTGACACGCCGCAACACGTGTCACCGCGCAAGGCCCAGCACCTGCCAGCACGCAGCAGGCAGGTCCCGGCGCAGTGCATGTGCGTAATGTGAAAATCGTCCATGCAACCGATGTACCATCAGAAAAGGGATATGCATCTCGCCGTTGGTTGGTGGTAGCTGCCGTCCTGGCCCCCCACCGATATCAACCTGCTGGTCCTTGGGGCGGCAGGTGCAGTGGTGGGGCCCATGAAGGCGGTTACCGCCAACCGTCCGCGAGTTGCATACCTACTTGCAGCCTACCCCTCCACTGTAGCCATCGCCGTCTTGCAAACATGGCTTGTTGCTTGCATCATAATAAGCTTGCCGAACGCGTCTACCTGTGGCGCTACATCTCTTAGCACCCGACGTCGAGGTGACAACCAAGTGAACATTCAGTGCTGCCTGGATAGCAACCGTACTCTGCCGACTTGCCTGACTGGCGCAATCTACTGTTGTATCCGAATTGTCACACTGCGTGGCGAGAAAGGAGCTCGAGCGCCCGCGGTGTCTGCGGTGCGCATCCCGAAACTGCCGACGCGCTTTTTGGATGCGAACGGTTTGCAATTACTAGGCTTGCGCATGGTGGGTAGGAGTTGTGGTTGACAGCGCGCCGGGATGGCACTGTGACTTTGGCGGTTGAGCCTCCCCTGTCCCGCCTGCTAGGCATCGTCGGCCTTGCGTCACTGGCCGTGTGCTGCCATAACCAGATAACCGTCATGTGTGTGCGTAGCCAGTACGGCTGCCAGACTGGAGCTCTTGCCACGCAGCAGCTTCCCCATCCTCACTGCAGTGCGCTGGCGGCACTGTGTACTCACGCACCCACAGGGCGGCGTGGGTGCGGGCGGCACGCAGCAGGCGTATGAGCAAATGGCGCACATGGACCCACCAGGGCGGACCAGGTGGGCGTTGACCTCCTACGAGCGCAGCACCAGGTTGTACCGCGTCGCTTAAGTGGCTTGCAGAGCAGGCGCTTTGTAGGCAGGCACGGTACCTGTGTCTAACACCCATCAGCCCCACTGGCACGTGCATCTGCGTGCATGGCCCCCGCTTGTTCCTGCTGGTGCGCCCAACCCCCTTCGCCCCCGCCCATGTCCACACCGCCCCTACCTGCACCCCTGCTGGGCAGAAGCCCTGAACCACCGACCCTGGACGAGGAGCTGCTCCAAACACAGCTGGTCATGGGCCGGGTCATCCTCAACCAAGGCGACTCGGGCCTCGTGACGCGCGCCACACTTGCTGGCCAGCCGGCTGTGGTAAAGCTGTACGGCCCGGATCAGGACGGGCTGGAGGCCTACTGCACCGAGTTCAGCACCTACCGTGCGCTGGAGGAGCTGCAGGGCGATATCGTGCCCGTGCTGTTGGCCGCTGGCCGCCCCAGGCCCGAACGTGAAAGGCATCTCTACGCCATCGCCACGCGGCTGGTGCCTGGCCGCTCGTTGGATTTGGTGGTGTACGAGCGCAGGCTTGAGGAGCAGGAGGGCGAGGCGGCGATGGAGGCGCTGAGGCGGCTGCATGCTGCTGTGCCGGGCTTCCTGCACGGAGACGTGGGGCCAGAGAATGTAGTGATGGTGGAGCAGGAGGCGGGGCAGCCGCCTCGGTGCGTGATCTTGGATTTCGGGGTGGCTCGGTTGGATGCCACGAGGGAAGATCAGGAGGAGGAGATGTTGCAGATGGAGGTAGAGCTGGATCTGGACGAGCAGGAGGAGGAAGCATAAGGATTGGTTGGACGCTGCCTTCTCTCCCAACTGAGGGGGCCAGTGACCCAGTGTTGCAAGGCTTGCATCTAGCTTGTGTACGTACTGAAGTTGAAGGCAGCAGGAACAAGTGGGCTAGTCTCCCAACAGGGGAGAGGAGGCGTTTTACGCGTACTTGAAGCACTCGAAGCCCAGTGCCTCGTTCTCTCAACGCGCACATTGCACGGCAACACTTCCCGCAAGTCCCTGTTGACTGTTATCCAGTCAGCACGAGCCAAGCGGCCCCACCACCCCACATGATCCAACAACGGCTCAACCCAGTACCGGACGCCCAGGCGCCAAACATGCACGCCCAGGAACACGTGCCATACGGTATGCCGTCTTCTTAATGTCCAACGCACGATACCAGCTACAGCGCCACGTGCACTTCGCTACAGCGCCACGTGCCAAAGCTTCCAAGCATCCAGCCCCTGCATTCCAGCACGTGGCGCTCGCTGCTAGTTCACAGCGTTCATAAACACTCTTGTCTCGTGGACGCCAACGCGACAATACGGTAAAGAAGGGCAGCCCCGCTCACATCAACACATGACGGGCAAAAGTCATCTAGTCCAGGCGATGGGCTCGCGGTCGTGAGCATATGGTGAACACTGGAGGCTCCACCAGCCCCCCAAAGAAGAGAGATCGCTTTCCTATCTACACCTGTGAGGGTGCACAGCTGTGCCCCTCGTTTTTGCTTATCCTGACACGTGGCTTCGGCTGACACGCTCCTCCCTCGCACGCTCCGGTACCCTACACGGCAGCTTGCTTTCAGCGACAGCAGTCCTCACCCGTCCTTCCATGCCGCAAATCAGAGTAGTAGCTGAACTGGACCCAAGCAACGCAACACAGAACCGCAGCCCTGCCCCATCCTGCCCTGCCCCGTCGTGCTAGGCCTACATTCACCAGGATAGTAGCATCATACACTACCAGCTTGACTCAACGCAGCCCTGCCCTGCCTACATACGCCTAGTGCGGTCGCCGCCGCCCCGGCCGCCACCCCTGCCCCCACCCCGGCCGCCCGCGCCCCTGCCGCCGCCGCTCCTGCCGCCCGCCGGCCCGGCCTTGGCCTCGAAGGTCTCTCCCCTGTCCACGGCCGCCACTGCGCGCAAGGACAGCGACACCTGCCGCGCAGCAAGCGTGCAAGAGCAAGAACACAACGGAACAGGTGGGTCAGCGGTGCAGTTGAGCGCGTGAGCGGCAGTCAGTGAAGAGCACACCGCACTGCTCGTGAAACTGCTCTGGCGGCTGCGGTGCGCCGCGTCCGATGCAAGCCTACCCGCAACCTGCACCGCACATGTGGCACCTTGCGCTGGAGGACCAAATGGCTTGCCTCGAGGCGCCGGTCAGGCTACACAGATCTGCCCCCATCAGAAGACGGTACTCACGAACCCTACCGGAAAAGCTGTCAAGGAACACGCATCGCATACCAACGTGGTTGTAACCCGGTTTGCCCCGTGTGTGTCTCACCTTGCCGTTGTCGCTGCTGAGCACCATGACGTCCACCAGCTGCCCAACCTGCACCGCGGCCGACACCTGCGGGGCGGGAGGAGGCCGGGTGAGGGAGGGAGCGGCTCGGCAACAGCCATGCTTGCTTGCACTGCTGGTTCACAGAGGAATGCAGACCTCACGCAGTGAGGTAAGGCGGCAGCGGGTTGAGTGCAGTAGCGTGCGGAGGACGCTGTGCGGCAGGCCACCGACCCCGAGACACAACACCAGGCCGGGACCAGCCATTTGTCGGGGCTGGGTTGGCGCTGGGCGCTGGAACCAAATGTTAAGCCAGACCAGGCGCCAGGACGGCAACGAAGCACAGTCAAGCCAAGTCCGGGCAGCCGTGTAACATGCGTCCTAGTCCCCCATACGGTACCACACAGTCGCCTAGTGGTGTTCAGGGCTCTGCCCGGCTTTTGGGGACCGCCCCCACGCCCACACCCTACGACCACACCCACGCGACGCACCTCCGTGACAGGCGGGTCCGCCAGCTCGCTCACGTGCACCAGGCCCTGCAGCCCCGGGCACAGCTCCACGAAGCAGCCGAACGCAGCAACACCAGCAACGGGGCGTTGCCTAAAGGGGCGGAGAGGTGCACACCGCGTTCAGTCCATGCGTCGCAATTTTGATGTATGGATTTAGGGCCGTGAGCAACAGACCGGCGACGGTGCGTTGCCCATGGGGCTAAGGCGGAGGCTGGGGACGCATGGGCGTGGGAGGGCACGTGCGGTGTAGGCGGAGCGAGCGTGCGTGCAACGCGGTGCAAGGGGACTGGGTGAGTGGTAGGAGTCGGCTGGGCCTGCTTCGGGGTCGGACCGGGTGCGAGTGCCGTCAGGTTCAGAGTGGAACAGTCTGCCGTTGCCGGGATCCTGGGCTTCTGGCCTGGACAGCATGCGGCACGGCGGCGCATGAGTCCCCTCCCCAGGCGTCAGCCCAGACCCCAGCTAAGGCCACACCCACCTAAAGATCCTGCCCGGCTCGGGGTCCGAGGCCAGCAGCTCGATCATCTCCAGGGCGCTCTGTGCGGCGGCCTCGTTCGGTGCGCACACCTCAACCTGCACAAGCATGAGGGGAAGGGGGGCAATAGCAGGGCGATAAAGGAAACGCCAATGGATGCCCCTGCCTCTGCTTGTCCGCGAAGTCCGCTCCTGGCCGCGCAATCGAGGGACGCAATCCACGCAGCTTCCCAAGTGGGCGGGTGCAGCCAGTCCCAAGCGCCGGCGCTTTCCCACTCTCCTATGGACCCTCAACCAGCCTACATGATGTCAACAAACACCGCACCGCAGGTACGTGAAACAGCTTCATATTACAACACACAGGCCCCGCCGGGCGCTGCCGGTTGCTAGCCACGTCACGTCCACCTCTACATTTCGCACTCATCAGCGCTCCCCTCCACACCCTGCAACCAGCTACCACCCACCTGGCCGTCGTCCTCGATGCTGATGGACGTTGCCCCGCTGGCCTCGATCAGCTGCTTGACGGTGCGGCCTCCGCTGCCGATCAGCGCGCCCTTCTTGCTGGGGTCAACCTGGGGGGAATAGGCGGTCGGGAGGCAGGCGCAGTTGGTAGGCGACACAAGTGATTAGGTAAATGACCAATGTTGCTGGGGTCAACCTGGGGGCGGGCCGGGGGGCACAACCCCAGTTTGCAACGTGCAAGCTTCAGCACGTATGGGCTTCGCAAACATTGTATCCCACGCCAAGTATCGGCTACTGGCTGTTGGGGCATGCCAAGACGTGACAAGCCCAGTCCCACTCCCGGTTCACTTCCCCCCTCTACTCCCCCTATTCCTCCCCCGCACCCCTGTTCCCCGCCCCTCCTCCCTGCGCACCCGCGTGCGTAGCAGGCGCGGTGCGCCCGGCGCCAGCTTGCCCGCGGGCGGTGGGTCGCAGCGCTGCATCTGCTGCAGGATGTGGCGGCGGCCGGCCTTGGCCTGCTGCAGCGCCGTGGCCATGATGTCCAGCGTGATGCCCTCAACCTGTAAATGGGTGGGGGCAGTGCGGTATAGTGTAAGGTGCTGCCGTGACTCCCCAGACTCCCATACAGCATGGTGGCCTGCGTGCCCTCGACCTGCATACAGGGCGCCAGTGCAAAATCCAATAGCGTTTGAACTGCCGTGTGAAGCTCAGCTGTGTTGTGGATGTGCTGAGGTCATGAAGGAGCGCTAGGGGGCCCTGGGGCTGCGGCACCGGGGGGAGCAGCCTGATAAACGCTGGAGGCCCGGGCACGAGCCGTAGAGCACCCCTGCCACCCAACCCCTTGAAACTCGTCACCCCTGCACCTCGCTTCTTTCAAGCTGGCCTTGCGTGTCGCTATCTTGCCTGTGTATTGTTATCCCTGCACCTGCATCCCATATCCCTGCACCTGCATCCCATATCCCTGTGCCAAGATGGCAGCACTGCCAACGCGCCCACCTTGATGTCCATCTGGAAGGCCGTGACGGTGTCGTAGTCGCCCGCCACCTTGAAGTCCATGTCGCCAAGGGAGTCCTCGCTGCCCAGGATGTCGGACAGCACCACGTGCCGCGGCGCCGACCCGGGGGTCGCTGGCGGCTCCAGGATGAGGCCCATGGCGATGCCCGCCACGGGGCGCAGCAGCGGAACACCTGGGGTGGGGTACCGGTACGGCACGGGGTGAACGTACGAAAGGTACGGGAGGGAGGGATTTGGAGGTAGGAAAAATGCTTACGGACGGAAGTCCGTAGTGGTACGGGACGGAGTAGGATAGGTGCATGGGCCGCTCATGAAGGAGAACGAACGTCGGGCGCACTGGGGGGGACGGCTCGCGCTTAGGAGCGGCAGGTTTGCGAGCATGTTGCAGGTGCGGCGGAACCCAGCACGCGGGCCAAACCGTCCTCCCCGTCCTCCCACGGCCCCCTCCTCGCCCCCACCTGCGTCCAACATGGACAGGCAGCCGCCGCACACGGAGGCCATGGAGGAGGATCCGTTGGACTCGGTGATGGTGCTCTCCACGCGCACCGTGTAGGGAAAGGTGTCCGCGGGGGGCACCACGGGGGCCAGCGCGCGCTGGGCCAGCTCGCCGTGGCCCAGCTCGCGACGGCCTGGGGAAGGATGGGGTTAGGCGGTAGGAAGGCAGGCAAAGTCTGTAAGTCGACGTGTTACATAAAGAGCCGTAAAAAGGCATGGTGGGGTAGGGATAAGGGTTGAAATGGCATATGCATGTGGCGGGGTAACGGATGGGGAGGTGGGTATCCTGCTCGCCGTGGCCCAGCTTGCGGCGGCTTGTGGAGGTTCAGGACATAAGCCTCAGGGGGGTGCACAGTCTTAGAGCTAGGGGTACGACGGACGGGTGTGGGTCGGCGAGGGTCGGTGTCTGGGAGAAGAGCGGTGCGGACTGAGTAGCTGGGAGCACAGCGGTGCAGTTGGGATGTGCGCGTGGAGCGCGCGTCGTGCTGCCACCCTCCCCGCGACAACATGGTGCTCTTGCAAGGGCAATGCACGTGTGTTAGCCCAAGCAGCCGCCTCACCTGGCGCCCCTGTGCGTCCGGTCTCTCCCACGGAGGAGGGCGGGAAGTGGTACTGCAGGTAGAAGCGGCCGGCGCCCGGGTCCTCGCCGTCGGGCTGGGGGCACACAGGGAGGCACACGAGTGGAGTGAAGAGCTGAAGCAAATTGGTACCGTACATCTCGGCAAGTTGACCGGGAACAGTCACCGGCGTCCCATGGGTTACCATGCGATACGGTCTACTGTCGTCGCAAGCGCCCGCTGTGGCAGGCTAGGCGAGTGTCGGCAGCAGCTGCTGCCATGAGCAACGCATGCCTGCCGTGCCGCGCGTGTCATGCCACGTGTCTCATGCCACGTGTGTCGTGCCGTACCTTGCGCATGGAGTCGCTGCGCAGCGCGTCGTCGGCGCTGCCCAGCGTAGTCACGCACAGCGCCTGTGGGCACGTGGGCGTGTGGACGCGTGGGTGTGTGACACGTGTGGGCAACGGTCGTAGGAAGGGACAGAAGTGGGACGGCTAAATGGCGCGGAGGTCCGCAACGGCCAAAGCGGGTGACGCGACCCGCTATCAAGTCACGGAGCTCTAGCCCTCACTGATTTGACTTCCCACGACACCATGCCGCTCGACAAACGGCGCCGCACACGTGCCATGCCCCCAGCACGCCCCCATCGCACCCCCACCCATCTGCGCCCGTCGGCACCAGTAACCCGGTAAGTGCCTGCATCCTTGCTTCGCAGCGTGTGCATTATTCGTATCCCCGTGTACTGTGCCCCGAATCCCGCGTCCAGGGCCCTGCACCCCGCCCACCTGCGTCTCCCCGCGCGTGAACAGCGAGCTGCCGTGGGTGCACGGCAGCACGCTGGCCCTGCTGGTGATGGGCCGGATGTCTGTCACGCCGCGGCCGTCAGCCCGCAGCCCCTCGTCAAGCACCAGCGACCGCATCACGCGGCTCTCGACCGCCTGCGATCAACCAATTGAAAACGTTATTTCCTAATCAGCAATTAGTATCGTCGCATTTGCCATCGGGCACATGGTAGCCATCGCAAGCACGAGCAGGGGAGCTTTCCCGTATCAACAATGTGTTAACGGCTTGGATTGCTTCGCAAACGCCCACGCCATGGTTACGGTACCTTGAGCGCCATGCTGATCTGCAGGGGCGTGTACGACGGCCCGCCCGCTGCCGCCGCCGCCTCCAGCGCCGCCGTCGCCGCCGCCTGCGCCTCGCCCACCGCCGCGCCGCGCACCTCCTTGCTCACCGTCTTCCTGCGGGACGCACCGTACGGTACGGCGCCGTGCAGTACGGTACCGCGATTCGCCGCCAGCGCTCCACGTGCAATTAAGCCGAACGTGCGGTGCGCAGCAAAGGAAAGGCACGCAGGGAACAATGCTCCGCCTCCCCGCTGCACGCAAGGACACCGCGAGAGCAACATGTCCCCACTTAAGTGTTCATGTACAACTTCTATACACGTTCCTGACCCCTCCCACCTGTATGCCTCCTTGAGCTGCCCCTCCACCAGCTGCTGCAGCCGCGCCTCCAGCTCCTCCGGCACAGATACCACCGCCTCCTGACGCTTGGGCTTGCCAACCTGCGGGTGGGGTCGGGGCATGCACAGCAGTTGGGGTGCTGCTGGGGCTGGGGAGAAAGGCTAGGGCTAGGGGCTAAGGCCAGGGCTAGGGGCTAGGGCCAGCCTGAGGACGCGCGGTAGCCTGCGCTGTGGTCCAATTGCAGCACAGTAGATCTTAATTGGGTGGAGCACAAGCCACAGTACCCTCAGAGAACCATTCAACAGGGGTCCGTCCGGTGGCAACCCCGGCGTGCCACCCGGTGGCACATGGCATACGGCATTGTGTGCGGCACCCCACCTTCTTTGCCCACTCCTCCATCTGGTCGCACAGCGAGGCGATGGCCTTGCTGCCGAACGCCACAGCCTGGGGAGGGGAGCGGACGGAGGGGAGGGGGGCAGGGGAAGGCGGGACGGGTAGCACTGGTGAGGGGCAAGCAGCGAGCCAAGCAATGGCAATGACGCGCCAGGCGTGGCAGCGTCCGGTGAGGGTGGCTAAGGGTCGCAGCACCGCGACACGCCTTGCTTAGCTCTGCGGTCGGGAAGGCCAAGCGAGCTATCCTGCTTCGCACGCCTGTCCAGCTTTGTGCTGATGCGCCGCCGCCACACCCGCCGCTTGAACTTGCTACCCTTGCGTGCCCCTTGGACGTGCCACACACACGTTGACGAACTCGGTCCTCTTCCTACCCACCCGCCCCCTCCTTTCCCCACTCGTCACTCTAGCAGCTGCTCTTTCACTAAACCCATCACCTCCGCATGCTGCCAGCTGGCCCACAGCTAACCCACACACAGCTAACCCACGCACCTCCAGCATCTGCTCCTCCGTGAGGAAGTCGCAGAAGCCCTCGATCATGAGGATGGCGTCGCGGGTGCCCGCCACCACCAGGTCCAGGCGGCTGGCCTGGGGGGTAGGAGGGAGGGGAAGGTTGGGTTAGGCGGAAGGAAGACAGATAAAGTCTGTAAGTCGACGTGGTCGATGAAGAGCGGTTAAAGAAACAAACCCAGCCCAAGGAGAGGAAGGAGGGGGGCAGCGACAGGGGGAAGCAAGGTTGTGCTCGCAGGCTGGTGGGGCGGGTAACAACCATGGTGATGCAAGGCGAAATAAAGTTCAGAGCAAGCGCAACACAGGGAGCTGCGACGCTGCAGGGGACGTGACAGGAGCAGACTCTGATGAGCAACGACCTGGACCAGGGGCCACCGCTTGCGACACAACGTGGGGTTTTGGCCGGTGGCCCAGCGCCCTTCACACCCCGTAATCCACAGCCGCGACTTTCTCTCGTGGTCAACTCGGGCGCCCTTTCCCCGGCTCTCCGGAACCGCCCAAGCTCCACAACCTCCATGCTGTGCCGCTCCTGCTGCTTTGTTTCCCTTCACCAAGCCCCATAGCCCGCCCCCTGGTCCCCACCTTCATCTCCTCCACCGTGGGGTTGATGACCAGGCCGCTGTCCAGTAGCCCCACGCGCACACCCGCCACAGCCTTCTTGAGCGGGATGTCTGTTGGTAGAGAATAAGTGACAAGCAGCATGGCACAAGCATGGCGACAGAACGGGGCAAAAGCTCAGCTGGCAGACTGGCCAGCAAAGGACTTGCGCATGGCATTTTCCGAAAAGCGGATCAGCGTAAGCACGCCTTCGCCAGAAGTTAGCTGCATTGAATGCAACAACACCAGGCCCGCCCCCGCCCCCTCGAGGTATTGTTTCCCCCTCGCCCTGTCTTACCCGAAATAAGGAGAGCGGCAGCAGCAGCCGTGATAGCGATGGGCTCAGGCTCGTTGACACCGTCGTACGACATGACCCACTCCAGCACCTGTACGGCACAAGCAGAACGGTACGGCACAGCAGCACACCGTTGTGGTGGTCCTACAGGTTGCTTGACGCCTAAGGCGAATTGTAAACAGGATGACGCACGGACGCTGGTCGCAGTTTGGCACCTCCGGTAACCCACATCCACCCTTCGCCCCGCGCAGTCCTCCCGCCGTGCCGAGGCCCTGCCCTTACCACGCGCCCCCCAGGCACCCTGCCCCCTGCGTTGCCTTCCACCCCACAGCAGCCCCCCGACACCCGCCCCCCGCTACCCACCAACACCTACCGCCCCCACCCCGCCCACCTGCGTGTCGTTGGCCCTGGGCGCCCCGGCGACCCCGTTCCCCGGGTCCAATGCCATTCTGTAACGCTTACCGAATCCCCGCTTCGCACCACACACAAGCAAACACCCCCACCACCCACGCCCACCTGCGTGTCGTTAGCCCACCCCTTGGCGAACATGGGCCGAATGGGCCTGTCCACCAGGCGGGACACCAGCACGTCACTGTCCTTGGGCCGCCCGTCGCGCTTGATGAAGCCGCCGCTGCAGGGGGGGAGCGCGGGGACTTGCAATGAGATAACAGCGTAACAAGGACATCGTAGCATAGCGAAGCAGCCTGAATTTCTGCCCGTCTGAGAGCGCGGGGACACCTGAAACGGCAGGAAAGTCGACACGGCCACGACACATACATTTGTTATCATCTTGTAGCTTGCTGGCACGCCTTCCGTTAGCCTGCACTCGCCTCAGCGTGCACCGGTGCCCGAAGGTCCACATTCAGCGCAGGCGCACCCCTCCCGGCATGCCAGGTGTCCAGGTGCACCCCTGCCACCTATCCACGGTCAGTTTCCACCCCCTCCCCCGCGTCATCCCCACATCCGCCCGCGCGCAGCTTGTCCCGTCCCCTCCCGGCGCCCAGGTGCCCGCCCGCATATCACCAGGGACATCTTGGCTGCCCCAGGCGCCCCACCTCCCTGCAACGCAACACCCATGCACACCGCTTCGTCGTGCTTCACGCGATACCCCTGTCACCCTGGTCCTAGACCCATTTGGCACCTTCCTTCGCGCCCGCCCGCACACCACATGCCTTGGTGCCCAGCCCATGCCCGCCCAACTGCCAGGTGGCCAGGCGCTCCTACCTTCCCCGCCCCGCCCCTCCCGCCGCGGCCCCCGCTTACCTGGTCCAAGTCCCAGGTGCCCATGCGCCGTCGCCCAACCCCTCCGGCCAGCTGTTTTATCTACCTGGCCCTACAATTTCTTCACCTCAGCGCCTACGTAAGTGTTTGTTTCCCCGCCCCCACCCCACCTGGTCCTGCCCGCCGCGCTGAAGCGCTCCGTGTAGTTGACGGTGAGCGGCACGAAGGAGCCGTCACCCACGGGGGCGGCCGAGCAGCAAGCGGTGGCGTACACCACCGTACCACCGCACGAGGCCATCACCGCGCCGTTGGCCTGCCGCCCGATCTCGCCAGTCTCGAGCTTGATCTGCGACGGCAGATATGATGACAATGATGGCGATTACTGGAACTGGGCACTGGGAGTGATACGAGGCTGCAGGAGGGTGCTGGCATGGGGTTGAACAGGGGAGCAGGTGCTTGGGGTGTAGGGATTGTTGCATGGGGGGTGGCTCGGTGCGGGCACGACACGTGGACACCCGATGCTAGGCCGCGGGCACGGGTGCCTGCAACATGTTGCATGTTGGTGTTGTGTGCCACCAGCTCGGCAGCGGTGTGTCGACGGCGTACAGCCCCGTGGAGCCTACTCTATGCTGTATGCACTGCTATATACTGGCGATGATTTGCAAGTGGAGGCTTTGCTGAAGGCAAGCGTGAGCGTCCTTGCAAATTGGCCCCAACACACCCCAAAGGCGCCTTTGACACGCCGTGTGGCACCCCCGGCACACCCCTTCCCGCCTGCCATAGACAGCCGCAGGCCATCGAGTGCACCGTATCATGTATTCATGATGCTTCTTAAAGGGTTGGATTAGCGTCGGACCGCACCTGCTTGCCACCCAGGACCTCCAAAAGCAGCACCTCCGCCTTCGGGGGTGCGTAAGTCACAGGGGCTGGCCGTTCGCTTGCAGCCAGACGCGTCGCTGAACGCGCCGCACGACGAGCAACGGAACATATTCCAGATGCTACTGTGTCATGAACAACGCTCGACGGCATGTAAACCCGCGATGCAAGGGCTGGTCGCGCATGCGCTGACGACGCAACCGGCGGCGCAGCGGAGTGCTTGTCTGTTGTTATCCTAGACGTTTTCATGTTTTTTAGTAGAGACTGCATTCTGCCGGAAAGTTTGACTTGACAGTCGCCTTGGTGTTCCCGCTACTGTGGCCAGACGTTGAGCAGAACGCGTGGCAGTCACGCGAGGCAAGCAACGTTCTACTGACAGTATGTGGGCTGGTGATTGCTGTAACTGCAATTGCACGGGGGCAATAGCAATGCCTGCATGCTAACCGCGTGGGTGCCCCATGGGACGTCTCAGCCAGGGGGGGGGACGCCTCCGCCCTGGTCTCAGCCCCAAGCACCGTCACTGCTGTAAACAGCTGGCTACGCAAATGGTCGCTCCCTGCTTGCACTCAGATCTTCAGCAACAGGCAACTTAGGTACCTATGCAACCGCTACCGTGCCTTCGCTGCAAGTGTGCGTGCACACCCTGGAGTCTCCCCTGCACGCAGCATGCCGCTCCCTGCTCCCATGCCGCTCCCTGCTGCAACCGTGTATTTGTCCTTACTGTTTTGCTCCCTTTCCAGAGCCCAGCCCCTGGCAACGGACTGGTCCCGAACTCTCGACCATCAGGAACATGGCAGAACACGGGGGTTCCCACCCCCTTCGCCCCTTGCCAGGGGCCCTCCCGTGGGGCGCTCCACTGCCTCACCGTGTATTGGCAGGGTCCACCCTGCGCCTTCCCGGGCGACCCTGAGACTGACATGCGGCATCTGGGACTTCCCCTAAGCCCTTGCCTGACCCACCCACCCCAACAGGCACCCTGAATATACGCAGTTTCAAATGTTTGGTCCCCTTCTAAGGCCCAGCGCCCCAGCCCCGTCCTGCCCCGTCCCACCTGGATCATAGGCCTGATGCCGTTTACAACAACTAGAAACACGGTATCCTCTGCAGGCATGCCATTCAGGCTGATGGCTACCGGCCTGCGCAGGCAGGTAGGTAAAAGGCTCCACACTCGAGCCCACAGTTTCAGACTGCAATGGGGAACTTACCATGGCAACCACAACCTGCCACGTGCCAACACCCAGCAGCTGACACACGCCCATTGGCAACAACAGCCAAACAACAGCATTCTGCGTCTGCGTCCTGTTATATGACCAGGCCTTAACTTGTCACGTCCAATAGCAAGGAGCCCAGGAAGCAAGGATGCCTGCAGCAGTGCAACGTCCACGATACCGACCGTTGGACCAGCCTGCGTCAATCTGAACCAATCAGCTCCTCTTGTAAGTAGTCCAATGTGGATGTGGCCTTACTACTCGGCCAGCCGGTAGACTTTTGCCGCGCCCTTCGCAGCGCAGCCTAGGGCCCACGGCACGCCACGACAGCCCCACTGCCCCCGGCCCCAAGCAGGCCAGGGGCCACTCCTTGCCACCGCCCATGCATGCACAAATGCACAATAATAGCAATGCGTGATTTCCTGCCGTCGGTCTGCCGTACATGCACCTGGTCATCACTCTCATGCACGATGCACAAGCACATGCTAATGGCGCATGCAATGGACAAGCAGCTCGGCACGCGCTCGTTCAGTTGGCAATACCACCACCCTCTTCCAAAACGTCCACCGCGCTTTCAACGGCCGCGCCCCTGCCCCTAACTCCTGCCAGTGCCCCTACCTCCTGCCCCTGCCCCCGTCCGCTACTTCCTACCTACCCATGCCCCTGCTCCTGCCCCTGCCCAGTACTCCCCGCCCTCGAGTTCCCCCTCCTGCCCCCAGCCACTATTTCCTTGCCAGCAGCACCCTGAACACGGGCAGCCCCTGCTGCAGCACATAGTGCTCCCTCTCAGTGGGGGTGCCCACGGGGTTGTCCACCAGCCACCCGCCCTGCGCCCACACCAGCTGCTCGCCCTCCACCTCCCCCTCGCCCTCCCCGTCCTCCTCCCCTGTCCCGCTCTCCGCCCCATCCCCGTACCCTTCCCCATCGCTGCCTTCCTCACTCCCGCTCCTGCTGCCTGCGCTGTCCCCGTGTGAATCAGCACGTGCCCGCTCCTCCATTCCCCCGCTGGGGGCAGCACCAGGAACACCGTGAGCACCAACAGCTGCACCAAGTGGCGCGGCTCCGCCGTTGTGCTCCGACGCCGCCGCCGCCAGCGCCGCCGCCCAGCCGTCCTTGCTGTTGGCCGCCGCGATGAGGGTGGCGGCCAGGTCGGTCAGCGACCCCGCCGGCTCTCCCAGGTCCAGACCGCCCCTGCCTTGCTGCTGCCGGTGCTGGTGCACCCCCAACGATGCCGATGCATGCCCCTGCCCCTGCTCTTTCCCGTTTGACGCAGCCCCGACAGCCCCGCCTGTAGGCAACTCCACCTGCTCATGCCCGACCCCGCTCCCGTTCCCGTTCCCGTTCCCTTGCCCGTTTCCGTTGCCATTGCTGCTGCTGGTCGCCACCGCCCCCTGTTGCTGCTCCTGCTGCTCTCGCGCGGTGCTGGGCGACGGTGAGAAGAACACGTGCTGCGTGGCGTGCTCGGGCGCCAGCTCGAAGGCGGCGGAGCCGTGGCGCTCGAACTGGTCGCGCATGGCGGCCGCCGCCTCCTCCACGTCGGACTGCAGCAGCAGCCGGCCTGCGGGGTGGCATAAGCGCACCAAAGAAGCGCGAGCCATCGTGAAACGGTGGGAAGAGCCACGTACGGATCCCCCACAGCCGTCCGGCTCGTGAGGATGACCACCTTGCACTGCCTCATGCTCCCCGTCCCAAGGGCACCCCATCCATCCGGAATGGCCATTGCGCCCCCGCCACGCAACCCCCGGGCCCGTGGAGCTCCACTAGAGCCCCCAGCCGACACCCGACACCCGGCATACATGCATGCTTGTATCTATGCGATACGCGAAACACGCGTACTGCGTACACTCACCCCCCGGCCCCATGACGTCCCCCAGTGCCTGCACCAGCTCCCGCTGCACCACGCGCCGCTTGTGGTGCCGCCGCTTGAAGTGCCTGCAGGGGCAATAGCAGCAGAAGCAGCATCAAGCAGCAGCGGTGACGCACAATTCCATCGTTCCTTGGGACCAGGTCCCCATCCTCGAGCCCTGCTGACGCAGCTGTACGGGAAGACCCGGCATCCGGGCCCCTGTGGCAAGGCCGTAGCAGGTCCGCTCCCGCCCATGTCCCCCAGCCCGGACCTGCCACCAGTTCTCTCGTCACCCGGTGCAATCCCGAACCCTTGTGCCCGCAGCTCCCTTGCTCTGTCCCATGGCCCCTCCAACACCCAGCCCCATGCTATACACGCATGCCCAGCATCCCACCCCCGCATGCCATGCACGCCGCCCCACCTTGTCCGCTCGCCCCCTAGCCCCAGCCCCATTTGACGGCTTCCAGTACCTGCCTGCAGCGACTCAGCCGCTCTGCGATGACCCCCTGCACCAATGACCCCCTGGCACCGCCACAGTGCGCCACTCACAAGCCGGGGAACCGCACAGCTATCCCGCTCGCCCCCTGCCCTCCAGGCTCCGTGGTCCCTGCCCCCTCGTCCCCCTGGGACCGCCACTCACGGATCAGGGAACTGCACCATTGCGTCGCACACGCCGCCCGGGTAGCCCGCCAGCAGGCCCCGCAGGCTGACGGTGGCGTTGGCGAACACGTAGTGCACGCGCCCCGACACGCCCAGCCGCGACGCCCACTCGTTGGCTCGCTCCACCAGCTGCGCAATCGTAGGGGCACGAGATTACAGTTAGGATGATGCTGGGCTTTTTGACGACAGTTTCCTTCTCTTTTCCTTAAAGGAGACAGGTCAGGTGCAGCCAGGTCCAGGGGGACACGGTGAGTCGGTCTACCAGCTGCGGGCGAGGGTACGGTGTGCGGACGAGTGGAGCAGCTCTTGTGTCTGGGCTCAATGCCGCCCTGTGCTTATCCGCAAGAAGCCGTGTGCGGCAGCCCCCGTACAGTATACCTCGCGTTGTAGTACATTGTTTCTCCCCTCTCTTCCGTTCCGCCCCGGTGCAGCACCCACCGGCCTTCTAATCTCGATCCCCAGGTAGTTGACCGGCCTGTCGGGGTTGTGCCGCTGCAGCAGCAGCAGGAAGCGGCCGTATCCCGACCCTATGTCCACCACCAGCGGCAGCGTGGGGTCGGCGTACACGGCGGACCAGTCGGGGGGCGGCGTGGGGCGCTGGAAGTCGGCGCGCAGCGGGTTGACGTGCTGCCGGACACGTGTCTTGCCAGTCTGGGTGAATGAGGGAGAGGTGTTTGGGGTGATGGCGGGGTAAGGAAGGGGGTGCAGGCGGAGGAGTGCGGGTCAGGGTGGCGGGGCATCAAGGAGCGGCACATGACACCAGCGTTTGGCGCCCTGGCGGCATAGAGCAGGAAGGCGCATGACCACTGCCTAGCCAGCAAGGAAGCAGAGACTCAGTCCTTGCAGCTGCTTGGCGAACCCCGGCCGCAGTGCGGCGCCTGTGCGGGCCGAGGCGCCGTGTCAAGACGCCACGTGCCTTGGGGGTCTGCCGGCCTGTTCAGTACCGGCATATCAGCCCCGCCCAGTTGGCGCCCTCCCCGGCACCCACTCCATCCCACAGCTCCATAAGCTCCAGGTCCTTGAAGGGGGACTCGCGTGAGTCAGCGGGCTTGACGGACCGCCAAGGCGCGATCTTTGCCTTGCCCTGAGAAAGGAAGCGGTCGTTGGCGGGTGGTTGGTGGTCGAAAGGTCACCGCCAAGGTTGTAGTGTTGCACGCACGGCATTCAGCTTTCGCGGACCGAAGCGACTATGAATTTGTAGGCGACCTACGTTTGCGTCTGCAGCGACAGTGCATGCAGTGGACCTCTGCACAGCGCCGCCTCGACCCCGCGCGAGAGCTGCATGTCTGCATGTATTGAAGCTGTTTTGAGGTCCAATTGGAGGCAGTGAAGGAGTCGGGGTCTGGCCACGTTGGGCGATAAGCGTGGTGGTCGGTGCCGCTCTCATCGTGGTCGAGGTGCAGCGCAAGGTGTGTTGCAAGGCCGTGTTATTTTGGGCGAGCACCAGTGGTTTCCGTCATAAGCAAGCCTTTGCTTTGTTTGCATAAATGCAACAGAGTAGGAGTGCATGATTTGGGCCCAGTTGAAGCCAATTGGGCAGTTGCCCATGCAGAAGGACAACACCATATTGTGAGCGCTGAAACTGCAATCGAGATACTGTTAAAAAGAAAGTGCATTCGTCGTAGCGCAAAACGGATACGTGCCAATCTGATCTGCTTACATACCGACCCCTGTGCCCTGACGCTCTGACCCCTGGACCGCTTCCTCTAGCTTTCTAACGCGAAGCCTATCCCCGCCTACGAAGATCAAGAACCATGTTGGACGCGCTCTTTGGAAAGAAGAAGACTCCTGCAGGTGCAGCGGGGCTGTCGGAGCTGGAACGAACATAGCCCCGGGAGCCCTAGGCACCCCTTTGGGGCTTTCAGCACATTCACTCGACACATGCTTGCGTACACTATGCAGAAATGCTTCGAGAGAATAAGCGTCAACTGGATCGAGCCATCCGCGACCTGGACCGCGAGCGGATGGCTCTCCAACAGCAGGAAAAGAAGACCGTGGCGGAGATAAAGAAGATGGCTAAGGAGGGACAAATGGTAAGAATCACACGGCGCCTTACTGCCTGGTCATACAAAGCTAGGACACACGTGTTTACGGGTCCTGTCCGTACCACCCGCTTGGACGCACCGGAAGCTTTCAGTTTTTTATCTATCCTGCAGGACAGCACAACTGCATTGAAAAGCTACCCTTAGTGTGCATGTTGCGCGTGATTTGCACCCATGGAATGGGGCAGGCGTACCACACCTTACGAATGTAGCCTCTGTGTGGGACCACCCACTTCCCCCGCAGGATGCTGTCAAGGTGATGGCCAAGTCCTTGGTCCGCAACCGCCACGCGGTGACCAAGATGTACGGCCTCAAATCAGAGCTACAAGCCGTCTCCTTGAGGCTGGCGGTGAGCACCGGCTAAGGCATGAGCCACTCAGACAGGCTCCGTCCAGGCTGCCAGACGCATGGCAGCCGCCAATCGCCGAGGGAGGAGAACTACCGTAGAAAAGGGGCTCTGAGTCGCTGCTGCCTTTATGCGGCAATGTGTCTATGGGGGTGCAGTGTGGCTTCCAGGCCGCACCCGTGACGTGGGTTGGTGCACACCAGTACAATACGGTATACAGTTGACAAGGAGTGCAGCTCTGCCTTAACGCAAGCAATCAACCTTGCCTTCGCTACGCAGACGCTCAAATCAACACAAGCGATGGCCGACGCAATGCGGGGAGCGACCAAGGTAAGCGGGATGGGGTGAAGGCGGCTAGGTGGGTCCCCGCTGGCCTGGCGTATTGGGCGTCAGTACGCCACATGCACGCAAACGCACAGCTTTGCCACCTTCAACCGCCGTCTGTCGAGAGGACGATGGACCCCGTAGGGTGATCCGCACAGCAACATGCGCATGCCACGTGCAATGCGTCAGTCCACAACAAGCCTGGTTGATCGGTGCACCTCAAGGTGTAGCCCACGCGCGCGCCAATGCCCAACCTCATTCCTCGGGGCCGGCAACAAGATCCCTGTCATCGTCTGGCTAAGCTGGGCTGGGTTCTGCCGTTCCCTCCCGCTGCAGCGTCGTCCCGGTACCTCCACTAACAACCCACGCCCCCCTTGCCGCCCATTTCCCCTCCCCCTTCCCCTCTACCTCCCCCCCGCAGGCCATGCGCGCCATGAACCGGCGGCTCAACCTGCCCAACCTGCAGGCCATAATGCGCGAGTTTGAGCGCCAGAACGAGCGCATGGAGATGACCAGCGAGATGATGGGGGACGCAGTGGACGACGCGCTGCAGGTAGGGGCATGAGGGGCAGTAAACTAGCACCCTGGGGTGGCCGAGTGGGGAGTAGTGTCTTAGCTTGGCACGGCGGAGCTTCCGCGCGGCCCTTGCTGCTATGCTGTATGCTTTGCCGTTCTGCTCGCGCCAAACGCTACCCCTGCCCCCGCCTTGCGCCCTGCCCGTGGCCCTGCCTGAGGTGCGGCTCCGCGTGTGTGCTGCTGCCCTGTCTGCTTGCGCCATCGGCTGCGCCTGCACCTGCCCGTGTCGTGACGTGTGGCTCTGTCTGCGCGCTGTGCTATGTGTGCCCCGCCCTCCCAGGACGAGGGCGAGGAGGAGGAGACGGACAACCTGGTCAACCAGGTGCTGGACGAGATTGGCATCGGGAACATGACGGAGGTGGGTGTCTTGGGGTGGGGTAGCGGTAGGGGCTGGGGGAGCGGGGCGCAGGCGGGTTTGGGTCGGCCTTGGCAGGGGCGGGGCCTTGGCGGGGGCAGGGCCTGAGGAGGCGGGATGCTGGCCTGCACATGGGCAGGAAGAGGTTTGGCGCCCCTAGCGTGTTACTGCATGATATCCCATGGAACCCACCACGAGAAGCACTCGGGAGTTTTTCCAGGCAGGAGGCTACCCTGCATTACGAGGATTCATCCTGTATGTTCTTCCTGCTTTGGTGTACCTGCTTGACTGCTTGTGCTTGTGTGCCCATGCGCTGTGCAGCTTGCCGCGGCGCCAGGGACGCGGATCGCAGCGCCGCAGCAGCAGGCGGCGCCGCAGGTCGCGGAGGCGGAGGCGGCGGGCGGAGGCGGCGGGGGCATCGACGACGACCTGCAGGCCCGCCTCGACAACCTGCGCAAGTCGTAACGGGCGTGTTCAACAAGGGCGGCACACCGCAGCTGCGCCGGCACGTGCTGCAGCCTGTAGGGAAAGCAGTGGCAGCTGCGTTTTGTGGTGTCGCGCCGGCGGTGGTCGGGCTAAGCGCACAGCGGCAAAGCAGCCCCGGCGGGGACGGGGGTGGTAACGCGGGGCGAGGTGACGCGTCGCTGAAACCAATGCGTAATGGCATTTGATGGACTGGGGAACAAAAAGCATGGTGTTGTGGGTGGCTGCAAAGCGTGTATCAGTACTTGGTGGTATTGTTACTCGGTGCAAGGCGGACGTTGGTGACTGGACATGGTGCGGTCCTGGGGCGAGCACGAGGAAAGGCCGGGCCGGCATGGCTCGTCTGGACGCAGCAGCAACGACCGAGTGCACCCGAGCGCCACATATGCAGGCAAGTGAGAAAGCCCGTCCGGGACTGATGTGCGTGTGGGCACACGGCTGTGTACATGGCAATGATGTGTTGAATGCGTTGCAGCTTTCCGGATATCGCATGTGTCCTTGGCTGAGAGGAAGAAGGAACCGCTCTGCAGCTCAGGAGTGGCTTTGGGAGAGACGTTGTTCAGCACCCGAAAGCAGGATGCACTCATGGGAAGCAGTGCAGGGTGTCGCACTGGTGCGAGCAGGCTGCAGTCCTGACGCTGAAAGTCGCGCCTGGTTTGGACCATGCCCGCCTGCGCTCTCCGGGCAACATTGCCAGCCTGCGCCAGGAGCCCAGGGCCCCAGGGAGTCAAGGGCCTGGCCTGGGTAGCCCTCATCCCCTCAACACGTAAACAGTAAGCCCGACGCGGTCCACAAGGTACAGGCAGCTGTTACAAACTCTTGCCTACAAGACGGAACCTGGGAGGTCAGCCTGGTGCAGCACGATGTCGAATTGTCGACTGCACAGTGAGTGGGGCGGGCGGCGGCATGAGCGCCCTGGATTATCAGGGGAGGTCCCCTGGCGGGTACGGTATACCAAAAAAAACACCTGCACTCAATGTACCAGTGGCGACCAAACCCTCACGTCGCCCGGGCAGCCAGCTCCATGCGCACGTCTGGTCATAGCCAGCACCCAACCCACAAGCCCGCAGTCCAACAGCCGCACAGCGGGGTTTCTTCCAAATGCGCTAACTGTTTACGGTAGCTCCCGGCAGCGACAGGCGCAGCCGCTGCACCAAATAACGGCCTCGCCCGCATATGCCATGATCCGGAGAAGGGCGAAAAGTCCGAGGTTGCCGTCGCTGTTGCTGCCTTAATTCCGGTAGCTCGGACCTCGCCATTGCAGCAATGACCGAGTTCCAAAAGCCGTGCCCGCGCCACATGCCCGCCGCCCCTCAAACGTCATCGCCGCAACGCAGAGCAGCAGCCGCAAGTGCTGGCGCCCTCTGCGCCTCTAACGTGGTCCGCAGGCTGCAGTTTGGCACCCCGCGCTGTGTGTGCGAAGACGCATACTCCTACCGGTCCCCTCAACCGACAAAGTATGCACACCGCACGACGCACGCAGTGCCGCACACCCATGAGCACACTACGCGCCCTCACCACCCCGCACTCGAACGCCGGTTCATCAATTCGCAAACCCTCACCCGTCGTCAAACGCCCCCCCCCCCCCCCCCCCCCCCCCCCCCCCCCCCCCCCCCCCCCCCCC
>VFQN01003039.1_pt1 | contig 24775 bp, 35 predicted proteins | sample 3512371 | NCBI WGS metagenome assembly VFQN01 (sample SAMN10412370, study PRJNA504923) | tailings metagenome | isolation source: Replicate 2 from Balatoc abandoned mine | place: Philippines: Itogon, Benguet | collected 2017-08-28 | reverse complement strand
GAAAGCTGATGCTGGAAGGTGATCAGGTTCAGCTAGCAGGTTTGCTATCGAAAATTTGGTCGATCAGACAAAACGTTCTTGGCTCTTTGAATGGAGACCCTTGAGCCTCCGGCTCGTACACGGGTCGTTGCACTTGCGGAGGGTTTACAGGAACCCTCGCCGTGTAACACTGACTGACTGACTGTGGAGAAGGGAAATAGCGTACGGACAAATGTAGCCTGAGCATAAGCGTGCCGACGGAGGGTGATGAGGCACCCGTGAGGGTTAACACTGTTTCTGAAGCAAGGGGCCGGCCATTTCCCCTGCCTACGGTACCGGTACAGCCGGATCCACACCATGCCCCAGCCCGGCACGACCATCCATGCAAGGACGGTTCGGTCAGTTGGCAGGCAATAGGCAACGGGTGGCTTGTATGTTACCAAGTGATACTGTGCAGAGACCGCGACCCTGGTACTTCCTCGATACGACAGGTGCAAAGAACACCTGCACCAGTCTTGTTAGGTGCCTGCCACAGTCCCCCCTCCAACTGCCACGCATCCAGCCTGCACGGCGCAGCTGCCCCGACCTGAATCATGCCTGCGAGCCTGCCTACAGCCAATAACACTGCACTCTCCCTATGCAGTCAACCAGGCGCCTCTGCCGCAGCACAGCAACGCGGCCCACATGACTCCACCGAACCGCACAGTCTCGTTCCTAACGCCATCCCCCTTCGTTGTGCCACGTCGAGCGGATGTTTTCCAGGATGGTGTACGGGTTTTAGGGCGGACACCCATAGCCTCATATGGCCATGCTTCCCCCGTACAGACCCGCATCGCACCGGCCACCTCACAGATGCTTCCTTGTGGTGGCCCCGGCACGGTGGACCGGTCGGACCCCAAGGTTCTGCATGATGGCTCGTGTGTTCGACTCCTTCAGCTGGTAGTAGTGACTTAGCTGCACGGGCTTTTTCTCAAAGCCCTCCCAGCGGAAGAAGGAGTACGAGTCGTTAAGGGACGCCCCAGCGCTGATCCGCTCCTGCACGATGGATCCAGTCATGCTGCTCTCCTGTGGTGGGTTAGGAATGCAGCGGGCAGGGCAGCAGGCCGTGAACGCATGTGAGTGTCAAGGTGAAGAGGTAAGCGCTGAGCCAAGACGCACAGTGCCCCACACCACAGGCAGGGCGACTCGCCGACTTGAGACCTTTTGGGCAGTCCCCCACGCATGTTCCTAGCGCCCATTACCCAGCCCCTACCTTGCTCCCCACGAAGGCTGCGGCGTGTGCGCACACGGCCTCCTCCAGCATGGCCAGCACGGTTGCGGAGACGGAGGCGTTGAAACCCCGCGGCGAGGTGCCGCCGGCCAGGGCGGAACGGCCTGCTGCGGGGGCGCGGGTTGGGGGCAGGGGCACGGCTGTATGCGAAGGATATGCGGCACCTATGGCCGGCTGTGTGCCGGTCGTCTGTGCTTTGCCTTGGTGGAGTACTAGTCGCCGCAGGCCTCGTACTTGCAAACGCCATCCTCGCTCGCACGCACCTATCGCCGTCGTGACGGGCAGGGCCTCCTCAAGGTCCATGAAGATGGGCTCCACCCCGTGCTCATGCAGCTTGGACAGCACCACGCTGCGAACCTGGGGGAGGCCGGCAGCGGTGCGTGCGAGCAGCTCGCAGATGCAAGACGTTGCACTGCATACAGATAGGCGCATGTTGGGTATCCCCTGTTGCGAGACGCCTAGGCCCGATATGGTGACGTACCTTTGGGTGCGTCATGATAAACAGCTTGTCTGTCTTGTAGGCCAAGAGGAGGCTTTTGAGGCTGGGCGCGAACCTGCATTGGCAAGCGGTGCTGTTACATGCAACGGCATGGCGCCTCCCTTGGCTTGGCATCTGCCGTTGCAGCAAGGCCGACCCTGCTGGCGCAGCTTTTGACCGCCGCATGTCGAGCCCATAAGTTATCATGCGTGCCTGTAGATTGACCGTACCATTATTAAGGTGCGCGCTCTGCGGCACCTTGACCGTGTCCCCTAACGCGCACCGGTTTTCCCGTCCACCGCACCTGTCGTACAGGTACTCGTTGTTGCACTCCTGCGCCATTGCTTCCTGCAAACCCAGCCGTGATGTCAACACAACGTGGCCTCCGTGTTCGGCGTGCGCAACGTGCGTTTAGGATACAACACAACGGACACAGGCCCGAGACTAGAAGGAGGAACAGGTTGGCTTATCAGGCATCAAACGCCCTTCCTTATGGTGGTTGTGCGTCTTGGGCATGCCACACGGTGTGTCGGCCGTCGCACGTGCCGTCGTGGCGTGTAGTGTACCAGCATTAAGGTGTCCTAGCGTACGGTAGTCGGGCACTTGCACATCAACCCACCGTCTGGTCGCCTTGACTGGCCTTGATCCAAACCATAATGCACCCATCAGGATATGGCCGCACATGTGCTGCGACAAATGACTGCTCCTTCCCAATCCGCTTTGTGATGAAGTCCTTGGCAGCCTCTCTGACCTTCATCACCATGACACGTTGTAAGAGGGTCGGAGAAGGGCAAGTCAATGCATAAGTGCACAACAGGGCGCCAAGTCGCTGAGGGGTGAGCGGGCATGAAGCTCTGCCACGTTTTGCAGTACAATTTACAACACGTACGGCAACAGATACCCGGCTGCATGCAGATATTTGTTTCCTTGCAAGGTGGCGGACGGGACAAACGCCCCATGTGCATCAAGGCTCACCTGCGGCGCCTTGCGCACTGCCATTGTCGCCTTCTGGAAGCCGTCGCAGCAGGTGTCGTTTCCACATCCCTTACCCAACGGCCCCGCGAGCATCTGGCTGCCCGCGAACAAGCCGTGGAAGGACTGCACCCCAACCACGTCGTACGGCTCGAGCAGAGCCCGGAGCTCCGCTATCTGCTCCGGCTGACAGCCGAGCATTGAGACAGGCGACTTGAGCCAGAGTCGCTTAGGGGGCGCCTCCAGTCCCATCTCACTTGCCAGCCGTGGCACATTGCCCTTCTCTTTGTAGTTACCGACAACAAGTAACGCATCCAGCGTGCGGTTCCAGTCAGGCAGCTTTTGAGCGAGTTCGGCCAGCAGGATTACGTTGGCGCTTGCCTGGGGCAGTTGAACAGTCCAGTCTTGAAGGAAACGACAGAATTTGGTGCCGGACATGCAGGCTTGGCTGTAAGCAGCACGCCTACAAGCTTGCAAACATCGGTTGTGCCCCACATTGCTCCCGTCAATTTTCGGCGCCCCGGCACCTATTGTGCGCTGCCTTGGCTCGTACTTGCTCGTACGGAGCTGAGTAAAATTTGCTGTACACACCTGTAAGTGTGGCAGGTCGTACAAGACCTGCGCAGGGCAGAGTTGGAGCCGACGGTGACAATACAGGGCTTCTGGTACAGGGTGCAAAGCAAGGAAAGAGCGGGCAGAAGCCCTGAACAGTACGGGCGTGCAATGCGCTATAGTGGGAAGTGCAATTTTGGCTAACGACAGGAGGCAAGCATCAGGCAGCCGGGCAAGGGCATGTGTGATTGTTGTAGCTGCAGCCACAGCTGCAAAGTCCGTACTTGTGGCCGGCACGTCATGCAGCAGCTGCAACCGCAGCCAAGGACACAACTCACATCAAATGGTAGGGGGTCGTAGTTCCCGTCTGAAAAGCCCTGCTGCTGCAGGTCTGGGACCGCCACGTGTACGTTGTCCCCAAGAATAGACGCCAGCGCAAGCGTCTCTTTGACAGCATTGATTTGGTTGCTCTGTGTGGGAACAGGTGGGCGAGTTAAGGATGTGATGTTGTAAAGCAGTTTCCGGTGCCAGCAGGACCAGCAGGACCAGGACCAGGACCAGGACCAGACCAGGACCAGACACGCGGTTCAGGTTGACGACTGGCATGCAGGGGGTGTAGGCTGTGCCGGCGCCACGCTTCGCCATGCAGCTTGCTACAATGCAGCAGTCGAGGGAATGCCGTCCAAATCTTACCGGTCCATGCCTGGGAGGCGTTGTAGTAAGGAAGAGGAGGCGGAGGGAGGGGCGCTGAGCGAGTTGGCGTGCGCAACAGCCCTTCCATGTTCTAGCCGCGTGACCTGACTGACTCAGCATAACTCACCACATAAGTGGCACTAGATATTTGCGTACATTTGCTGACTTTGCTATGGCATTGTCACCCAGGCCGCAAAGAAGCAACAAGAGTAGACAGTTGCGCCACTGCATGTCCGACGAGAGCGATGCCACATCAAAATAAAAGCATCTATTGAGCTTGTAACCTTGTTATAGTATTTGTGACCAAGCGTGGTATGGTATGTTCAAACACTAAAGCTGTTGCGGTATCGACAGTCGACCGCCAGTCGACGCGCAGTTGCGGTTGTCCAATTATTCGAAGAAAAATATAATTAAGAAGGAGAATCCTGATGTCTGTCTATCTGGTCACAGTAGTGGTCCGCATGGTGTCTCGCTTCAAAATGGGGTCATTGGGTTTCGGAAAGCTCCGTGGGGACAGTCCCAACGGCTTTAGTACTTCAGCGCTGGAGCATGAAGCCTGACGATTGACCTTGCCCCTGCGGTCTGTCACTGGCGGAGCTCCCTCGGGCCTTGGCTCACCTCCAGGTGCCAACCGTTAACCCACGCGTGAACGGTGGTCTGGCCCCTGCCTTACCAGTCAATCCCAGCGGTCCGGTCCAGGTTGAGGCCACGGTTACCGTACCGTAGATCTGCTGAAGGCTGAACGCCACCTAGGATTATTGCAACTCTGGGAGTCTCCTTTTATGTCTGCAGTACGCCAGGCTACACCAGAGGCCCTTGGCTACACCTTCCCACTGCTATACCAATTCGCTCATACTTTCAGTCGCCAAGTCAGGGCCTCACAGGGTCCTCACACGAACAGTTTAAAACTGTTGCGCCAGACATGAAGCCCTGGCAAGCGGCTCGACCCACAAAATGCCGAAGCCTCGCGTCCAGTATGGCAGATGCACACCCCAATATCGTCACGGCGTCACCCACGGTCACAATACGGTGCATCGGTATATCCAATCCAGAAACATACACGGACGCCCGCCTTCCATCCAGTACAGCCACCATTCCGTACAGGCGCTGCTTGCTCTCCGCACTAACCTACTGCGAGTGCCTCTAGCCGCTTCGCCACCCGCATGAGCACCTCCGCAGACGACACCAGCTCCGTGCGGCGCGTGCTCTCATGCCTAAGCTGTGGGCCCGCACAACGTGCGCTGCCCTCACGGTGACCTCCGCTAGCTGCTACTGACATCCCGTCTGCTGCCTGTGCTCCAGCACCAGCATCGCCTCGGTCCGATGCATGATCACGTCTGCAAGGGTTGCTTCCCTCGCCCCCGCTACCCCCACTGCAACTGACACCACCACTACTGCAAAAGCCGCCGACGCCGCTGACGTGGGTGCTGCCCACAGCTCGGCTGCCGTCGCCAGTCACAGTCCCATCGGCTGGCTGGGCCGCAGGAGCCACCCGGGTACCCAGAGCCCCAGGCTCGTCCGCCTCGTCGCGGGGCCCCAGCTGCTGCAGGGCCTGACCGCCCGACAGTGCCTGGCTGCGGTTCTGCCGTGCACCTTGCACCACCGCAGACATCACCCGGACCCAGGGTACAACGGTGCCGTACGGGTACCTTGTCTGCATGGGAGACGCGACCACGGGCAGGGGTCTCCTGCCTTTCCCTGGGGTCTGGCTTCCATGGCTCACCGCGTGCTGCCGCACCACCGCCCGCCTGGTCCCGTGGCCCCCTTGCAGCTGCCCTATGTCTACACGGGCGATGGCTAACGGCTGCTCCGCGGCGAGGCTGTCATGTCTGCCAGCCGGACCAAGGTCGGTCGCAGAGGACATCTGAGGCGTCCTGATCCGCGGCTCGGCCGGCTCGGCCGCAAGGCCCCGGGCGCGCTGCTGCTGCGGTTGTTTGACCTGCTGCTCCTGCCCCTGCAGGATAGCCGGCGACAGCTGCTGCCGCCATGATGTATTGGGCGCGGCGGGGGCTGTAACAGCCTGCCAAGCGCCTGAGCCACACGGGTGCTGGGGCTGCAAGACCGCCGCAGCGACTTGGCCATGTGGCGGGCTCGCCTGCAATGCAGCACCAGGTGGAGGGGCGCAGGGCAGGCATCGCTTTTCGTCATACTCAAATGTGCACGCATTAAGGATAAGGCCTCGTTACGCGAGAAAGGGGAATGGACATGTGCACAGGGGTTCATGCACATACGAGTAAGCCCTAGGCTCCTACCTGCACGCCAACGTCCACCATGCCAGCTCCCATGGCGCCCGCCAATCCCCGCATTGTGGCATCCCCCGCACGTAGCCCGCACACGTCCCGCTGCTGCTCCTGCTGCTGCAGTTGCTGCCGAGCAAGGCCGTCAGAGCGGACTTGCATGGCCGCTTGCGCGGGGACCATGACGGCTGCTGTCGCTGCGGCTGCCGCTGCAGCCGCTGCCGCAGCTACCGCCGTCAGCTTGGACAAGGGCAAGCTGCGGCCCTCCGGGAATCCGGGCACGCCTGCAGCATCCTCATCACGCACGCTGCTCCTGGCCGCATCCTGCTCGTCCGAAGGAGTCCCTAGGCTCCAGTGTACCCTGTGCCCGGACCGCTGCGCAGGCACCCCTGCAGCAGGCCGGCCGCTGTACCTTTTCTCCCTAGGGAACCCTGCTGCGACCTCTTCCGTATGAGCGCCTATCTTCGCGCCCTCCTCGCCTGCCGCCTGAATACCCTTCCGGACGCCTCCAACCACATCCATAGTCTGGGCATTGGTGCGGTCTCCGAACACGGGCCTGTGGCTGCTCGTGTTGAAGCGCTGTGTGGGTGTGGTGGCTGGCTGCTGCTGCGGCCCACGCCGCTGACTCGTGTTACCAGGTGCCACCACGCTATCGCCCCCACGCTCGTTCTCCCGCTGACCGCCGTGCCGGCCCGAGGGGCCTCTCGGCACCACAGGCGGTCGTGCCTGGTGTTGCTGCTCCACAGGCGCGGAAGGTCCGCCGCGGGCCCGCGATACGGAGTCCGCCACGACATGCACCGCCGACCGCAGCTGCAGCCCGTAGGCGCTGACGGGGGCAGCCGGGCGCAGGTCCTCCACGTGCCTCCAGCGCTCAGCGGACTCACTCCGTTGCCTCGCCAGCCGCTGCTGTAGCTCAGCCAGGTTGCTGTCGCTGACGGTTGGGCTAGCCTGGGGATCCTGCTGCGGTGCTCGAGCAGTGTCAGCATGAGGGGCTCGGGAGGCCGGCGGTGGTGGGCCAGACGATGCAGGGACCGCGTACGAGGACGGGCGCTGCGTCGCCACTGTTCGTGGGAGCAGAGGACCCGGGTGGCGATCGGCCACTACAGGCGCTGCAGCAAGCTGTGCCCCAGTTGCCTTCCCAGCGCTGGGCATGGCGGGGGTTGTGGCCTCAGCTGCATGCCCTGCAGGAGGTGGAACCACCCTTGCAGCGGGCGGCGGCTCCGCCACTACGGGAAGCGGGTACGGCACGTACGGGGGCTGCGATGACGGCGCCCACGGTACCGAAGACGCCCCCCACGGCATTGGCCCGAAGCCGTACGGGTACGGGACCGGGTACAGTTGGTGTGGGTAACCGTACTGGAAGGGGTAGGGGTTGCTTGGGGGCGGCATAGAGGGGTGAGGCTGTCCTTGGGACCTGGGGCTGGAGGCTTCCATCATTAGCTGGTCCCAGCTGGTACTGTACGCAGTATGGGGGTCAGCCGGGTGGCGGCGGCGGGTATGGGCACGTGGGCCGTGGCGGTCGCCTGGATAGCACTGGCCTGATGGCGCGTCGTAATAGTAGTAGTGGTGGTGGTGCGTGCTTCGGCGGCCGTGACGGTGGTGGCGATGGCCGCCGGGTGAGGCGGCATGGTGCCTGGACGGCTGTGTGGTACAGCTGGAAGGAGAGGTGGTCACGGAGGTGGCTGCGCTGCTGAAGCTGACATGGCTGCCACCGTCCTTGGAATGTGCGGACGTTGGCAGGGCGCTGCTTGTTCGGGGCAAGGAGGTGGTGCTGTGTGGGATGTCATGGGTGAGGCGAGGAGGGCGCAGGGTGTCCAGCGCGGCGGTGGCTAATGGCACAGCAGCGGCGGGGCCCTCCAGAGCGGGAACCGCCGCCGCCGCAGCAGTCGCTCCCTGCTGCTGAATGCCCATGGTAGGCCGCTCGCCAGCTGACAGACGCACCGTCGCTGTGTCCGACCCGGTTGCTACCGCCGCCGGCACCACGCTCGCAGCCGCCGCCGCTGCCGCCGTTGGTGCAGGCGCTGTGGCAGGTCCTGCACCAGCTCCCGCGTCCACGCGACCAGAATGTGCTGTGTGCCGCAGGGAATCAGCGTGGTGCTGCTGCGCGGGCGCTCCTGTAGGCACCGCCACCGGCATCGCCTCCTCCGCAGCCGCGGCCGCTGGAACAGACGTTGTGGCATGTCCTGCACCAGCTCCGGCGTCTGCATTGCCAAAGTGGGCCGTTCTCTGAAAGCTTCTTGCGCGCTGCTGCTGCGTGGGCGCCACTGGCATGTCCACGTTTGTCCCTGTCACAGGGCCCGGAGCGTTGCCCCCGGGCGCACCCGATCCCTGTCGCGCTCCGGCAGCAGCCTCGGCAGGTACGGAGGACAGCGCTCCTGGGTGGCCCGCAGTGCATTCGCGGCCTAAAGCGTCGCTCACAAGCGCCGGAGCAGGCCTGAGGACAGCAAGCGCAATCGCACCAGGACACAGTCTCTCATGAAGGCATGCTCGCTGTGTAGCGACATTTGGGCTTAAGCGAGCGTGACTGGCATTCATGTACATACGCTTACAGAGGCGTTTAGGCTGGACCAAAGTACACATACAGAAGCTTGCGTACATGTCCCAAATGCGCATACAAGTGTAAGCACGGCAGCTCAGGATCGGTGCCGTACCTGGACTCCACGCTGCACGCCATGGCCTCCACCGCATGGCCTGAAGGTCGCTCGGTAGTAGGCTCCGTCGCCGGCTGCGGAACCGGGGGGTCGGAGGCCATCGCTGCACTGGACCCCCCGGCCAGCGCTGTAACCGAAGGGTGCATGAGCGGGGAGCCGTCGTCGGAGCATGCCTCCCTGGTTGCAGCCGGCTGCCATGGCAGCGCCACCGCCAAGGGCTCAGCAGCGCTCTGTGCCAGCTCCGGCTGAGCCTCGAGTGCACCAGTCGACTGCGCCGCAGCTGCGCCCCTTGCCTCAGCAGCAGTGAGCACGTCCCGCGGAATCACGTGCCGTGCACTTGCGCCACCAAGCGACGCGGCAGGAAGGTCTGCTGCGAACCCCGACCCAGCACCCCCTCCGCCGCTGGTCACCCGGCTGCTGCGGCCGCTGTTCTGGCTTTCGCTCGGACCCACTGGCTCAACACCCGCCCCGTATGCCACCGGAGCACGGCCTGCAGCGCTGGGCCTGCCACCTTCGCCCGCGTCGATCCGCGAGAGGGGCTCGCAGGGCTGAGCAGCGTCCTTCCCCGCTGCCGCTGCAGCAGTTTTGGGCTCCTCCCTGATTGCGTCGTCGCTTAGGCTGCTCGAGGTACTGAGGTAAGGGCGCTCCACGCCCCCGGTGCTGGCCACCGCTGCAGCGGGCTGCGTGGCAGATGTGCTGCCCTGCTGCGATGCTCGCCGTGATGTGGAGGCCTCCCCAGTGGCAGGCAAACTGGCACCCCGCGCATCAGTGCCCCGAGGCCGCTCCTCACCGGGACCAGACGCGTTCAACGGCTCGTCCCCATCAGACGATCCCCTCCTGGAAGCAGTCGCCAACTCAAGAATCTGCTTTGACGACCCGCTGTCGGATAACAACCCTGTCTGGAGGCCGCCCTCGTGGCGTGTGGCAAGGTCCGGGGCCACGTGCGCCGTGCCCTCCTCGCACAGGACGGCGTATCCACGGCGAAGACGGGGCTGCCCTGGCCCGAAGTGCCCTGAGCCGCCGCCAACGCTGCTGCCGCTGCTGCTGCCGCTACTGCTGCTAGCGCTACTTTTGATACCCCCACTGGGCCCGGCATGAAGCCCGCTTGCGGGTGCACGCGGGTCCTTGCTGACCGCTCCTCCCGTGGCCGTACGGTCCCCTGGCCAAACCATAGCTCCAGGGGGAACAGTGGCCACGTCCATCGGCCCCGCTGGTGAAGCCCTTTCCAGGTCCAGGAGAGCTGCAGGCTCAGCCATTTCAACAGGCGCCCATAAACCTGTAGCAGCTGCTGGCGGTTCAGCGGTAGCCAGCGGAGCCTCGGCCTTGCTGGCTGCAGCCAGCGGCGCTTGCACCCCGGGCCACAGGGGTGCTGCCAGCTGCTGCACAGCGCCCGGCTGCGCCCCCAACGGCTGCATGAGCGACAGGAGCGGGACCTTGGCACGGGTGCCGGCTGAAGCTGGAGGCACCCTTCCGCTGCTGCCACTGCTCGCGGGATGCGAACGGGCAGGTGCCCCGAGGACTTGGTCTGGGACAGGCGCAGGTGCGGACGCAGCGGCAGGGGCACCCAAGCCCGGAAGGTCTAAGCCACCTCCTGCGCCGCTGCTGCTTGTGCTGAGGCCCGAGCTGCCCCTTTTCATACCGCTGCTGCTGTCGCGGTCGTTCCCATAGCCGCTGTCGATCAGCCCTCCTGGACCGCTTCGTGCCGCAACCGCTGCTGCTGTACCCGCGTCGCTTTTGCTCGTACCGGTGCGAGCAGCGGCACCAGATCCCGTTGAGCCGCCGCCGGCACAGCCGCGGCTGCCATTGTCCCCGCTTGCGCGGGGCGAAGCTAACCCGCTGTCCAGCATCCATGCAGGCGGCTGTGCGCGCGTTCCAAACGACCACCCTGTTGACCCACGGTTCCCGTCTTGCTCAGGAGCCGAGCCGGTTGCGGTAGCCGCGGCAGCGGCCGGGACCGGCCCGGGAGCCCCAGCACCGCCTGGTAGCAAGGAACCCCTTGAAGGTATGGGAGCAGCGCGCCGCTGCCGCCCGGCTGCACCAAGGACAGGAGCCACCAAGGAGGGGTCCGCTACTACCGCCCCGTGGTCCACACGGACTGGCGTTCCGCTGTCGGCACGGGTGTAATGCCCGTCGCCCGTGACACGCTCTGCTGCAGCAGACGCGCGCCCTGCCGGCGCCACGTTTACAGCCGACACCTCTGCCTCCCACGCGCTCACCGTATCCGCCTGATCCCCAGCCCCGCCAGCTGCTGCCGTCCCGCTCACGACAGACCCCGTGTCCAACGGCCCCGTCGCCCAGCCGGCGCTAACTGGAGACAGTCGCTGCAGGTGCTCAGCGCCGCCCACCAGCCCGCCTGCCTCCTCCAAGGACCGCCCCTCCCCCTGCAGCAGCTGCTCAAGAGACGCCGGGAAGGCTGCCATGTAGTGGCCAGCAGCCTCCTGCAGCAGCCGCAGCACAGACAGGGGAGCTGCAACAGGCCCGGACGCCACTTGGTACGACAGCCCCTTGAAGGTTGACGTCCGTACTGGTGCGTTGCGCGCGGGGGCGCTGCCCTGCCCTTGGCCGCTGCCGCCGCCAGCACCGAAGCTTGCTGCACCCTGGAAGACCTGCGCAGTCTGTTCGTCGTCGTGGTTGATGTAAATGACCACCAGGTGTGGGTTACAGTGGCGGCGCTGCCTTGGCGGAGGCGGCGCTACACCCGTAATGGACGAGCGGCGCGAGGGCCCGGACGTCATCCCAGGCCTGGCCGAAGCAGCGCGGGGTGCGCCCAGCTGCATGGTGACGGCTGACACCATGAGGCCCGGTTGAATGCAGGACAGGTCCAGGGTGCAGTACCGGTGGGCAAGGGGCGCTGCACTGGAGCCGGTGCGCTGCTGAGCACCGTACTCGGGCGGCGCCGTCGCCCGGCCCGCCTCTGCGCTTTGTTCCGCTGCTACCACCTGCGGTGAGATGAAGAAAAGGGGGCAAAGCATTAACCGAAGAATGGCATTTCACAGGCATGGCTGAGCAAACAGAATAACGCGAAGCGCCCTGTGAACCACGGCCCTCGACGCAAAAGACAACCAAACTCAGCAACAACCCAGTGCGTGTACCCTACGCCAGCTACCTGCAGCTCCTGTGCAATGAGGGCCCACAGCTGGCTGCTGTCAGACTGCACCATGTCCACCACCGACTCCACCACATCCTCCACCGCCGCAAGGTCGTCCTCGCTGACCCCACGGGCCCTGGCCACCCGCACGTCCAGGAGGTCGGAAAACAGCACCTCAGGCTGTGGGCCCGGGAGAACAGCACCGCCACGTGTTGCTGTCGCAGTCGCATGGACGACTGGTGTGGTGCTGTGTGGGGTGCTGCGCAAGTCTCGAAGGACGACGTGGTGTGAGCTGATGCGGAACATTAGGGGGTTGGCTGGTTCCATGGAGGTTGCGACTGGGAGGAGGCGAGAGAGGGTGGAGAAGGCGGCTGAGACGGGGGCCGGGGCACCGGGCGAAGGGCTGAGCTGTGAGCGCCGGCGGAGGAGGGAGGTAATTGAGCCGGGGGCTACGGGCGGCAGGGATGCGGCGCGCTCTGCGAGCTTGGAGGTGAGAGTCTGCGCAAAAGCAAGGGGCATAAGATCAGCGTCAGGGGCAACACGCACCAATGTGGTAAGGCGTGGGATGCAGTGCGTGCCAAAAGCAATGCCGAGTGTGTGCGAAGTCAGAGGACAGGCTGTTGATGCGTCTGCCAACATGTAAGAGTCTCAAGGGTCCATAAACGCTAGGCAAGCCACCATTATGGCTTGTGCCCTTGCGCGGTACAAACGTGCCCTATCTTACGGTGAGTATGTCAGGGTCCTGGGAGATCTGCTCCTGCAGTGCGTCTGGGCCATCGCAAGAGCTGATCAGGTTGTGCAGCTGGGGGCCAGCAAGGACGTCGATGCAGTTAAGAAGCTCCGCAAGCTTCAGCTCCACTGTTGCAAGGCCGGCGCCGGGCTCACACACTATGAGCACGAGATACCCATATCCCGACTCTGTGTAGCCCAGTGTAAGGCCCTGAAGCTGCAGGATGCCGCTTGATAGCGCTGGAGACGCCGCACCACCAGGGGTGTCACCCCGGTCCCCCGCAGCAAGGAGGTTGGTGGCACGGCAAGCAGCTGGCCATTTTACTGTAGCGCGCTTAGCCGGTACTGTGAGGCTGCACGTCCATAACGGAAGTCCTTTGTGCCTCCCTTGTGCGCAAACTGCAACGCCGAGGCATCCTGCTGCTGCCATGTTGCAGCCAGCTACACGCGCGGCTGGCTATCTTAAAACCATCTTTGCGGCAATGTGTGTCATCAAAGCTTGTTCTGCCCAATTTGCAGGTTGCATGTTCGCAACGTGGCTGCGCCGAGTCAAAGTATGATAGGGGTCGTCTACTTGGTTGGACAGCAGTTAACACGTTGGTTGTAATAGACAGACAGTTACATAAAAACTCAGAACTGTTAGCTCGTGTGCCAATCCTCGAGTGTCCTGGCAGTTAAAGTCGTTAGGGTGGGACCTACCTACAGTCAACACGCGAAGCGCGACGGCGTGAAGTCCGAACAGCCACCGACTAGCTAATACCGCTTCATAAAGAGCTGCAACCAACATCATGCCTTCCTCCCCTGCCGCGGAGAACCCCAGTCAAGTCGTCGCTCGCCCAACTTCCTCACAGTGAGACTGTAGATAACATATGAATCATACCAGCTGATAGTGGTCCAGCGGCTGAGGTTGGTGCAGCAAGTTGTTAGCCGTATGTCCTTCTCGTTCCACGTGCAGGGGCGGCCTGACGCTTAAATGGAAAGTGATATATTCGCTGTTTGCTCTCACCATATGCCTCGTGGGCTTGGGCTTCCTAGCGCCCTTCTTCGTGGTGAGTTATGGCACGCAGCGTCACGTGCTGTACCTGTAGTGCTGCAACTACCTCACCCGCACATAGCCCCCACAGTGCTCCACGACGGTGCTCCCAAGGTCCGCACAACACTTCCAGCCGTACCGCATATACACGCATATGGCCTTCAGGATTTCGACGGCTCAACAGGCTGGGGTCAGGGCATGTGACCATGCGCCACAGGATTTCACCTGCCCCTCGCTGCCCCTGACTGTGCGACAGCCTCGTCACGCAGGTTGGCAGCCAGCCATCACACACTCACCACTGATGCAAAGCGCATGACTTGAACTGCCCCGTTCACTCAGGACGAGCCGGATCTGGAGCGCAAGCGGGTGTACGGGAGCGTCGCTGTGTTCTGGTAAGGAGTACAGTGCAGGTTGCCGTTGGTGCAACCGGCAGTTGCATCCAGTAGTTGTAATGCTTTCTGTGTGCAACCGTGGGAAGTTGCTTTGCATGGGAATGAAGTGGGAGCAGCTCCACATGCTGTGCTGTGTGCCACGTGTTCAGGGTTATGCTCCTCTTCAGCGGGACGAAGACGCTCGTGTGGACTGTGGACTGGAGCAAGCCAGCTCCTTCAGCCGTGACGGTACGTGACAGTCAGGCGCAAGCTGATGAACCGCAACGTACATTGCCGCTCCTTTTCGGGCTTACGCGTTAGCTGGTCGAGGTGTGGATTAGGCGAGCAGGTTAGAAGGGCACGGATCAGCTTTGTCAACGATCAAGCGAAGGATTGTGGTACGGACGCTGTGATGGGCACAGCAACTCAAACGTCTTTCGATGTGTGATTGCGCGGCCCCCGTTGCATACGCGCCAGCAGGACGCCAAGGACGCAGCGGACACTCAAGGGAGTAAGGGTGCGGCCAGGAGGACTCGGAGAGCGTGAATGAGCGGAGCGTGAGAGCAGAGCGTAAGCAGCGCGTAAGCAGAGCGTAAGCAGAGCGTAAGCAGAGCGTAAGCATGCGCAAGGCCTCATCAGGCATGCATTGGTGCCAGTAACGCAATGCAGGCACTCGGGTAACGAATGGAGCTGTTGGATAGCAGAGTCAGAGGGTGGCGTGTGCTGAGGGGTTTTGCGTCTGCATGCACGACTGTGCCGTGTCTATTCTAATACGCCAGCTGACAACCACCCTGCAGTAGCGGCATGCTTGGTCCGTGTATTGCTAGTGCGACGGCGCATAAGGGGTAATCTTCATCCCTCCCGTGTAGGCCCCAGCAGGCCTTTTCCGTTGGTCCGGTGCCTGGCCCTGTTGGGCCGGTGCCTGGCCCTGCTGTGCCGATGCCCTCACGCGTGACGTTGTGCATACATCATATTGCACGGGACACTAACGATGTGTTGTAGCATATGGATCCATGTAACTTGTGTAGGACATGCATGTTCAAGAGTAAGCTACCCCATGGCACCGTGCCATGGCACTCAGGCACGCCGTGTCGCCAGCACTGGTACAAACTGCGAGTCGCATGCAAGGATAAGGCTCGCAGGAAACGCACCAGGTCAATGCCAGAAGTTGTACGGGATACACATATTTTACCAGTTGCCCTATTTGCAGCGTCCAGGCGCAAGCTTGCGAAGGGCCTGTGTTCTTTTTCCGCAAGCTTCCATAGAGTCCCCAGCCTGGCCTGCTTACCCAACAAATCGAGAAACATTGGTACCTTGATATGAGCGACTCCGGAGAGGAAGCAGAGCTGCTGCGCCTTCGTGACGAGTGTCATGGAGCACTCCTGCAAGGGGATTTTGATCGCGCGGGCGCCCTGATTGCTAAGGCGGTTCCCATCTTGCTGCTGCATGAGGTAGACACGGTCACTGTTGCGGGCCCACCAGGGCCCTCTACAAATTCGGACTGTGATGGTACCGCAGCGCTTCACCAGCCCCAAGAAGTTGCGGGTGGAGAGCACACCAACGACGCCATTGATGGTCGTGATGAGGATGATGCCAGCAGCAGCAGTGGCGAGAGTGACAGCAGCGAAAGCAGCGACGACAGCGGTGACGAACACCCCATTACTTCATACCGTTACCGCTCAAGCATGCGCCTACCAAGAAACCCTCGGCTGGAGTAAGTAGAACAAGGGGAGTAGCCTAACCGTTCCCGCCATTCTCACCTGGTTTTGTGCTCCACGTGGGTTGGCACGTGGAAGTGCTCAGCGCTCTGTGGTGTTGTCCAAGCACGCTTCGCCGCGCCAGGGCCTGCTGGAAAGCCCCAATGTGGCCGGTACAGCCCAATGCACTGGCACCGGGCTTGCTGTACTGTCGCAAACCTCTCGTGTTACCCCCTGCCAAGGGCTAGCCCGCCGCGTGCCGCCATGCCCTGCTCCACGAGTACCTCGCACCATGTGAACACAGCGCCTTTCGCCTATTGCCCTCCTATCCCGCCAGCCACCTGTGCGTCTGGCTGTACGAGACCATCGTGCACCCAGAGTCCGAGGACGAGCCTGAGGAGGTCTCCTGCCAGAAGCTCCCAGCGGCTGTCATGGCCGCCTGGCGGCGCCTGCAGCAGCTCCAGCAGCAACGGGCTGCAGGCGCAGCTGCTGCTGCCCCCGACCCAGATCCTACTGGCTCCACCCCATCTGGGTCAGGACCTGAGCAGCCGGACGGCCCCCCGGCCGCTTCCGCAGGGTCCTCGACACCAGCCGGGGCGGCCTCCACAGCTGGGACATGCGGCGGGCAGGGGTCAGGGGCAGGGGCAGGGCAGGGAGCACCGTCCTGCTCGCCGACCCCGCCGCCCACGGAGCTGCTGCACATGCAGCACTCGGCCTTCTCGGCGCCCTTCTGCACGTGGCGTCACGTGGGGCCGGACGAGCTGCCCCCGCTGCATGACGTGCTGGTGGGCGTGCTGCGCGTGTGCTGGGAGCGGCACGACGACAGGGAGCCCAGCAGGAACGTGAGTTGCATAGAACCGCGAGCACACTGCATGAAGCTGACGAGACGAGTTTGTACAATTCTCGCACGGGCTGGAGCCTGGGGGGCTGTTGCTGCAGCTGCGGGCTCAGCCTCGAGGGAGCTGGTGCCTGTGCAGGGGAGGGGGTGGGGGGACTGGAGGCCCTCGGCAGCAGGTGCAGGGGCAAGGTCTCAGCCTTGGTACTTGCTGCCAGGGGCACGGCAAGCGCTCTGTTGCACCGGAAGCGTACTTCGCAATGTTTTTCAACAAGAGACCCCATCCGGTCGGGGTGCCTGAACACATTACCACACCGAGAGGCCAACAAGACAGCCCTCCCTAAGGCACACCGCCAGGGCCACTAGCCGAAAGCCGCACAGAGGAGCTAGGCCCCACATTGAGGTGGCAGAGAGAACCCACGGACAAAAGGATGGCCCCACGCGTGCCCGTTCCACACCCGCGCGCAGGTGATCTGGGGCGCGCAGTCCCACAGCCGCAAGGAGGACCCCGTGACCGCCTACCTGTACGTGGAGTACGTGCGGCTACTGGTGGTGGCCATCGTGGCCAGCGGGGCGGAGCCGCTGTGGCTGTGGCACGAGCTGCAGGTGGGGTGCTGGGCCGAGCTGGACGGGGGCCAGGCCGCGCAGCTGGGGCGCGTGAGGGGTAGGATTTGGGAGCCGTGGGCAGCTGCCGGTACCCGTCGCCCTCAAATTGATGTGCCTGCGGCTACAACTGTGTGGGCGGTTGCCGGCGCCCGTCGCGTGGAGGTGGCGTTCGTTTGGCTGCAGGCGGGGAGCGACGTTTGACTGCGAATGACCTTGCTTTCCACTGGTATGAGGGGCCCACACCTCAAGCGTCCTTCCTCGCTTGTCATGCGTTCCGCCCTCGTATGGCGTCTGACTACAACAACCACGTGGTTGCGACGTGTATGACATCAACTGCTCCATCCCGGCAGGAAGTCATTGAGGAGTAAGTCGTTCCGCATTAGACGTTGCGAGGGCCCCGGTGCATGTTTACAGACTATTAGGCAGGCATCTGTTAGGGGCGCATGCTACGTATCTATCGCTCGCATGTCAAGCCATGGGCGCAAAGTGCGGGGAAACGTGGGCAGACAGCAGCAATGTGCCCGAGTCACCAAGTTGCGCTGGCCTCCCTCACGCAGGTACGCGCACTGGCGGCACCACCCGCACGAGGTGGCAGTGCTGGCCCGTATGATGGTGGAGTACGGCTGCGGTTGGCGGTTGCTCAACAGCCTGCTGGACCACATCGGGAAGGTACGCCATTCCCTCATGCAGGATCAGAGACAGTTGCCGGGCTGGGAGACAGTCAGGGTGCATTGCGACGCCGCTTTTTACATTCAGCCATGGGGACGTAGGGCCGGTGCCCTCCCATGAGCCAGCAGCAAGCACTGTGTCTGTTGGTGCATACCGACGGGTGTGTTGCCAAGTACGAGGCCTTATCCTACACAAGCACTGCTTTCGGTCCTTCACTCGCCCCTTGCTTGTACGTTTTCCCGCAGGGTCCCATGCTCATGTACGGCGCGTGGGCGGCATTGTGGGACGGGCTGCGCAAGGCAGAGGCACGTGGCTGCGTACGGCACGCGGCCAAGCACGGCGTGACGGCGGAGGAGGTGTGGGTGCACGTCACGGAGCTCACACTGTTGCAGGTAAGGGCGCTCGTATTGCCTGCCGTATCGACGTGTGCGCTTCGCTGCATCTATCAACGTTGCATGTCAGTGGTACACCGTCTCTGGCGCAGTAGCATACTGGTGCGGCGCCTGGCTGTGCTCGTCCACAGCAATCTGCCCGATACGCCGCTGCCAACCGTCCCGCGTGCCGGCTACAGATGCAACGGCACTCAACGTCTTAACCCTGACCGCCCCGTGTGACCCCTTCGCCGCTGCAGGTGAAGGAGCACCCACGGGACGCCAAGCTGCTGACCCGCGCGGAGCAGGTGCTGCAGCGCGCGCTGTCGCTGACGCCCTCCCCGGCGGAGCTGGAGGCGCTGCTGGTTGCGGAGCGGGACGCGCCCGGGGGTTGCGAGGGCGTGCGGGAGGTGATCAGCCGGCTGAACCTCATGCCTGGGCAGGGGCTAGCGGCGCCAGCTGCGGCGGATCCCGCCTCAGTAGGGACGGCGTAGTTTAGGCTAGTGGCGTGTTGGCATACCTGGACATACCGGTGGAGGCGATGGTATGGGCGGATGTGTACAGTCGACGTCCCATGCGCCCCTGCGACAACTTTAGCCCTACGCTGATTAACTAAGTTAATCGCTTCGGTGCTTCAGGGCTGAGGCGGCGAGGTGCAGGGCTGTGCAGGGTGGGCCTTGTGGGGTGGACCGGGGCAGATGCGCTGTCACCCCGTGCATGGGACTATGGTGGCTTCAGGCGCGATAATGGCCGAAGGAAGTACTTGGCACTATGAACCCAATCAGAAGGCGGTGCTCGTGCCTTGTGTGATGCACAGGCCGACAGGCGATCCGTTAACATGCTCCAAAGCACGTGCGGTTAAGCGTGAGTGCGGTCCGTGCACCTGGCTGCGAACGTCAGTGCCACGCCCCTACGGTATTGCGCATCATGTTGCTGGCCTTGCGCAAAATGCCGTCTGCATATTGTGTGATCAGGCTTCGATCCTGTTGTACCGTTAAGGCGTTCAGTTCCTCAGCAGCCTTTTGCGCTGTGCGTTGGTGCAACCTGGTGCAACACGCGGGAGAGAGCGGAGGACTGCACGTGCACACGTGTGCAAGTGCTGCATCTAAATGGTGACGCATGCTGCACGCGTCCATGTTGCATAGACGTGGAATTGGCGATCGTATTACAACCCCTCCCAACTAATTGCATCTGCAACGCGCGTTCCAACCTGCATTACGGTCCGAACTGTAGCTTCCCGCCAGCACAAAATTTGAGATCACCGTGTGTAAGCCCCAGAGAGCCCCTGGCATGAGAGGCGTACTGGCCAGGCGTCCGAGCTGGGCTGTAAAAAACGATCCAAGCTTCCCTGCAAAGGTGTGTGGCCAAGCGTTCACGCCACCAATAGTAAAAAAAAGTCAGGGGAGGCACGTACGGCTCATCCATGGTACCGCTGCTAAGTCAACAACGGGGCTGATGGCGAAGCAGTACCATAGAAGCGGCACGCAGTAACGTTGGCACCGAGACGCGCTTGCAGGATACCCCAAGCACAGCTGATAACCAACTTGCCATCCAGAGTACATATCGCATACACAGCCAGAACACCGGGATGCGCTGATCACGCCTTCTCCGCAATGGCGGGTTGGAGAGGACTGGCGTCGGTCTTGGGGATGGTATGCGGCCTGCCTCTAAAAGCCTCTGTGCGTATCACACCCGTACTGAGAGCCTAAGTAAGTGTCTACGCGCCCCATTTGCAGGGCTAGGGTCAATTTCTATCAGACTACGGCAGAGGTCAAGCGGCCAGCTTGAACGGCGGCTGCACCAATGCGAAACTGCACCAATGCGAGCGAACATCAGCACGGACGGGCTCCGTCTACGGATATGTCGGACATAGAAAGAATGCAAGTCAACGGGGTAGGAAGAACCTTGCACAACAATGCAGGAACAGCACGAACAAGATGCATGCAGCTATGGGTGCAAGCATGGGTCAGCTGCTGGCGGTGTCAGCTTGCCCTGCACTGTCCGCCAAAGAGCCGGACTCCGCGCCTTGCCCGTTGTCGTCACGTGGGCAAAGCTCCGCAGGCGGCACAACAATCTGGAAGTGTGCCTGGTCGTCCAGGGTTAATCGCAACGGCCCGTTGAGCAGCCGTTGTTGTGCGTCGTGGACAGCTTCTGACACGTAGTCCATGGCACTGCAGGTTGGGACAAGGGGCGGCATGGGGCACACGTCACAGCCTACCCTTGCCTGCCCCGTTCAGAACCCCCGTAGGAGCAGCGTGGCCAAGCGTCGTCTTCCTGCCGACCGTGTACGAGCCGTGAATGTTGCTTACCGCTTTGCAGCTTGCTTAAGCAGGCGCACATCCACGTCGATGCCGTCGTACAGCACGTCCTCGTAGTAGTTGCCACCGCCCACAGCCATGTTGCGGAACACGTTGTTGGCGGCGACCTGGTGGGCGAAAAGACGCAAAGTGGCTCGTTAGCACACGGCGAAGCTGGCTCCAGACTACTCGCAAGCGCAGAAGCGCTGCCTTACCACGCCGCGTCCAACCCTGCCCCTATCTTGCTACTCTGCCAACCCGAAAATAACTCAGAAACTAGCCGCATGCCGCTAGCACCAAGCCTGGCCTCCCCCACAGCTCCCGGCTACACAACAGGCCATTCCACCCCCCGCGTTCCCCCTCCGGACTGCCCCTTGTGCCCCCACCTGCGCAAAGGACTGGCCCAGCAGCTGCAGCACTGCGCTCTGGCCGGGCGGCATGAAGAAGCCGTGCGTCAGGCCCGCGCCGTGCACGCCCACCAGCACGCCAGTGCGGAACACCTGGTTCAGCTGCTGGTGGTACGGCATGTCGTTGAAGTCGCCGTCCACGAACTTAAACAGCACGTTCGTTTTGCGGCAGTTGGACCCCTTGTCCTCCTCCCACAGCTTCTCGAGTGCAATCACGTTACTGCCCACAATGTACTGCGGTCGGCTCGACTCGTCGGCACTGTCGCCAGACGCGTCCCCATCCGATTCCCCATCCCCATCCGCGTCGTCATCATCGCCCCCGCTGTCGCCCTCGTGCACGTCAATGTTGGGGTCTGACCCCAACCGCCGCTGCCGCCTGCTGAGCTTCCCGTCGCCGTTAACCGACCCCTCCTCCTTGTCTACAAGTGCCCGACGGCCCACGCCTCCCAGCCCGTCACCCTCCTCCCCGAAGGTGCCATCCGCTTCACCCACGTCATGGCCCATGAGCATGGAGGCAAGGCGGCGAGCCAACAGGTTCCGCTTCTTGCGGACGGCGACGTCTCCAGCGTCGGGGATGGTTCCATTGGTGCCAAAACGGAACGAGGCCACATTATCAAACGAGCGGCGGTACTCCTACAAGGGCAACGGCAAGGGGAGAAGGTCAGCCATACCGGTATGCCTAATCACTGGAAAGCAGACCGTTTCCATGCATACGGGGGCATCGGTGCACCAGCCTGTAAGGCTGCAGCGCCCCACCGTGCTCAGGCTAATGCAAGTCCCTGCGGCCCCATCCCCATGCATAAGCCCCGAGCTGACTAGCATACTGTAACGCCCAGAGACACACGGTCACGCAAGCCTTAATGCGGAGTGGACAGTAGTGCGAGCCCTTGATGTTCCCCGCTCGCTTCTCACCTCGACTGCCAAGCCGTCAAAGCGCTTCATGAGGCAGTTCTCCGCGTTCCACTCCTGGACCGCCTCCATGAGCCCGCGCTGCACCTCCTCCTCATTGCGCACCAGCCGCATGGACTTCCAGCTGGCGCTCTCATGCAGCAGCAGACGCACAAGCTCCAGGTTTCTGCGCAATGCGTACAAGCAAACAGTGCGGGAGAGGTGAGTAACACGGCGGCCCCCGGTACACGAAGGAGTGCAAACGCGCCGTACACGGCATCTCCAGTAGTGCAGCGGGCAGGATGTGCCTGTTCAGTTCGCGGTAAAACCTGCCCTTCAGGGCGTCTCTGTGCAGTTGAACAGCTTGAACGCAACCATGTCCCATAGGGATCTTGACAACTTGTGACACGTAGGCCTCTCATTGCGGTTCCTCGACCGTAACCCCGAAACGTCCAAACCGCGGACTTACTTGCGGCTTAGCCACACGACGTTCTTCACAACGAAGCCGCCGGCAGGGGTGTGCGCTGACATGCCGTCGTGGTGCACGCCCCCGGACGACCCCATTTCGCTTTCGCCGTACAGCTGCCGTAGCCAGTGGCTGAAGCCCGTGATCACAGGGCTTTCGCACTTGATGGTTTCAGGGTTGGTGTTGTAGCCGATGCCCGCGGCGAACGAGTAGACGTGAAGGGCCGTCTTAAAGCAGGTATTCGCGGGGAAGGGGTCGTGCGCCAGCATGCGGAGGCGGTGGGGGTACGAGATGCGGGCCCAGTTCTCCAAGAAGCCCGTCATGGGGGCCTGGTCCACAATGACCACCTGCAGAAGTGGGCAAGGACGGTAGGGCAAGATAGGGCCACCGGCTGCACTTGACGATAAAAGGACGTTCTGCCAAGCAGCAGGCACCCCACATCACTTCAGGTACCAGGTGTGTCAGTCAGGGCCTTGTACTGTGCTTCACAGCCAAAAGGGAGCGTGAGCGCGAGGGCCTTCATCGGACTCCACTCATGAACGCCAGCCACCATGCCCATCCTAAGCAGGGGGAAAACCTCCCCTGGTCCTAAGGCCCACCTGGATACCGTGTTCTTGCACCTCTGGAAGTTCCAGCGCCGACAGGAACGCAAAGGCCACAGACACCACCTCCATCTCGTGTGCGTAATTGGCGTGGCGGTCGCGCATGACGAACATGGTTGGCGTGGTGACCAGCTTGGACGACCCGGCACCGCACGTCTCTGCAACTGCGTCATCGTCCTGCAACGGGCGGGCACCGGTTCGCCTGTGTTTCTATGCACTGAGCAGGTTGTGCACGATGCCCAGCGCTCTCGTAATGCACAGAGGTGACACCCCGCTGCATGCCCATGCACGTGGGGGATGCAGCCCGTTTGCCCGCCCACCAGCGCAGTACACACGCACCCGTGTTGCGTTGCTCCACCAGACTTCGTGAGCAATGGAGCCCATCGCGTCATCCGTGGCTGCAAGCTCAGTGATGTTCGCCATGTCACATGCGAGCTTGACTGCGCCCTCCTCCGGCATGGGAAACTTCTTCGTCAGCTTGCCCCCACGCCGCCCAGCATAAAACGAGCAGCTGTCCAGAACCAAGTTGCGGCTGTGACAAAGCGAAATGGCCGCTTTCCCGCCGTCCCTCACAGGCGCGAACGGGGCGGTGTAGCAGTCCACTGACGACGCAGAAGACGCCGACAGCTGGCGCATCTTGCGAAGGCTGGCTGAACCACATATCCTACGCTTGCTTTTTCTAATTTCATCAAGGTATGAGTACCCCACGTATTTCGCGCAGGTTGGACCCGGTTGAAAGCCTTCATCCCTGCTGCGAAGCCTCTTCAGGGCCTTTGCAACAAACACTGAAGGCTGAGTGACAAGCTCCGACCAGTTGGCTTTCCGGCCATAGGTTATGAAGCTGCGTTTCGCCGCGGCTCCCTCCGATAGGAGCAGCACGAGGGTAACGAGGGTAAGCAGACAACAGCCATTGCGCCTTAGCAACGGCATATTGGCCTACAAGCTGGGCTTAACACCGTTCACGACGCGTGTGAATCATCACAATGCTGCCCACAAGTTGGGGCCGCAATGACCCAGGTTGGGCCCGCAAAAGCCAACTAGGATAATGGATGAATGGTAATTTCAAAAGTGTATATGTATGTCCAATAAATTTTATGTTGCAGTTGGGGTGCGCTTCTGGGCAAGGAGAGCAGTAGCACATGGCAACTGTCGCTCGTCCTCCTTTTCACCCACTAACCGCCATTCTCGCTGAGCGTTGTGTATACGGTCATGTACAGATAGAAGAGACATGCTTCACAGGAGGTGACATTGTTCACAACGGCCCGTTGCGGTGTCGGGCTTTCGCGGCTGACACGTCTGTCCGTATATGTATGCTGCTGGGTTGGTCCCCTGCTGCCAAAGCCTTAGTGAGTATGTAGAAGACCAAAAATACTATCGTTGCTCGAGTTTCAACGCCACATTTGGCAGTCCCACCAAGACCGAGCGTTGCAACGTCAGGGACAGGGACATGCATGGTGCACGGTGCACCACGGGTGGCTGCCTCGCGGTGTTTGGGCACGTCGACGGTACAAGTGGTACAGTGTGAAAGGGCTGCTGTGGCAGTGTCCAGAGCTGCCTCTGCGGTTCCGTTCTGCCGTATGCACAGCCAGTGAAAGGGGAGGCTGCCCGCTGCTGCCCTCCACTGGGGCACTGGTACCCAAGCCGTGCTGGGCCGCAGAAGCTGGCTGCGTGCGCTGTGCGGGGAGGAAGAGTGGCGTTTGGCATCACGGATGAGACCGCTTTTGTGTATTGGAACACAAAAGGAAGTCTGCACCAGGGCAGCTCCCCTGGTCTGAATGCTCACCGGGCAGGGGATGGAGGCACCCCTACATTTTTTATTTTTTTTTCTTCGTGAGAAGGTTACAGGGGCTAGGAATTCGGTGCTTGGCAAGCACTTGTGGGCGG
>VFQN01003038.1_pt1 | contig 24780 bp, 35 predicted proteins | sample 3512371 | NCBI WGS metagenome assembly VFQN01 (sample SAMN10412370, study PRJNA504923) | tailings metagenome | isolation source: Replicate 2 from Balatoc abandoned mine | place: Philippines: Itogon, Benguet | collected 2017-08-28 | reverse complement strand
ACATCCCGCGGCTTGGCTGCCCCCACCCGCGCAGTTTGCCAGTTTTCCACGCCCCCCACCTGTGCCACGTCCCCAGTGACTGTGGGCTGCCCCCCCACACACCCTTCTGACCCCCAGCTAATCCGCTGGCAGCACCTTCAATTTCGAACACCTGCAGCGCCCCCACGGCCCCGCTGACTGTGGAATGACCGTGAAAGAACTATCAAGTCTGCACTGAACCATCCCCCCGCACAATGTCATGCAGCCCTGAATCCCCACCTGCGCCACGTCCCCGCTGACGGTGGGCTGCCTCCTGATGAACGCGTCCACCCGGTCCAGCAGCCGAGAGGCGTCGCTGCCCGCCTTGCTGATGACCCGCCTTGCCAGGCCGTTGGGCTGCTCCAGCAGCGCCTTGAGCAGGTGCTCCGTCTCCACGATCTGCTGCCCGTACTCCTTGCACACCTCGGGCGCGGCCACCACCGCCTGCCACGCCTTCTCCGTGAACTGGTTCTGGGTGATGCGCTTGCCGCCGCCGCCGGAGTTGGAGGCGGCGGCGCGGGTGGCGAGGCTGCGACGGCCGGAGGGCCTGGGGGGAGCAGGGGAGAGAGGGGGGAGGCAGGGGAGGCGAGGTAAGGGGGGGGGGGGGAAGGGGGGGGAAGGGGATGGAGGGGGGGGTAGGAGGGTGGAGGGAGGGAGGGAAGGGGATATGGAGGGGGGCTGGTGGGGATTGTGTGCAAGAGGAGACGAGCTGATGGTTGGGGTGTATGGGTGTGTTTGGGTAAGGTAGTGGGGAGCTGTGTAGAAATGTCTGGCAGGGCGGTGAACGGGGCGTGGGGCTGTTGGGGGTGCAGGTGGCCGTGCGGGACGGTCGACCGAGGTGCTCCACCCACGTGCACGGCAGAGCATGGTGGTGGTGCACAAAGATGCTGCTGCATCACGGCTCAGACTCAGGTTGTCCCCTCACCTGGCATTAGGGGAGAAGGCAGGTGCCATCGGGAGGCCGGGTCCGCGGGTCACCGGCGATGCAGCGAACGGAACCGCCGGTTGGGCTGGCCAACGGGCCGAGACGGGTGCTGGTACATGGCGGCCCGCAGCAAAAGCAGCAGGCGCCATTGCAGGCCCGGCCCCGGCCCGACTTGACGCGACGGTCGCCGCATGGCCCTGCGCGGAGCCTGCGCGCATGACACGCGTCGCTCCAGTTAGTCAGATATAATTAAAGATGATCAAAATGTTTTATGTTTACTACGAACGTCTGGCAAGGTAATCGGCTTCCGTTGAGGAAGGGAGGCAAGGGATCCCTTGCTGACGAGGAACTTTCCGAGCTTCCTACCTGAGAGAAGCATTGAAGTTCTGCTAAGAAGAGTATAGGTCGAGGGAAGAAGTTGAGACAAGAAGGTTTCGGCAAGGCCGACTGCTGAGCTTGAGGTGATCAGCGCCAGGATGTCTCGCCGGGTCTTGTCCGGTGTCGTGAGTGTTTGAATGCGAACAGCCACAAGCTTATGTTGGCCTTCTCAGGACAATTGTCATGATAAGCACGTATGTCTACTTCTTTCAGCTGCAAGAAGGCAAGTGTTGTTTTTGGCCTGGTACTGACCAGAGCTTACGAGAAGCTTTGAGCGCATTCCCCAGAGCTTGCTGTTCCCGAGACAAGAAATATGCACTTATTCAACACGCATGCGCTTGCACAACTTTGACCCATATCAACGGGACCCCGAAAAGCCCTTTTGCTCGGCTTACCGACACGCTCGCGGACGACACGTGTGCCCCTGCGCCCCGCGTCATAAGCTGTCTTGCAGCCAGGTGCCAGTCCTTGACACTATTGAAGCACATCTGTTCTTACTATGACTTTGACAGCAACAAGGTTACTTCGAGGACTTCATTTACATTACCGTAGTTCCGACACCGCGGCCGCGGCGGTTGGCCTCCTGACGTCATTGCAACAGACCCGCGGCAGACGCGGTCCGAAGGCCGCTACAGCTTTCAGCCTAGCAGTGCCGTTACCCTGTAGCTAACACCGCAGAACGTCGAATCCCCCGCACCCGTCTCTACCCCTTCTCCCCCGATCTGTCAGGGTTCCCGGGGTTCACGTTCTCCTACATCATATGTGCAAAAAGCGCCATGCACCAGGAGGACCCCACCTGAGAAGCACGGCACAAGGCACCGCACAACGTCTTTTTGCAGCCTCAGCCCAGGTTGCTGACACCACTACTAGTAACAGCCAGCGATGTCGCCTTCTCGCCGCACTGATTGCTGATTCTGCCTTGACACCAGGGGTCCCCTACTTGACACGTGCTGTGTTACCCCTGCTCAACATCCTGCCGCACATGGCACCGCGCATGGCAACCTCCCTGGGCCTCCCTTTCCTACCCCTGCGAACTGTGCTGCCCCCTTCTTCGCCAACAGTCGCCACAGCTGAAGCATCACCTCGTTGCTTCCCACTGCTCCCCGTCAGCCCACATGCAATTCACGTACGGTACCATGCAAAATACTCGACTCCGCATTTTCCACCGCGCGCGGCGCCGTGGCCTACGGTCCCGCCGGTGCAGCAGCACGCAGCTGCTCGTCCAAGCACCGCAACAGCTGCTCGTCACTTAACCCACACAGCATGCCCGGGCCGGTGCACAGCTCCAACAGCAGCCCACCACTACCACCACCACCACCACCGCCGCTAACCCACGCCCGCTGCGCCGCCGCCAGCAGCAGCACGTGCGGCAGGTGGGCCCGCAGGGCCTCAGAGCCAACGGCAGGCAGCAGCAGCGCCGACGGCGGGGTCGGGGGCGGCAGCGTGCCCAAGGCCCCGGAGGCACCACCACCACCAAGGCCTCCGCCGACCCGGTCCTCGCCTAGCACCTGGCCGTGTCCTGACACGTGTGCGCCGCCCCCGTACGGCAGCATCAGCTCCTGCGCCCTGCACAGCTGCAGCAGCTGCAGCATGGGCAGGCAGCCGCCGCCACCGCCACCACCACCACCACCACCACCACCACTGTCTCTCAGCCCCTGCACGCCCACCCCCGCGCCCATACCCCCAGCCTCGTAACCCACTCCCCCGTCCCACTCCATCCCGTACGGCTGCTGCTGCTGCTGCTGGTTGTGGTGTTGCTGCGGCTGCGCCGCTGCAGCGCTCCTCCACACGCGTGCCGCCACGGCCCCCCTGACACGTGTCAACAGCGACGCGTCGTCGCCGCCCGCCAGCAGCCCCAGCTGGGCCAGCCCCGCCGTACACGCGTTGGCCAGCGGCTGCAGCAGCGGCGAGGTCGGCTGCAGCAGCGTACCCAGCAGTGTATTATCGCGCGCTGCTGCGCCCAGAGCCTCACGGACCCACCACAGCGGGCTGGCGGCAGCTGCTGGTGTACCCCACCCGACCGAGCCAGGTGGCACATACCCCGCTGCCGGTGCGGGCCGCTTCACGCCGCGTTGCTGACCGGCGGAACCGCCCCTGGAGCCCTGCTGCTGGCGCTGGGTAGCGGTCGCGGCCCCTCCGGCCTGCACCAGCCCCTCCCTGTCATCGTGGACGCCGTGCTGTGCCCCGTTGCCTGCGGCCGCAGCGGCAGCCGCAGCTTGTCCCCCCGCCGCCTCCGCCGCCGCCAGCAGGTGCATCAGCGCAGACACCAGCGTCAGGTCTGGGAAGGCAGCCAGGGTGTGGGCTAGCTGCTGCTGCAGCTCCTGCTGGTGCTGCTGCTGCTCGTCTGGATCCCCTGCGTGTGTGGCAGGGTGGGCCACCAGGGGCGGCGGCCCGTCCACACCCCCGGAGCACAGCCGGCTCAGGGCCGCGCTGAGGGCGGGGCGGGCCCAGGGGGCGCATCGCTCAAAGCGCGCGGCCAGAGAGGCTGTGCTGTTGCTGTTGCTGTTGCTGCTGGTGCTGCACAGTTGGGTGGCGGCGGCGGCGGGTCCTGCCGTGGCCACTAGGGATGCCAGGCCGGGGGGCCAGGCCACGGCGCACAGCCCCAGCAGGGCGGCGGACCTGAGGCCAACGACGGGAACGACGGGGTACCGTAGTTAAGCTTCAGCAAAGCTAGGAATACGCACCGTTGTGTTGCATTCATGCGATTACCCATCCTATTGCGTTGTTCATAGGGAGGCCGGTGCCCTGATACACCTCTACTACATGCTCATGCGCACTACTTATAGCCGTATATAGGTATTACATGGGAGCATTGGCACGCGGCAGCAGAATGACCTGTACCTTTATCCCACCTGGTGCTCAGCAGCTCATCGCACGCCGCGTTGCACAGCGCAGCCCCCAGCAGCTGCTCCCGCTCCCAAGCTGACAGCCGCCCCGCGCCCCCCGTTGCCTGCCCCGCTGCCGGTGCCCCGCTGTGTATTAGCACGTCGTCAACGTGGCTTACGGGTGGCTGCGCCATCAGCACCAGCCACACGCAGTGTAGCGCCAGGGCCCGGGGCAGGGGCGAGGCGCCGGGCGTGCCCGCGTGTGCGGCTGCCACGTGCGCAAGCACCAGCGCGTCGTCCAGGAGGAGCAGGAGGTCATGCAACTGCTGCTCCTGGTGTGAGTTAACTTGATAGTGTGGGATAACTTGGTAATTGTGGATGGAGCCGTGATCCACGTGGCGGCGGTGCAGGGACACGGCCAGGAGGAGCAGGGCCGGGGTGGTCTACGGGAAGGAGGGGAAGGGAAGGCGCTAGCGTTGACAGCACACAGCTTTGGTTGCAGGTCAGAGACAGCTGGAAACCCCCTGCTACTTGCGAGCATTTACTGCAGACTGACGACAGGTTGAATGAAAGCGGGGAGCTACAGTCAGCCACCTGCTCTAGGGGCAGCTGCCCCTCCGCCGCCGCCGCCAGCTGCGCCCGGGCGGTACGGCACAGCACGCCGTCGGCCGCCGCCAGCACCGCGGCGGGCGGCAGGCAGCTGCCGGAAGCTGCGTCCTGTTGAGGGAGGCGGCGTATGGACACACCTCAGGTACGAGAAAACTTGCGTGCCGCAATGCTTGTGCGGAGGGATCGTATGTTCTGCTGCGTTACCGTTGACAGGGTGCTCTGTCGTGCCAGGTGGTGCATTCCACCGGCGCAACGCCGCGACACCTAACGGGCAGGCATAGGTGCCACATCTACAGTGCATACACTTTTAGCACTGTGATCTGCGTGCAGTGCTTGTCATGATGGCTCTCGTTCAACCTCATGCCCAACGGCATGCACCCACCAGCGCAATCGCCAACGCGCAGGTGCCCACGAGAGCCGCCACCAGCGCCCCGCCTCCGCCCCTGTCCCCGCCCCCTGCCCCTGTGCCGTCCCCACTCCCTGGCCCTGCCCCTTGGCCCTCCCCGTACTGCTGCTGGTGGTTCTGGTCCGCATGGTACACAGGCTGCTGCAGGTATCCCTGCTGGCCCTGCTGCTGCTGATAATGATGCTGCTGCTGCTGCTGCTGCTGCTGCAACTGTTGTGGGTTAGCATGACACGGAGGCGCCCACCCAACCGACCCATCACTCCCCACCAACGGCGCCCCCGCATCCCCCAGGCTCCCGCCCCACGCCTGCTCCTGTCCCTGTCCATGCCCGTGCCCCTGCCCCACCCCATACCCTCCATAGCTCGCCTCCACACCAGCCCCAACGCCCACAGCCACCGGACCATGCCCCTGCCCCTGCCCGTGCCCCTGCGCCTGTTCCCAGCCAGGCCCCAAGCCCTCTATCCCACTGCTTGCGCCGTGCCCCTGGCCCCCAACGTGCCCGCCACTGCCATGGCCCACCAGCACCTTGGCGCAGCACCAGCTGAGCTGCTGACATACCTGCCCCAGCAGCTGCATCAACACACTACCTCCTCCTCCCGCCCGCCCCTGCTGCCCCCCCCCCCCGCCCTGCTGGCCCTCCCACCCCTGTCCCCCCTCCACCTGGTGCTGCTGCTGCTGCACCCGCCCCTCCTCCGCCTCCACCTCCAGCGCCGCGCACAGCAGCGCCCCGTACAGCTGTAGCACCCACCGCACAGTCTCCTCCGGCCAGGGGTCCTCCCCCCGTCCTGCAGGGCCCGAACAGTCAAGCAGCAACCTCCGCGTCGCGCCCAGGACCACACTCACCACCCCACCTCCACCACCACCGCCTCCATACCCCTCCGCAGAGCCCTCCCCAACAGCCCCGCCCAGCCCCTCGCAGTCCCTGGCGAGGCCAGGACGCAGCCGGCAGCAACAAACCAGCAGCTGCAGCAGCCGTACACAAAGGGAGCGGTGGGGTGCGTCGTGCTGCTGGCCGTGCGCCTCTGCGCAGCGCAGCAGCAGCTGCGCCACCACCGCCAGCGCGGCGGCGTGCGGCGTTGCGCCCGCAGCCACGTGGTGCAGCGCGGCGGCAGCAGCAGGCGGGTCGGCGACCCATGGGTCGGCCGCGGGTCCGCCGCCGCCGGTGGCCGCTAGGCCCAGCCAGTACGGCAGGGCAGCGGCCAGGACGCTGCGGGACGGGAGCAACAGGTCTGTTCACTGCACACCGCCCCTTTTCATGCCCTGAAAACACTACACGTTAGGTAAAAGGTAGGTGGCCGTGGCGGCACGTGCAAGATAATGCCCTTCAATATGCCGCAAACGTGCTGCGGGCAAGTACTCACCTGGGTAGCTGGTCGGCGTGCCGCAGCACCCAGCACGACACAGGGGAATCCCGCGCCGGTCCCCCCTCCTTACTTGTAATACTTCATTGACATGCGACGCGTGCATTAAGAGCCCCACCTGGGCAGCTGGTCCGCATGCTGCAGCACCCAGCACGACACAGGGGAGTCCACCCGCTGCAGCGGAGCAGCAACGCGGCCCCACGGCCCGCCGCCCCCGCCGGGGCCCGCCCCCGGGCCCGGACCACGGCCCATGCCTAGCCCTGGGCCCCCCGGTGCCATGGCCGCCTCCAGCGCCGCCAGCAGCGGCCCCGGCAGCGCCACCGCCACGCCCGCCTCCGCCGCCAGGCGCTGCTCCGCCAGCAGCAGGCAGCGCAGCAGCTGCCACCACACGCGCGGCCACAGCCTGCGACGGCGGGGCAAAGAGGCATGCGGGACTGCTGTGTCATTTCACGAAAGGGCCGATAATATGCGCTGGTACTGTGGGGATGCTGTGCTTTCAGCGGGGCATCGGTGGCCTTAGTGCCTGCCTGACGGCAGTACGGGTAATTGCAAGGCAGGAGGCTGTGCGCAAGGTTTTCCCAACCCACCGCTGCGCGGTGGGCTCCATCAGCGCCTGGCCCAGAGCCCCCAGCAGCCACTGCAGACCCTCCGCCGGGGAGCAGGACGCAGCAGCAGCAGCAGGATACTGCTCTTGATGTTGGTGTTGAGGGTCGCCCCCTGGGTGCTCCCCCGCTGCCCGCGCTGCGGCGGCAGCAGCAGCAGCCCAGCCCGTGTCCCCCACGCCCAGGGCGGAGCACAGCAGCAGCAGAAGGGACTCTAGGGCCATCCCGGCGATGGAGGCGGCGCCGGAGGCATCCGCGCCGCCGCCCCCATGCGCCGCCTGCAGCTGGTGGGCACCGCCTGGGGTACGGCACGTGGGGTGGCGGTACGGCACGTGGCGGAGGGGTAATAGTTATCGTCGCAGTGTCCATTCGGCCAACGCAATGCCTTGGAACTGTGTGGCAGATGGGATGCCGGTACTTGCCTAAGACGTCAGGGGACAATCTCAGCACACAGCTCCCTTAGGCTCATCACTTCTCCCCAAGGGTCTACCAGATCACGTGCTCAGCGCAGGAACCAGGAAGCAGGTTTGCTTTGAGGCACAAAAGTTATTCACGGCCCAAGCAGCAGTATCATAACCACGCATTCCAGCCTTTTGTATCAGCAGGCTGCCTCACCTGTGGCAATGAACTGTAGGGCGTGCGATGGGTCGCTGAAGCCACACAGCAGCCCCACCAGCTCCGCAGACGCAGCAGTCACCACACCTCCGACAGCAGCACCAATCCCACCGCCGCCGCCGCCCTGCCCGGACGACGCAGCAGCAGTCGCAGCTGCTGCTGCTATCCAGCTGCCGCCTGTGCCCAAGCCTGGACTGTCCTCCCACACCATCCCATCACCCCCGACAGTCTGGTCCATCTCCGCAGCGGACCCACACCAGCGGCACCCCTGCATCAGCAGCAGGGACGTCCACACACCCCTGCCCATCTCCGCCCACCCTGGCTCCGCACCACCGCCGCCCTCACCGCCAGCCCCGCCCTGCTGCTGCTGTTGCTGCTGCTGTTGCTGCCCCTGCAGCGCCGCACACGCAGTCAGCAGCTCGAAGCCCAGGCTGGTCCAGCCGCCCTGCAGCAGCCGGTCTACCAGTGGGCTAGCAAGCTGCTGCACATGGGGCCCTAGCAGGTACTCCCTGGCACCGTCCCCTCCTAAGCTAACAACACCCGTGGCATACGAACCAGAGGTGGCAGCTGTGACGGCGGCTGCAGCGATGGCTGTTTCCGCTGCCGCCGTCAGCACCGCCCCCAGTGCCGGCGCCACCGCCGCCATCCCCTCCAGCAACTGCCGCTGGGTGTCGGACGGCTGGTGGGCCAGGGGGGCGGCTGCCGTACTGCCGTACCACCACCTGCAACGAAACAACAGTATGTTAGGGTTAAGGCAGTACGGTCAATGAGCAACTGTGTGGTCATACGACGAGGGGTGAGGGCAGACAGCTATGGTTGGGGAGGGAAAGCACGTAAGCTTCCGGCGCGTGGCCAGGCGACAGCGTGCCCACCTGCTGACGGCTTGCAGCAGCCAGTCCACCGTAAGCGACACCAGCTGCGAAGTCAGCGCGCGCCGCCCCACCGTCTGAAGACCGTGTTGTTGCGCCTGCTGCTGCGGCTCTATGCCCCCACCAGCAGGTGCCGGTTCCAGGGGCAGCAGCGGCGGCAGCGTGTCCGCCACGGCACGCAGCACGCCGCATGCGGCCGCCAGGTACCCTGTGGGAAAGCAGTATGGCAGCAACAACACGCTGTATATGCAAGACCTCCTAGGCGTAAGGCGTTTAACCGCAGCTTCAGTTTTGGGTGGCAGCGAGCAGCTGTGCGCTATGCCCGTCTTGCACGTGTGCCACAAGGCTGTGTAATAGACAACAAGGTAAAGGGCATGCACGTCATTAACGCTCTGACACTCAAAGCCGTGCGCCCTTGGTATCAACCTCCAGTCCCTCTTCCTGCCCTTGGCGCTCTTCCTTGTTAACCCACCTGCCCCCAGGCTGCCGACCTCGGACACCCTCAGCCCCCGACACGCCGCCGCCAGCCCCTCTACCAGCGCCCCGTGCAGACTGCCGCCACCGCCGCCTCCTGCTCCCCGCCCGCCTGCAGCGCCACCGCCGCCTCCCGCCGCCTCCGCGCCCGCCCGGCCCGACGGCATCCCACCGGCGGCGGCGACAGCAGCGGCGGGGTGGTGCACCCAGCGTGTGCACACCGCCGCCAGCAGCTCACACGCCCGCACGCAGCACACCACGTGTGCGTCGGACAGCTCGACGGGGGCGTCGGAGCCGGCGGCGGCGGCGGCGGCGGTGGCAGCGTCACCGGTGGCTGATGGCCGCGGGAACAGGGGCTCCACCTGCTGGGGTTGGTTTTGCGTGCGGCACATTCGGCACTTGGCACGAGGCAAGTCAGGTTAAATGCGTGGCATGCGTGGGAGCGTGGTGTGGGGGCCCCGTCGGCATGACAGCGCAACGGCATCATGCACCTACGTGGGCGCTGGCAGCACAGCTCCTCTGTAAACGGCACATGCCGGTGATAGCCGGAGGGCGTAGTAATCGTCTAGAGCACCCACAGCGCAGGAGCACCAACATATGACAGTAGGTCTCACCGCCTGAACAATGCCCCTGACGTCCGCAAGCGGGATGTCATTCGCGCCGCCGCCGCCGCCGCCGGGCTCCGCCGCCACTGCCGCCGCCAGCAGCGCCGCCAGGTCAGCCGCCAGGGCGTGGTCGGCGGCGGCGGCCGCGACGGCGCACAGGCGGCTGAGCACCTCCACGCCGAACGGCAGGTGGCGGCGGAAGGGGCCAGCTGCAGGCCAAGGCATTTGCAACGGTTAGCAGTAACACGGCGTGCGACACCATTCGTGAACAACATTGAAGAGCCGCGCGTCAGCTTACATGTACAACAACTCAACCATACGTACGGATCGACCATTACCCCTGACAGGCACGACCGCCCTTACCTTCCACCGCTAGGTAGCTCAGCGCCACCACCGCCGCCCGCGCCACCTCCTCATCCTCGCTCGTGCCGGCAGCCCCCACGCCCCCTCTACCCCCTCCCGCACCCCCTGCCCCCGCCGCCGCCCGCAGCACCTCAAACAAGTACTCGCACACGTCCGCCGCAATCAGCTGCTGCACCAACCGCGGGTGGCTCTGCGCCGCCACCGCGCCCACCAGCCGTACGGCCATCAGCCGTACAGACCCACTGCTGCCGCCGCCGCCGCTGCCAGCGGCCGCCCTCCCCACGTCCCGCTGTAGCATGCAGGGCTTGAGGCCTGCCAGCAGGCGGGCGGCCAGGCGGGCGGAGGCCTGCAGGTCCAGCCCCCCGTGGGAGACCGTGTGCTGCTCCAGCAGGCAGCCTGTGACGTGGGGGTTGGTGGGGGGCACGTGGTACTGCACGGTGAGTATACCGGTAGGTACGAGGCGGGCAGAGGCCGCGTGTGCTTAGCGCAGTGAGGAGGCAGCATGCTGCTCCCGCAGGCAGCTTGGGGGACATGGCAGGTGGTGGTGCAGGTTGAGCGTGGGTAGAGAGGGTGCTGGGGCCATGTGACTGGCCACGTGTGGTGGCATGCGTGGACGTATGGGGGGAAGGGTTCACAGCAACGGAACGGTTGGGGTTGGGGTTGGCGGTTCGTCCTTGTCAACGCGCCCCATTCAGCCAGGCAGGACCGCTGTAACGTGTCATTTGTACGACAGTCAACGGCCGCCGTTCGACCTGCACACTCACCTCTCTCTGCCAGTGCTAGTAGGAGCTGCAGACAGCACGCTCGACGCTCCGCAACCAGCTCCGAGCCACCGCCGCCACCGCCGCCACCGCCGCCACCGCCGCCGGCAGCGGGCCCGGCGGGGCCGGCGGCGGCGGCTGCCCCCAGCATCAGTGCGCATGCAGCGAACGCGTCCTGTCCCGCCACCGCCACCAACGCCTGGCCCTCCGGGGAGGGGTGACACAGCGCCAGTGCTAGCAGCCTGGGGGGAATGGCAACAGCAGGAGGGGGGAGCTTGGAAGCCAATGTGTGCGTAACAAGCTGCTCCCGCAGGCTACACTTGGCTGCTTGCGCCCGGGTTGCTTGGCATGGTGGATGCCTAGGAGCCTAGGGTGGATGGAGAGTCACTACAAAAGGGCTTCCAATCCAGGAGAGCATGCCAGCCTTGCCAGGGAACCATCTTGAGCAGCTAGGGGCTTGTCCGTGACCATCAGATACCGCCCCCCCTCATTATTATTATCTTGAGCAGCTGCCGTGCATGCGCTCACCTCAGCACTGCCACTTGCTCCGTAGGTGCCAACAACGTGCCACCACCACCAGGACCCCACGCCACACACACCAGCAGCCGCTGCAGCAGCAGCAGCTGTGACCCTGCACCCTGCTGCTGCCCCACCCCCTGCCACGGGCCGCGGCTGCCGCCGCCATCACCCCATCCATCGCCGCTGCTGCCGCTGCTGGGCCCCTGAGCCGTTCGCAGTCCCGCCACCAAGGCCGCCAGCGCTGCACCGCCCAGCTGCTGGTCCGGGGGCTGGTGTGGGTGGTGTGTACTAAGTGGTGCTGCTAATGCTTCGGCGTCCAGGAGGTGCAGCATGAGCTGCAGCACACGCAGCAGCGCCTCCCTTGCTCCCGCGCCTGGTCCTGGGTCCATTGGCTGTTGCTGCTGTGCGCCAGAGCCCAGCGTGTACGGGTACTGCTGTGCATTGTACGGCAGGCCACTGTCGTACAGTCGCTGCTGCTCTAGGCTGTCGACCACGACTTCAAGGAGCGCCAAGCACCTACGCGCTCGGCCAAAGGACGCACAGTACGCAACAAAACTTTGAGGGCACAAGGGGAACGGAGAATGCAGCACGCAGGGGTCAAAGAGGCAGGGTGTTGACATGTACCTTCCCGCTCAGTTGCAAGCACCGATCAGTTGCGCCCTGGGCAGCTCTTGCCCCCCAGCAGCCACAGGAGCTACCCAGGGCAGCTCCTGGGCAGCTCAACTCGCAACGAACCGGGCATTGCCCGCGTGCTGCGTCACCCCTGCCCTACCGCCGCACGAAGCGCCCCGCTCAGCCCACGCACCTGAAATCAGGCTGCACACCTCGCAACCGCCCCGCAACCCCCTGTGTCACCCCTGCCCTACCTCCGCATGAAGGCCTCAGGCAGGAAGCTGCCACCCCCAACTCCACCAGCCCCGCCGCCGCCGCCACTATTGGCGAAGCACAGGGCTGCGCACAGCTCCCGCAGCGCCGCCGCCAGACCCTCATCCACCGCTGCGCCGCCGCCGCCGCCGCCGCCGTCAGGGCCCCCCGCCGCCGCCACCGCCAGGTCGGTGAGGGCGGGTACGACAAGGTTGGCGTGGCTGACGGTGACGTCGCGGAGGAGCAGCTCGGCGGCGGCGGCGGCGGCAGCGCCGCCGTCGCCGCAGCCGCCGCCACCACGGAAGGCTGTCCGGGCGGCGGCGAAGGGCGCGGTGAGCAACGACGTAAGCTGCCTGCCGAACGATCAACATTACAGACGTCGGAAGATGTAGGCAATGTGGTAGCGAAACGAAAGCAGGGAGTAAGCTAGTCAGCTTCTGTACTGCAGGTTGCGCTGGCCCCTGCAGGCCTCCGGTCACCCTAACCCACCTGACCACATACGCCTTCTGTGTGTTGAGCACTCCGGGGTCTGCCAGGCTGTCCAGCAGGCAGCCCAGGCACACTGTCACAGTCCCGCCGCTGCTGCTGCTGCTGCTGTTACCGCCAACGCCGCCGACGCCGCCTGACAGCAGAGTGTCTGTGGCTGTTGCTCCGGACGGCAGCGGCAAATGCAGCTGGTAGGCCAGCAGCTCCGAGTGCTGCTGGGCCGTGTGGTGGTTCACATCCAGGAAGCTCATTGTTGTCGACAGACGGCAATACAAAGAAGGTTTACAGCATGATGTTATACCGGTTCTTCATTGTTAGACGGAAACGCGCAGCTGGAACGGTGATGAGGCGGCGTGGTCATCTTTGGGCGGGAAGGGGTATGCAAGTATGCCCAAGAGCGCAAACGGTTAGTCGTCTGCAGTTGTAAGTATTTGTAGACCAGCTGCACGAACTAGCAAGCAGGGAGCTCGTTGCTACATGCTAAATGCGCCGGGAGGAAGCTGCGCTTATTCACAGACTAGTATCAAGCTCCTTGTGAAGCACGTAGTCACACTTGATGTTCAGTATCAATGCGAACACGACCCATCAATCAGTGGTGTTGGGCCTCAGTGACCCATGGGCCCGCGGGAGAATATGAAGCTCGGCATCTGGCCAGCGCAGATCATCCGTCGACTTCCCATATGCCACATCGCTTCCAACCAGCTTTTTATTATGGGCTCTGAACATCACGCCCCTTCCAGGACTACTTGCTCGCAAAGCAGCTCGAAAGCTTTCACGCCGGGAACCCGCATCCTCGCGAACGCAGCAACACCCATGGCGACAACAGCAGATGTTTCCTTTCCCTTACCATCCTTCAACACGCTGAATTTGGACCCTAGTACTCACCTGGCGCTTGCATCTGACGCAGCAGAAGGCGACATCTCCCGCCCCAACGCGGAGAACCCCGCTGGACCTCCTCTGCCGTCCTTCTCCCCGTGCCAGCTGCGCGCTTTCGCATCAGTTGTCGAGTCGGTCTACGGCGCATCGGAGGAGGAATCGCTCCACCGCGCCCTTACTTCGCCGCTCGCCGCTCCCAGTCAGCAACCTGCAGAAGATAGCGAGTGTCCAACAAACTCGACTGCTGGACCAGAGAAGCCAGCATCTGGCCTAGCAGCAGGTGCAAGCGGCACAGGCGGCTGTGGCAGCTCCACAAGCCCAAGCCATGGAGATTCAATCCAGAGCACTGACGCGGGCGCGGAGTTCACAGTAAGCAGCAGCTTCCTCCCCCTGCTCCGAGCTGGGGCGCTGCGCCTGGCACCAACCGCCCAGCCCCAACCACCCACCAGCCGCCCCACATCCATCCATACTCCACACCTACAGCAGCCGCCACGCAGCCCTCTGAGCTACCTGCACACTGGCCCCTTGGGGCCCCCATGTGCCCTGGACACCCTGGACGCCCCATATGCCCTGGACGCTGGCCCTTTGGACACCCCACTCTCCCTGGACGGCCCCGGCCATGGCCACGTGCGGGCAGCTCAGCAGCAGCAGCCCCCATCCAGTTCCCCAGGGACCCACGAGGGCATCCGCTCCCTCCAGTGCCCACAGCCTCCACAGCCGCCAATCGCTACCCGCCCCACGCAGCTGCCCCTGCCCCTGCCTCTGGCCCTGCCCTTCACCCTGCCCCTGCGCACCCTGCCCCTGCCCACGGCCGTCACCCGGAGATGGACCGACGGGGCGGCGGCAGCGGCTGCTGCAGCAGCCGGGCTGGGGCTGGGGCTGTCCTTCACTGGCCCACGGGGGGCCCTGCGCTTCGCTGCCGCCTCAAGCAACCCCCACGAGCAGCAGCTGCAGCAGCAGCCGAGCCTCCTCTTGGAGCTGCTGCCAGATGAGCTGCTGCTGCACATCCTCACCATCGCAGGTGGGGGTTGTGAGGGCCGCGCACAACACCAATCTGCGTAAGGCACAAAATGGTCCCCAACTCATCTGTACCACCCTCCGACGCAAGTAATACCACGCCCTTCCCGCCCTTCTCCACACCTCTTTGCCCTGCAGCCGGCGTGCTCCCTGCCGGCCCTGCCGGGGGCGCCACCGGCCCAGGGGGCCGCGGCAGCCCCTCCACCACCTTCCCGCTCTCGCCAGCCTCCGGCAGCGGCGGCTCCCCCGCGCCGCCCCCCAGCCCCTGGAGCTTCCGCCTCATCGCCTCGCCCACCGCCCGCCGCCAGCCACCTGTAGGTGCCGCAACTCCGCAGCACGGCCCTGCACCATGGGTTGGTGGTGGTGGTGGCGATGGGGGTGGGTGGCTGCGTGTAGCTCCGCGGGCGGCGGGGGCGGGGGCAAAGCAGGGGCCGGGGGGCGAAGGTGGGGAGGCGGGGGGCCAGAGGGACCTGCGCAGCGCGGCGGCGGCGGCCATGGCGTGTCGGCGGCTAAGACACGTGTACAGGCAGCTGCTGGCGGCGCGGCCCGAGCTGGCGATGGAGGTGGGTGTTGGGGCTTGGGTGTAGGGGCTGGGTTGTGGAGCAGCGGGGCAAGGACGGCAGGGACCCCGACGGGGCAGTTCCTGGGTCTCGCTGAAGCAACGGCATTGCGACTGATACTGTAGGGCTGCGCTCACGGTTTGCATAAGCAGTATAGTAATCTTGTCGTATCGAGGTTGAAGTACAGCTGTGCATTGCGCGTCGGGTGCATGATTCCCAACATCATCGCGGGACTTAAGGGGCCGGAATAAACATAGGCAAAGCGCCAACACAACTACCGTACTTCAAGAAATTAACTGCTGCAGAGCAACCCTGCACGTAAGAAGGCATGCATCACAAGGCATACGTACATATGCTCCAAGAACAGGGGCCAGGTGCGGGCACCGTGGCTGTAGCCGCTGGCCCGCTGTCATGCCTCCTGTGAGCCCCTTTGCACATGCCAACAGGTGCAGTTACATACTCCTGTGCAGCGCTATCCTGTACGAGAAGCAGCCCAAGTGGAGCACTTTTACCGACAGGCCCAGGCAGACACGACCGCCGCGATAGATACCCGTGGCTACCGCACAGCGCACCTCAACTCTCCTCGGCACACCAGTCCCCTCCTTCTGAGCGAGGATGTACGAGGAACGTGTGCACATCCTGTTGTAACCAAAGCCCAGCCGCTCGTGCTTTGGGCGCCACAGGCTGTGCACACGCGCCCTCTGTGCATCCTTGCTCAGTAAGAGTGGGCTGGTGTGGCGGGGAGGGTTCAGGTTCAGCAGCCACGGGTGTCTGGCGGAAACTACTGCATGCAGCCCCCCCCCCTGGATGCCTGGGAACCGTCACCCACCTGGCCGTACTCGCCCCTGCCACCTGCCCGCTCCTCCGCAGGCTGAGGCCGCCCTCCGCGCGCTGCACGAGAAGCGGCGCTTGGTGCGGCGCCTCACCATCACGCAGCACGACGCATACGTGGCACGGGGTGGGTAGGTGGGGGCCGGCTTGGTTGAGCCGGCATAAGTGCACAAGCACGGAGTTGGTCTCTTTCAGAATTCCACAGGATTGTAGGGCTCGTCCCGTTCCCAGTAATGGGGCGAGAGGCGACGGCGCAGGAGGGGAAGCGGGGGAGCGGCTTTCCCTGCTGGAGGCAAGGGCCGTGAGTCGTTGTGGCCGTGCATAACTGTGTCACGCAGCATGAGGCAAACGTGCTGCTTGGTAGGGGTAAGATAGTGGGACGTGGCGTGAACGCCTGCCTGCACGGGCCCAGCGCAAAGCCCAAGGTGACAGCAGTACCGGTGCCGTACCGTGATACACGTTGAGGACACAATTGCATCTGTACCGTATTGGCCGATATGGCCGCACTGACAACCTGTCTGCCCCGTACTGCGCGCAGAGCTTGCGGCGGAGGGGGCGGCTGGCGTGGCTGTGGCGGGCGCGCTGGCCCTGCTATGCAGCGCGGCGGGCGTGTGCCACGGGTACGGGGCCGGCGGCGGCGGTGCCGCAGCGGGTGCGCTTGCGGCCGCTGCTATGGAGGGCGGCGGCGGCGGCGGCACGGCGGGCGTGGCGGCGGCGGCGCTGTCTGCGCTTGCCCTCCCCGCGCTGCACTACGCCGTGTTCACAGGTACACACGTGCTGCTGCACACGGGCATTCTGGCGCTGGCGTACAGGTGGGGCCTGGGTGGCCACGTGTGCGAAACGCGCGTGGGTGGGGGCGGGATGCAGCAGCGTGCGCTGCGTGCCACTGTCTGTGCATGTCTTCGCACGTGATGTATGTAGTCCCTGAAGCACTGGAGGTAGGGCAGCAGCGGGCCTTGCTTGCTATCGGCACTGGACGGCGAGACGACAAGGCCGCAAGCGCCCAGATGCAGTGTACCGTACCGTACCACAGACGTCCACAGTGAGTGCCCAAAAGGTGGGTGGCCCATGGGTCATCCCGCCCCGGCGTCCTTGCCCCGCTGCTGTGCCCTGACCTCTCCGGCCCTGCCACCGTCTACTCCACGTGCCGCCATCAGGGTGTCTGCGTGGCTGGGCACGCGTCGTGCGCTGCTGCTGGGGCTGGTCGTGCTTCTGGGGTACTACGGCCTGGCCGTCAGCGCCGTCAAGGTCAGATGCATGCTGTCTACTGTTTTAAATAAGATTATAATGAATGATGTTACTTTCAGTGGGGTGGGGCGCACACGGCTGGGCGCTGCGGCCTGGGCGTCAGCGCCTTCAAGGGTGCGTTGACGTAGCACGAGCTGCAAAAAGCTTAAAGGAGATCACCCTGAGGAGACACGCGCCCACACTTCGCCCTGCTTGCGGCACAGCCTTGCCAACCCACACTCGATTACCCCTGCGTGCTGCCTCCCTGTGCCTCCTCAACCTCCACCCCAGCTGCTGCTGTCCCCTCCGCCCGTACCCGCCCACCTCAACCTGGAGCCGTGGCACCGCCGCCCTGGGGACCCCCCGCCCGCCTGGCCGCTGGCCGTACTGCTGTGGCCGCTGTACGGCGACGGGCTGCACTGGCGGGCGATACACCTGCTTAGTAACGGCTTCGCGTGGCTGTACGGCGCGTACGAGTGGGAGCACTCGTTCAGCCGCGTACGGCAGCGGAACGGCCTTCGGTACTGACGGTGATCCACGGAGTAAAAGACTTCCATGTGTGGTCACGCAACGAGCGTCAACGGGTTTGAGGCACAATACTGGCTGTAACGTGTCGTTGATCCACACGGAGAGCTAGCATGTATGCAGTTGATTCATTCAGGCTTACTTTGGGGGTCTTAGGTATCCAAGGGATTCAGGGGCCGGTTGGTGTTGCGTTGGCCGCATTGCATTGCGATAGATGTGCGTGTTGCTGCCGGTTGACGTGGCGTAACGTCAACGGTGCCTCAAAGGCAGCGGAACGGCCTGCGGTACTGATCATGTGACGACGGACGAGCCGCAAGAGGCAAGACTTTCACGCGGCTGCATTGATCACAGGTTTGTTGATGCAGGGGTTGGTGCAGGATACTGGTCGGTGGTACAGGGAAGGCACTAGCCAAGCATCAGCAGCAGCAGCAGACGTCGTTGACACACATGGGAGCTAGCGTGCATTCAGTTGCTTCAGGGTTTACTTCAGGTGTCTTAGGTATCCAAGGGATTCAGGAGCTGGTTGCCTCCTGTCGGTGTTTCTTTGGCCGCACTGTGATGCGATGCGTTGCGGGCCGTTGGGCGTGGGCACGTGGCGAGGGCGTCCATGGGATCGCAAAAAGGGCTGCAACCACAGAAGCGCTAGCCAAGAGTTTAATGGCTTATCGTGGGGCGGTGGGGATGACGAAAGGCGGTGGTACCCGCAAGTGGGTTGGGTGCTTAATGTCACTGTCACATGTCAACTGTGTAGTCTTTACACGCTCACACGCTTGTGGCATTGATGTACAAGAGTGTCGCTGAAGCTGCAGCTCACGTGCTACTACGTTATAAAGATGCAGCTTTGTACGAATTCACAGGTACATGCGGCTTGGCGAGGAGTATTACAGTACTAGGCTTACTACTCAACAGAGTGCCTGGCCACCATATATAAGGGTAGAAGTTGCTTCTGCGTGCCCACCGCCCCTAAACGCGCCAGCAACCAACCAGCCGCCTGGTGCCGTAACTGAACTGCAACACCAACCACATCACATCCACGACCACGAGCTACGCCTTCTCTGCTGCTGAACTCGTCGACGGACGTGTCCACAACTCCACCAAGACGCAAGTCCGTCCAACAACTGCCCGGCTTTCGCTTAGACAGGCCAGTATAGTATGCACATCCACAAGCCCATCCATGCGTTCGCAGCCCATGCTTGGATCACATGCACAAGCCATGTATTGTGTTGCCTTCGCGCCCTGCCATCCACCCACGGACACGTGCCCGGACAGCCCCCCCTTCCCCCGCACCCCGTGCCTGAGTGCAGGCCGGGCCGACAGTGGTGCACTTAACCGTTCACCCAGCGTATCCAGCTACAACCGTTTCTAGGCACAAACGCGTGCCAGAGCTTTATTCTGTGCGTGGTTGTGGTTGGCCCATGAGTGCACGGGCAGTGTTACGGCCTCGCCAATGCCATTGTCCAGTACACATGTGAGCTCCACAGCGAATGCCAGATGACTACGTAGTCCCCCAACAACAAAAGGAGACGCCAGACAGCCAATCAAACAGATGTCTCGTCAATGCACCAGTGCACCAGGTACACGTGTCCACTGCACGCCCCTGCCCCATCCCGCCATCCGTCCTCACTCAGGGCCTCACGGCGCACATAGCATCGCAGCCTAATCCACCCCGTTCAACTACCGTCCCCCACCCCCCGCCCGTTCGAAACCAACAAATTGTGCTCCCCAGTACCCGCCCAAGCCCAATCCCCACCTTGACAACACCATCGCCGACAAGGAATCAACTAATCAGTATCCAAGCATTCAAACTGCCCACGCATACAGTCACCGCAATATCAACGCAAAACTACACCCCCTACCGCCCCCGCTGCCGCGGCATTGAGCCGAACACCTGTGCCCTTAAGCCCTACACGCCACCCGCCAGTGGAGTGCAGCTACGCCTCCTTCTCCACGGCACTACGGTATCCCTTCAGCACCACCACCAGCCAGTGGGGTCAGCAGCTAGGTGCCCTTCACCGCGTCCAGGTCCAGGTGCTGTTGCTTGCGCATGAACTGCGGCACGAACGAGTCCACCCTCTCGGCGCCGCCCCTGCTGCCCGGGCGGCGCGGCTCCTCCTGCTCCGCCTCCAGCGCCTGGTTGAGGTGCCCCGCCTCCAGCGAGCGCCACCTGGGGGTGGCCGGGCGGGAGGGAGGGGGCGGGAAAAGATAAACAGTGTGTATCTAAAAGAACGGGCACATTGAAGGTGCTGGTTGCGAGATGGCGGTGAGGGAGGGCACAAGTGTGTTTCGCAACACGGAGGCAGCGTGCAGCATGAAGGTACGGGCATCTACTGGGGCCCCCCTCCAGGTAGCGCCACCTGGGGACTTGGGGTGTGCGGGAATAGCGTGGCTCATACAAGTGCATCCTCTCCAGGTGAGCGTTGGGGGCTTGGGGCGCAGTCGCACGAGCTCTGTCTTGCTCTGCTGCTGGAGTCGGCGACTGACATGTCAACACCTCCATCAACGGTTCCGCTCCAACAACGGCACGGCTTCGTGTTTTAGCCTAACGAGTATACTGGTTGTAAGATAGGCGGCAGGTTTCCCCGCCGGCACGTTGGCGGGCCGCCGCCGTACGTCAACCGATATTTCCCAGTTTCCCTTCACAGTTGGCCACATACGGTACACAGTCCGAAGCTGGGCGCCCCCATGCATGTAAACCGCCAGCTGCTGCAAATCAGCAGTGAGGTCACCGGTAACCTAGTACCCTCCCATACCGTGCACCCGTACATCCTCCCGTACCGTACACCTAGCTCCCTACCATGCCGTACACCTACCCGCCCTCCCCGACACCCACCATGCGCCGCTGCTGTCCCCAGTGTGCTCCTCGTGGTGGCCCTGCGGCAGCGGGCGCATCCAGGTGGTGTTTGGGGGCGGCGGCAAACGTCATTACAACGACAGACTTAGCCCGTAGTCTCCAACATTCCGTGCCATTTGCTTTCATAAGGCATGCAGTTACGTGAGCCTCAAAGTGAGCCCCACCTGCAGTTCCAGCCCCGGCAAAGGCCACCACCAACTCCAGTTCCCGTTCCCGATCCCATACCCCTGTCTTCCTACCTGTGAGGTGCGGCCCAGACTGGTGCGGGCCAGGCTGGAGTGTCCCAGGCTGGAGTGGGGTCTGCGCAGGCTGGTGAGCTCCTCGCTCCAGTCGGTCACCTGATACCTGCCGTACACACGCAGCGTGGGGTGCCGTACATGGTGTGGGCATGGCACGTGGTACTGCGCGTCGGGGATGGCGTGGAAAGGAGCGGGCACGTGGCATGCAAACGCCGTACAGCTAGCAGGGGCGCGCGTGCATGCTGCTACGGGTACGAACGGTAGTTGGAGCCTCAAGCAGGTGGATCGTGCAGCCGGGGACACGAATCGCCATGACCCACGGCATTGAGATCAAGGGCAGTTAGCTAGAGCACGTGCACGGGGACCTCGGTACCATGTACCAGTAACGATGCATGTACATGCTCGAAGGCTGTGCATGTGCAATCAGTGGAAGTCTAGCACACGCTCCAGGCCTCCCAACGCGCCGACGGGCGAGTGGGTGCGGCATGCTTACAGGGCTTGACAAGGTCTGCTACACGGTCCAGCACGCGCCGTGCGGCACCCACCCCTTTGATGCTGCGCACACGTACAAAATCCACAGACACAGACCTACTTTGCTTGCGGCTGTGCCGCCTGGTACTGGGCGGCGTGCTGCAGCAGGTGCTCGGTGATGGTGGTGGTGGTGGCGGCGCTGGTGGTGCTGGTGGTGCTGTCGCCCACGGACCCTGCAGGGAGAGGCGCGAGGGCGGGGGGTAAATTTTGTTAGAGGCCACTTTAGCAGTGCTTGAGGGGCGGTGCGAGAGGTATCCGAGTGACCCACACTGGGACACGCGGGATGACAGGAAACGCGCACGTGGACAAGTGCAAGGTTGAGCGCCTAAAACCGCAGCGCTCCACTTGTAGTATCACGCAGATATACGGTCAATGAAATGGCAACAAGTGATACGTGTGCAATCACGTCTACAAGGATTTTGCCGCTGTGCATATTTGTCGGAACGACGTAACGCCACCGCTTAGTCAAGGTGCCAGCCTTGTCGACAACTGCTAGGCTCGTGTAGCTCACGTCTGCCGAGCGGCATCGTGCTCGAGCGTGGTAACGAGCCATGCAAGGCGGTGCTCCTTGCGCCCATCGTTGGGCTGTGGTGGAATGCCGGAGCCAAGTCCAGCGGAGCCGAGACCCGGTCGAGCGAGAGGATGGGTGGAGGCTGAATCCCAGTATCAGGTACATCCCTGCATGCGGTAGGGTAAATGCAGCGTTGCTCGTGCAGCACGGTTTCAGCCGACGTGGCAGTGGTGTCGTCAGCGCCGAAATGCAAGCCCCAAACGTGCCAACCTGTGAGAGCGAAGTCGAGCAAAGTAGCCCTGTGGCTCCTCATGAGGTTCCTCGGCGAGCTCTGCAGTTGCACATGGACGCGATGTGTGGGAGCGTCAGTTGTCAGCAGGGTGGCTCAGAGGACGCGAAGGGCCTCATCCTCAGGCCCGCAGCGCACAGAACATCCCCGGGACTGCAACGCACCTTTAGGCACGCCTAAATCGGCGTTCCAGCCTGGGACGAGCGAACCCATAACGGACTGCTACCAGGAAACAAGCAACAAGGATGTTGTCGATGGGGTTTCCGATACGAAGGCAAGTCTGGAAAATTGGACTGTATAAGCATGTAACTGAGTTTGTAATACTGCTTTTGATCACTGGAATCTGGCTAAGTACGCCTAGTTGCCTGCAGCGGTACTGCCAGCGCCAGCGCCGCTGGCCAACTGCCAGAAACAACGAGCAACCGTAAAGGGCACATGGCGCATGACGCTGGTAGCCCACAGCTGGCCCTTATGCTGCAAGCTTTCAACCAGCCCTTATAGAAAGGCTTTGCAAGGGGCCAGCCTGAACACAGTTTTGCTGGTGCATGTCCCGTGCATGTGACAGCCTCAGGGCGTTTGTCGGAAACGTGTGCATCTGACAAACAAATTACAGGGCGAAGCTGATATATGACACGAAAATGGAAGAAGGCCTGGATCGCGATGGCGAGCTTCCTTCGATGCACCCTTTCGGGCGATCGCTCCCCGCAGACGTTGAAGCTCGCATTGCCTCCTTCCTGCCCCCCAACGAGGTGGCCCTAAACCTCCGCCTTACCTGCAAAGCCGCTGCCGCAGCCGACCACCTCACCCGCAAGGTCCGGCTGTCCATGCCGGTCCCGGCTCCCGCCTTTGCTGCCCGGTGGGGCCACAAGGCCGCAGTTCAAAATCTGGTCCTCGCTCAGCGCCGACAGCTCATGTGCCTCACGGCTGCTAGCGGTGTGGTCGAGAACCTGGCGCTGGTAGCCAGCCTGGTGGGCTGCACGCTGTCCGCCGATGTGCTGTCCGCGGCCGCTGCAGCTGGTCAGGTGGAGGCCCTGCGGTGGCTGCGCCTGCAGGGCTGCCCCCTGGCTGAGAAGGCCTTGGAGTCGGCGGCAGCTGCAGGGCAGCTGGAGGCCTGCCGTTACCTGCGGGCCGCAGGTGTGCCGCGCACAGCCCACAGCTTTACATGCCACTGGGCCTCAAGGACACGCACCCACTCCCATGAGCCCTAAGGCTATGGTCATATGCACATGCCGTACGCGTATTGCTCGGCCCGCACACCTTGCAGCCCCCTCCCGATGAACCGCACAACCCAGCCGTATACTTTTGCTTTTCCCTGAACCAGAAGCCAACCATTAGCAACTGTCGTCACTCCGCGGATTACCCCTGCACGCCAGCCCACCCTCCATCCCCTGGTGCCGTACCCGTACCCGCCACAGGCTGCCCCTGGCGCCACTTGCACCCATACACGCCGCCTCATCCCTGGGTGACCCCCACACGCCACAGGCTGCCCCTGGAGCCACACCACCCTCGCGGCCGCCGCCGCCGCCGGCCACACCGCCGTGTGCACCTGGGCGCTATCCGCCGGCTGCCCCGCCAGCGACCTCGCCCCCGCAGAGGCGGCCCGCCACGGCCACGAGCAGCTCATGCTGCACATCCTGCAGCTAAGACACGCCCTCGCCGGGGCCTCCCCCGGGGCCTTCCCTGACCCGCCCGACCCACGGGTCCTCCTGCCGGCAGTGGCGGAGGGCCTGCCGCTCTCGTCCCTGCAGCGGCTGTACGACGAGCTGCTGTACGTCCCCCCGGGGGAGGACATCCGTACACACGTGCTGGACGGCAGCATCGACAGGTATAGAGGCCGCCCCTTCCGCTGCGGTCTGGTCGGCATCGTGTTGAAATGATACATGCTTCATATCCCCCTCAGCACCGCCTCCTGCTAGACATACATGCTGGGCGGCAGCATCGACAGGTAGTAGCCGCACCTGCGCCGCGGTCTGGTCCGCATTTTGTATTCTTGATACTTGCTTCGCATTTTCCCTATGCCGCACCCTGCTACACACGAGCTGGACGGCAGCATCGACAGGTACCCGGCCTGAACCTGCGCAGCTGCGCGGCCATAGGGGCTTGTCCGTCCACCAAATCATCCCTCCCTCCTTATCGCTGCTGTTTGAATCGTACCCGCTTTGTCGTGATTGTTAACAGGCACCCGATTATTGTCGCTGCTTGACAGAAACCCGTTTACTGTTGTTTGTTTGGCAGGTACCCGATGGACGAGCGGTCCAAGAAGTGGGTGGTGGCGGCCGCCGCCGCCAGCCCCACGCCCGACTGGCGGGACAAGGTGGCCTGGCTGCTGGCCCAGCCCCGGAGCTACCCCCCGGCCCCCGGGGCGGTTGACAAGGTGATGCAGGCGCCGGGGGCGAGGCAGCGGCTGGAGTGGCTGCTGGGCCTAGGGTGGGACCTGGACCTGGAGCATGCGGCCTATGTGGCTGCGAGCGAGGGGGATGTGGAGTCGCTGGAGTACCTGCTTCGGCTGATGGAGGGGCGGAAGGGGGAGGAGCAGGGGCGGGGAGACGGCGGGGAGGAGGCGGGGGATGGGGAGCGGTGGCAGCAGCAGCAGCAGCGAGGAAAGGGGCGGGAGGGTGGGAGGGCTGGTGGCAGCGGCGGTGG
>VFQN01003037.1_pt1 | contig 24780 bp, 23 predicted proteins | sample 3512371 | NCBI WGS metagenome assembly VFQN01 (sample SAMN10412370, study PRJNA504923) | tailings metagenome | isolation source: Replicate 2 from Balatoc abandoned mine | place: Philippines: Itogon, Benguet | collected 2017-08-28 | reverse complement strand
GCTCGAACTTTTCAATTGCATCGCCCTGCTCCAGGGTTTAAATTACCCACGATAAGAGAATGTTATCGTGACTTATCAGGTCAAAACGTATGATCTGATATGTAGCATGTATTGAATATCTCATCACGCAGACTCGATCGCAACATGGCGCTGCCCTCCCTCCTGAAGACCCCGGCGCTCGCGACGCACCAGCTCAGCGCCGTCACCGAGCAAGCGGTGGCCGATCTGCTGCGCGAGGGCGAATCGGCCAACACCCAGCGCAGCTACCAAAGCGCGCTGCGTTACTGGGCCGCCTGGTACGCGATGCGCTACGGCGATCAGATTGCGCTGCCGCTGCCCGCGGCCTGTGTGCTGCAGTTCATCGTCGATCACGCCCAGCGCACGACCCCCAAGGGTCTGGTGCACGAACTCCCGCTCGAGCTCGATCAGGCGCTGGTCGATGCCGGCTTCAAGGGAAAAGTCGGACCACTGGCCAACAACACACTCGTGCACCGGATCGCCGTGCTGTCCAAGGCCCACCAGGTCAAGGAGCTGAAGAATCCCTGCCGCGACCCGAAGGTCCGCGAGCTGCTCTCGCGCACGCGCAAGGCCTACGCCAAGCGCGGCGAGTTGCCCAAGAAAAAAGACGCCCTCACCAAGGATCCTTTGAAACTGCTGCTGGCCACCTGCGACGATTCGCTGCGCGGCAAACGCGATCGCGCCCTCCTCCTCTTCGCTTGGGCCAGCGGCGGGCGGCGGCGCTCCGAAGTCGCGGCCGCAGACATGAAGTTTCTGAAGAGAACCGGGCCGGGGGAGTTTTCTTACGAGCTTGCGTACTCCAAGACCAACCAAAGCGGCGCCGATCGGCCCGAGAACCACAAGCCGGTGCTGGGTGCTGCCGGCGCGGCGCTGCAGGAGTGGCTTGCAGCAGCACGGATCCGCGAAGGCGCCCTCTTCCGCCGCGTGTTCAAAGGCGGCAAGCTGGGCGCGCCACTGTCTGCTGCGGCCGTGCGTGACATCGTCAATGAGCGCTGTCGGTCGGCCAGCATTGAGGGCCAGTACTCAGCCCATTCGCTGCGCTCAGGCTTCGTCACCCAAGCCGTGTTGCAGCAGGTGCCGCTGCCCGAGACGATGGCGATGACGGGTCACCGTAGTGTCGCCAGCGTGGTGGCGTACTCTCGTCAAGCCGGTGACCGTCGATCGCAAGCTGGCAACCTTTCCAGCGATTTGTAGACCCCTAGGGGGCAGCCTCTTGTGCATCGTTTCGTGCGTCGCCTGGAGCATTCGATGTCGTGCTGGCGAATAAATCATCGAGTGACAAACTGAGCTTCTCGGCGCGAGAAGCGCTTGGCAGTTGGATCCGTGGGCCGCTTGCGACTTCTTCGAACGGAAACAGTCCATTCAAGTAGATCTTGAGCACCGAGCCATTGGTGACTGCATCTTCGGATCTTGCTTCGATGCCACTCAATGGGACGAGCCGCACCACCGTCTCTCCAGTTTTCTTGGAAACTGACTTAGCAACTTTACGAACACAGTCCTCCAGTACCAAGGCGAACTGCAGTGGCTCCAGCCGGTCGGCTCGAAACAGCTTCTGATCGATCTTGATGCCGAGCTCGTAAGAGAACTTCTCCAACCTCAGAACGCCATTCTCTCGGGGAAGCAAGATTGGCGTTCGAGGCTCAAAAACAATGTTCGCTGTGGCGTAGACGGTGCATTCAATGCCGCCGCAGAGTGTGAAGGCGTCCTTGGTGGCCTTCTGCAAAGACTCATGCATCGAGCGCTCGAGGAGGAACTCGAAAGTCGGACCTGATCGGTCAGATTCCGATCGCCACATGGGCGTTGAGGACTGAACCACCCCCAACTGAATTGCGAGCTCCGTAGAGGGGCTATCGAACGCAGAAGCCTTTTGGACCTCGAAGTTGCCCATCGACGCTTGATAAAACTGCAGAAGGAGCTCTACCACCTGCCCTGGCGCACCCCAGTCACTCTCGGCCAGGTCGCGCACTCGGTACAACTCGATGTGTTCGTGCTTTGCGGCTGCGATCGCGCCTTCCTGAAACCCGGAAGCGGAAAAAATTACTCCCCGAGAAGCACCGAGATCGCGCACAGCGGTTGCGAGTGCATCGACTTGCTGCCGCCCCACATTCTTTCGCCAGTACTTGCACTCGACGATGATCAAGTGCTCATAGAGCCCTTCCTGATGGCTCACGACAACGTCGATTTGTCGAGGGGATCCAGATCGCCCCATCAGCGTGACGTTGTGCTTCACGTGGACAGTTCCGGTCTCGTGAAGCGAGGCAACGAGACGCTCGAATCCACCCCAATCCGAAACCAGCTCAGATAGTCGCAGTGCCATGGTTCAAATGTGCGCGGTCTTCATCAACCCCGGGCGCTGCTCAGCTAAGTCGCGCCAATCGCGGGCACATGAGCGGCGGCCAGCGAATTGCGATGTCCCCTAAGGGACTGATCGTTGCCGGCATGCGCCGCTTCCATGACAGCGTGGTGGCTCGCCGTCCATACTTGGGCTGGGTGATAGTGCCATGTCCCACCCGTCCACTTCTCGTGTCCTGACCGGCAGTCTGGACCGATTGCGATGCGAGGCGGTCCTCCATTGGTGAATAGTGGAAGCCACCGCCCCCGCTTTGGCCCTGCCTCAATGCAGAGAAAGAAATGCCAGTCCATTACCCATGTGGCCGGCGGTCCCGAAGGCTTGCCACCCTTCGCCAGCAACCGCGAAGGATCCAAGTGCAGAACGATTCCCATCTGAATGTCGTCAAGCAAATTTTTATCCACCAAGACTCCCTTCCCTACGGCTCAAAGCGATGCGATACGTCTGGCAAACTCTGATCGTAGGCTGCACATTGCAAGTTTCGCAAGGACCTGGCCCCACTGCCTGGCAGTTATCCTGTGGTAGACGTCAACATGTAGAGACTCCCTTTGAAGGCATGCCGTATCTGCCGCGCGACCCAAGGCTTGGTCAAGTCGCACATCATTCCTGAGGCATTCTTTCGCGAACTTCGCAGCGGTGGAGACGCGCCATTACTGGTGGCGGGAAGGCCGGGAGCACTACCCAAACGTGCCCCTATCGGGGTGTATGACTCGGAGATCCTATGCGCGAGTTGCGAGGCTCAATTCTCCTCGCTGGATTCCTATGGGATCGACGTGCTTCTGAGTCGTTTCGAAAGCCATTTCAAGCGCTTGCCACTGCCAGACAAGACTCTGGCGTATCAAGGCGATCTCGTAGATGTTGATCGTTTGCTTCGATTTCTGGTGTCGATTCTCTGGCGGGCTTCTGTGTCGACACAGCAGTTCTATTCGACGGTGAGCCTGGGATCACTTGAGCAAACGGCTCTATCAGTGCTGTCAAGGTCCAAGGCGCCACATCAATTCGACGCAGTCCTTTCTCGATGGGATGACGGCGAGGATGACCGGTTCCCAACCACGGGTCTGATGAATCCGTTCAAGGAGAGGTGGGAGGGCGTGAACGCGTACCGCTTGTACTTGGGCCAGGTCGTCGCTTACGTAAAAGTCGACAACCGCTCGTTCAGATCGCCCCTTTCTTTGCTGTCACTTCAGAATGGCGCGCCTTGTCGCATCATCAATCGCCAGATGTCCATGTCCAAGGATCTTCAGGCAATGCGAACGACCGCCAGGACGGCTGAGCAGAGCCGGAAATCCTTTCAGGCGGCACGACGAAAGCCCCCTCCGGCGAGCAACACCTAGCGTCTCCCCTTGCCTGATCATGTCCCTATACGAACTTCTCACTTTGCTCGCTGCATGTCTGGCCTTGATCATCAGCCTGATCGTCTGGTTTGGCCAGCGACGGCTGCAGGAAGAATCCAATCGACTTCAGCGAATCATGGCCGACCTGTCGCAGAAGCAGATCACCCAGATGGAAGCGGAGGATGAACAGCGGCGACAAGCGCACCTGATCCTGAGCTTGGAGGAGCACGGAAGGGACCACCGACTTCTCATCACCAACCACGGCCCTGCGATCGCGCGACAGGTCCAAGTCCAATCTCTGGGAACAGCCGTCGAGGATCAGCTGCTGATCGAGGAGGAGGTGGCCAGCAAGTTTCCTCTGGACACCTTGATGCCCGGTTCAAGCAGCAGTCTGACGGCATGCATCTACATGGGGTCTCCCATGGTGTTTCGCATCCGCGTCACCTGGCAGGATGGACGCGGCATTCTCATGAGCGAAGAGCGCAAAGTGGCGATGTAGTGGCTCAAGCCTTCTGCCCTCCCCCCGCTGTCGGAATCCAACGAGAGAACACGGTGTCGACGTTGTCTGTCGAACGGGGGGTGGCGCGCCGACACGGTGTGCCAATGCCCACGAAGGCCACCAGGCGCTCTCCAGGGCTGCAGAACGCTTCACTCACCGCCGGGTGCGTGCATTTGCGTCCGCTCAGCGTCTTTGCACCATAGCCCATGAGGTGCAAGGCGTTGAGGAAATTGGTCAACGCGCCACCGACCGTGATCCATTGCTCGTGCTCGGGCACCTCGGCAATGCCGGGGGTGATACGCGCAAGCCATGCCACGAGCACGGGGCCCTTGTGTGCGCGTTCTCGTTCACGATCCACTTCTTCTTCCGATTTACCGACAGCCAGCGCGAACCGCGCAAAGCACTCACCAAGCGCCTCGCGTTGATCGCGCTCGATCAGCACCGCCCGCCAGGGCACCAACTGGCCATGATCGGGGGCTCGAAGCGCGCAAGCGATGGCCTGCTGCAGCGCGTGGTGACCCGGCGCCGGCTCGGTCAACCAGCGCGGCCCCGTCGAGTAGCGAGACAGCAGTCCAGCCAGCGCGTGCCGATGGTCCGTGTCTTCGGGCCAAGCTGGCGTCGAGCCCACGAGCGCCGCGTCTTCACGGCCTGATTTCAAGAACGGATCAGAAGTGTGAAAACCCATGAGGCCTCCGCGCTGTGGGGCACCTGCTGTTCAGCGGCCGGCGGCATGCTTCAGCAGCATCGCCAGCTCGTAGTAGACCTGCGCGGAAGGAACCCGCCCCGCCGCCACCTGGCATGCCTGGCATAGCGGGCCGATCCAGGCACCGAGGAACTCTTCAATGAACTCCTCTGCCATGCCCAAGGCGTCCGCATCACCTCGGGCCGCGCGCTCGTAGAGCTTGCCCAGAAACTCCAACTGCATCGCCACGTGGTCGGGCAGATCGTGCAGGCGGCCGCTGGGCTCGAAGCCCGCCACGCCATAGCAGGAGGCGATCATCTGCGTGCTGCTGCCGGCCAGGGCTCCTTCGAGGTAGGCACTGGTGTTGAGCGCAACGGGCACAGGTGGCACAAGGAACAGCCGTGCGTACTCGACCAGCCAAACATCGGCTGTGCTCTCCGGAGTGGCATGCTCCACCCAAAGCCGGTAGGCATCGACCACCGCTGTGCATACGGATGAGACGTCAAGCGCCAACGCCTGGCCGAGTTCGCGGAGATCCTCCACGAGGGGCTGCCCCCAGTCGCACACGCTCCACTCGGCGGGTGGCGGCAAGAAGGCCTGCGCCAGGCACAGCATCAGGTCGGCACGGTGCACCAGGGCGTCGGCATCCGGCGTGACAGCGCCTGCGGTTGTCGCCAGCGCCGGGCTCATCGCGGCTCACCACCGAGGCGCATCACCTTCTCGCCTGCGGCGTTGACGACATTGGCCAGGAACACCGCCGTAGCAAGCACGGCCCACTCGGTGATCGAGGGGCTGTAGTCGAGCAGGCCGTGGGCCCATGAACCCTTGAACAGGGCCACCAACTGCCCGCCGATCACGAAGTGGTAGCGGGCCAGGAAGAGCGCGATCACCGCGACCACGGCCGCGAGCAGTTGCAACCCCAGGGCGCGCCGCAGCGAGCCCACCGCCGTGAGCAGGATGGGCAGGCCCAGACCCAGCCACAGTTCGAGCTGGAAGAGCGGTTGGCGCCAGTAGTGCTGCCACACCTGCAGGCCATCGGCGTTGCTCCACAGCCCGGCCACCAGGCGCGACACCACGAAGAATGCGTGTGCGACGAGCAGCACCGCGAACAAGGCGCCCAGAGGGCCTGCGAACAGCGCGCGCGTTCGCTCGTCGAAGCGGGCGCTGTCGAAGCCATGGGCCAGGTGGGTGAAGATGATCACGAAAGTGACCGCCCCCAGCAGCGCCTCGACGAAGAAGGTCAACGACATCTCGCCACCGAACCAGAAGGGGCGCATCGACATCCAGCCGTAGACACCGCCGGCCACGAAGGTGATGCCCAGCGCCGCGATCAGCGCCACCACGGCTGCGGCCCTGGGCGGCTGTTGGGCCGATGGCAGCAACCAGGTCCACACCAGCACGGCGAGTGCCACCGTGTAGAAGATGACGCCCCAGACTTTCCAGAACAGTGGCGCCGAGGTGCTGAAGCTGAACGGGATCAGGAGCATGGCGCGCAGGGGGTAGCCCAGCTCCATGAAAAGCGCGGCTACTCCGCCAAGCAAGGCCGCGATCGCCAGCCAGGTGGCCCGCCGCGCGATGGGCTCGAACGCCGGCAGGCGAAACACCGTCCAGGTCGACGCGAGCATGGCCAAACCGGTCGACGCGAGCAGGAAGAAGTCGTAGGTGACGATCGGCAGACCCCAGAAGATGCCACGGCTGTCGCCGTTGTAGGCCGTGTGGCCCACGGTGGCGAGTTGCGAGATGACGTAACCGGCGGCGGCCAGCAGGCCGATCGCGGCGACGATCAGCACCAGGCCCATGGGGCCACCGGCGGCGGCTGGGGGTCGCTGTGCGAGGGTGTTCATGCGTGGTCTCCCGTCGTTCAGGCAGAGGGTTCATCGGCGCGCGAACTGGGCACCGCCGCACCGGCGCCGCCGGATAGGTAATACACCTGTGGCTTGTTGCCGGTGTGGTCGAGCAGGCGCACGCCGCGCTTGTCGGCGATGAGCTTGTTCACGTTGGACGCGGGGTTGTCCAGGTCACCGAAGTAGCGGGCCTTGGGCGGGCACACGCGCACACAGGCGGGCGTGTGCTCCTTCGTCGCCGGGTTGTCCTCGTCCAGGTCGGCCACACCCTGCGGCGCGGTGCTGGTCTTGTGGTGGCAGAAGGTGCACTTGGACACCACGCCGCTGGGCTGGATGCCCACACCATGCTTGGGATCGTTGTGCGGCGCTTCGTAGGGCGGCTTCCACTGTCGAGCACCCTCTCCGGGGAAAACGCTGCGGATGTCGGGTTGCACGACCGCCTTTTCATCGGTGTAGAAGCGCACGCCGTAGGGACAGGCCACCATGCAGGCCTTGCAGCCGATGCACTTGTCCCAGTCCACGAGCACGAAGCCGCCCTCCTTCTCCTTGAACGTGGCCCCGGTCGGGCACACGTCCACGCAGGAGGGGTTCTCGCAGTGCATGCAGGGCCGCGGGAACCACTGCAGGTTCACGTTCGGATAGCTGCCCTCGTGATAGAAGAGCACGTCCTGCCAGTTCTCGCCGGGCAGCCGGTTGTTCTCCATCGAACAAGCCGTGGTGCAGGCCTGGCAGCCGGTGCACTTGTCCAGGTCGATGACCATTCCCCATTTCGCCATGTCTGTCTCCTTGGTGGGTGGGCGGCGGCCTCAGGCCTTTTCGATGCTGACCTTGGTGGAGTAGTAGTTGCACTGGCCGGTGATGCGGTCGCTCTGGTTGACCGTGATCTCGCCGCAGTGCCCGGGGCCGCGCCCCTGCGCCCAGCGTCCCTGGGCCCAGTGACCGTGCTCCATCGGAAACACCAGGGTGTCGGGGCGAACGCCCTCGTAGAGCCGCACATGGCCTTCGATCTCACCTACGCTGGACTTGATGCGCACCCGGTCGCCATCGGCGATGCCCTTGCGCTGCGCGGTCTGTGGATTGATCTCGATGTAGACCTGATCGCGGCCACCGAGCACCGGCTGCAGCAGGCTGATGGCCTGGGGGATGTTGCCGCCGCGCCCCTCGGCGTGCAGGGCCACCTTGGGGGTGACCATGTACATGTCGCCGCCCCCGGGGTGCTTGGGCTCTTCCCAGTGCGGGAACATCAGATTGGCCTTGTCGCGACCGGTCTTGGCGGCGATCCAGTCGGCCTTGGACTCCAGCCAGCCCGAGCGGAACTCGAACTTGCCCGACGGCGTCTTGAGCAACTGGGCCTTGACCTGCTCGGGCGTCATCTGGCGCGCATAGGCCTTGCCGTCCCACTCGTAGAACTCGCCGCTGCGCTGCTGCCAGGGGTAGCGCTTCTTGTACCAGACACCCTTCTCCACCCAGCTCTCGAAGCTGTTGACGCCGTTGTCGCCCGGGTCGCTCTCAAAGCCCTTGGCCAGGTGCCGAATGACGTTCTCGCTGTCCTTGAGCGCCTTGTAGTACTCGCCCATCGGGCCCTTGATGCGCTTGCCGATCTCGATCAGCGTGTCGCCGTAGTACTTGGTGTCGTACAGCGGCTTGATCGCAGGGACACGCAACTGCGCCAGCGGCCAGCCTTCGAAGGGATAGGTCGGCGCGTCCTGCATGCGCTCCAGAAAGGTGTGATCGGGCAGGATCAGGTCGGCCATCATCGCCGTCTCGCCAGGGAACGGCGAGGTATCGATCACGAACAGCTCCTCAAGCGCTTTCTCCCACACCTGCCCGTTCGGCGCCGTCCACACGGGGTTGGACAGGTAGAACATGATGGTGTCGAGCTTGTAGGGCTTGCCCGCGAGCGTGTTGGGCCCGACCTCCTGGAGCATGTTGTTGGCCATCAGGTAGCCGTCCTCGTGTCCCTTGAGGTCGATGCGGGGCTGGCTTTTCCAGGCGCCGTTCCTGGCGTAGTCGTCCATGAAGTCGCTGGCCTTGACCGGCATGGGCCCGTAGGAGGGGCCCATCTGGTACATCATCCCGCCCTTGGCGTAGAGCGAGCCCACCAGCGCGTTGAGCGAGTGCACGGCCATGCCGTTGTAGATGCCGTTGCTGTGCGCGTGCACGCCGCGTTCGAAGATCGCCATGGCCGGCCGCGTGGAGCCGAACTCACGAGCGGTGGCCAGGATGTCGCGCTCGAAGATCGTGGTGACCCCTTCGGCCCACTTGGACGTGCGGTCCTTGAGTTCGATGTTCCACCACTCGACCAGGCCGCGCACCCACTTCTCGTTGAAGCTGGCCGGGTCCACGGTCTGGCCGGCCTTGAAACGGTTCACGCCGTCGGCGAAGTCGCCAACGAAGCTCTTTTCCCACAGGCCTTCTGTGAGGATCACGTGCGCGATCGCCAGGGCCAGTGCGCCATCCGTGCCCGGCTTGATCAGCAGGGCACGGTCGCTGGCGGCCAGGGTCGTGTTCATGTGCACGTCCACCGCCGTCACGCGCGTCTTGGGCGACTTGGAGCGCATGTGGCCCCACATCTGCATCAAATAGTTGTAGGGCCGGAAGGCTTCCAGAAAGCCGCAGCCAAACATCAGCAGGTAGTTGGTGTTGCGGAAGTCGTGGGCGTTGTAGGAGCCGTTGCCGTCGGTGGCCTGCTTGGATTTGATGCTGCCGTCCGAGCACATCGAGGAGTGGCCGATGGCCACGTTGGGCGAACCGTAGAGCGCGCCGAAATCGCCCTGCAGGCCGGCGCACGAGGCGCCCCAGCCGCGGCCGTAGATGAGCGCGAAACGGTGACTTTCCCCCTTGTCCCGCAGCGTGTTGAGCCGGTCGGCGACGGTTTGCAGCGCCTCGTCCCAGGTGATGGGCACGAACTTGGGGTCCTCGCCTCGGCCCTTCTTGGGGTTGGTGCGCTTCATCGGCCCCTTGAAGCGGTCGGGGTCGTAGAGGATGTAGGTGCCCAACGGCCCCTTGGGACAGAGCTTGCCGTTGGCGATCGGGTGATCGGTGTTGCCGTAGATGGCGTGCACCTTGCCGTTGGTGGTGTAGACGTCGATGCCGCAGCGCGCGGGGCACTGGTGGCAGATGTTCTTGGTGATCTTGGTCTCGGGCTTGGCAGCCGGTGCCGCCTGGGCCTGGGTTTCGCGCAGGGTCTGGCCACCCACCACCACGGCCGTTGCGCCGCTGGCCGCACTGGCCTGCAGGAATCGACGGCGCGAGAGCGCGGGCTGAAAGATGCGTTCCATGATCCCCATCGTGTGTCTCCTTCGGTGGTGGTCTTCAGTTCAGGCTGCCAAACAACTGACGCCGTGCGTCGTCCATGAAGCTCTGGGATTTCTTGCAGCTCGGGCACAAGGACGGGGCTTCGCTGCTGCCGTCGCTCGGGTCCGCAAGCTGGTGTGGCGTGTAGCGCTCGCCACAAGATCGGCAGCTGCGTCGGTGGTGCGAGATCAAGGTGTGAACACCCGATCGACCACCATGCGGCGTGAGCTGCAATGCCCCCTCGGGGCAGGCGCGTTCGCACACGCCGCAACTGATGCAGCGCTGGGCATCGAACTGCAGGTGCGCGCCGATGCCGTTGTCGGCCACGGTCAGAGCCGCCGTCGGGCACAAGGCCACGCACATGCGCCGGTCGCAGCAATCGCCGCTCACGTGGATCGTGGCAAACACTTCGGCGGGCACCTCACGCTCGGCTTGCTCGGCCAGCCGGCGCATGGCTTGCAGCACGCGGGTTCTCTCGGGCGCGGCGCGTCGCTCCGACGCGGGGTAGGCGGCGCGGCCATCTCCTCCCATGGGAATGGGTTTGGCCCTGTCGCGCCCGGCGGGTCGCTCGAGTGCCGCTCGAAAGAACGAGCGCCGCCCTATGCCGGGTTCGACCGCCTCGGGCTCGGGAATGGTCGTGGGGCGCAGCGCGAGCGGCAGTGGCTCGATCGCGATGGCCGAGTGGCTCGGGACGTCCATGGCCGAGAGCCACAGCCGCGCGGTCTCCAGCGCTGCCTGGGCAGGATGCCCTGCGGCATCACTTCGCCCGTTGGCCTCGCATCCTTGGCACCAGCCGCGATCCACCAGTTGCAACCCCTGCCCTTGCGCTTCATGGGCGAGCACCACCCCAGTGGTGAGCGCGCCCGTGCAAGGCAGGACCAAGGTGCCCGGCGCGAGCCGATCGGGAGGCACCTTGCGGCACTCCACGCGGATGGGGCGCTCAGCAGGCGGCTCGTCCGGTAGAGACGGATCGCGATGGGCGCGGACATCGAAGACCGACTGCAAGCCCGGCAGCATCAAGGCCTCGGTCGGGCAGGCGGCCACGCATTGGCCACAACCGATGCAGGCCTCGCTCAGTTCAACCACCGCCAGGCTCACCTGCAGCGCCTGGGTGGGACAAGCCTGCGCGCAGGCACGGCACTGCCCGTGCTTGCTGCGCAGCGGCAGGCAGGCGCCCTCCTCGTGCATGAGAGCGCGATCGGCGCGCAAGGCGCCGCGGCGGGGCTTGTCTCCGTCTTTTGTCATGGCTCCGGCCCGTGGGTGGCCGTGGTGTTCGTCCCCTCATTGCGCAAGCCCCGTGCCAAGCCGCCTGATCACCGATTTCTGCTGTTGAATCAATACGCTTTGGCTCTTTTGGCCATGACAGGCGTGTGTCGTTGCGGTTACCTTGGGGTAACACCTGACGCGGTGGATGCCCTATGGGGTTACCTTTGGGTAACGATGCCAGTGCCTTCAACCCAGTCGATCCAGCGCCCCCGGCGGCGCCGCGAGGTGATGCTTGCGGGCCTGGCGGCGGTCGTGGCACGACCCGCGTGGTCGCGCGCCGCCGGCGTGCGCTTCGGGCTGACGCCGGTCTTCCTTGACGATCGCGTGCGGCTGCTGCGCCGCTGGGGCAAGGTGTTCGAGGGCACGCTGGGCCAAAGCGTGCAGTTCGTGCAGTTCAGCGCCTACAACCAGGTGGTCGACGCCTTGCGCGCAGGCCAGTTGGAGTTCGCCTGGCTGTGTGGCTATCCCTTCGTGCTGCACCGGCGGGACATGCGCCTGGTGGCAGTGCCGCAGTGGCGCGGGCGCCCGCTCTACCAGAGCTACCTGATAGCCGACGCCGACGCGCGCGTGAGCCGCCTGGACGATCTGCAGGGCAAGACCTTCGCGTACTCGGACCCGCTGTCGAACTCGGGCTTCCTGTACCCGCAACACCTGCTGCGCCAGCAGCGGCGCGATCCGGCGCGCCACTTCGGGCGCAGCTTCTTCACCTACTCGCACCGCCATGTCGTGGAGGCGGTGGCGCAGGGGCTGGCGCACGCCGGCGCCGTCGATGGCTATGTCTGGGAAACGCTGGCCGAGATCACGCCTCAGGTCACCGCCCGCACCCGGGTGATCCTGCGCTCGCCCGACTTCGGCTTTCCGCCGATCGTGGCCCCGGCCCAAGGATCGGCTGTCCTGTCGCAGGCATTCCTGCGCGCGCTGCAGGCCATGGGCACCCATCCCGAGGGCCAGACCGTGCTGCAGGAGCTTCGGCTGGACGGTTTCGTGGCCGGCGAGCCGGCCCTGTTCGACTCCATCGCGGCCATGGTGCGCGGCCAACAGGCCTGAAGCATGCGCAGCGCCTGGCATCGGCCGCTTCGCTACCGCGTCATCGTTCCGCTGGCGATGACGATCGTTGCCTTGGTGGCCGGCATCGCGGTGGCGCTCACCACCTTCGTGCTCGTGGACCGGCACGTGGAGTCCAACGCCGAAGCCGAGACCCACCGGCTCGCCAACACCATGGCCCGCGCCCTGGTGCAACCTGTGCTGCGCAACGACGTGTGGCAGGCCTACCAGCTCGTTCGCGCCTCCACCGAGGTGGCGCCCGCCGCCAGCGACGCCGCGGTGCAGATCGTCGTGCTCGACAACGAACAGCAGGTGTTCGTCTCTCCCACGCCCCGGGCGTTTCCCATCGGTCTTCACGCGAGCGGTTTGCCGCGTGGCATGCACGAGGCCGCGCGCGCCGTGATGGCCGGCAGCCCGCCGACCGCGGCGCGTGTGGTGCAGGACGATCCGCCCAGCCTGGTGCTGGCCTCGCCCATCCTGGGCGATGAGGACGAACTGATTGGCGTGGTACTCGCGACGCACCCGCCTGGCATCTCGGCCACACAGCGCGCCAGCGTGATCGGGCGCCTGGGCGTGCTGGGCATGGTGGCCATCGCACTCGTTGGCCTGGCAGGGGGCCTGCTCGGCATCCACCTGACCCGCCCTTTGGCCCGCCTGCGCGAGGTGATGCGCGACACGCCTCGACGGGCCACGGTGCGAGAACAACTCGAGTCCGAAGAACTGGCCCATATGGCGCTGCGGGGCGATGAGATCGGCGAACTCGCACGGACGTTTTCGAGCATGCTGCGCCAGATCGCCGCGAACCAGGAGCTGGAGCGCCATATGCTCGAGGCCGAGCGGCTGGCCAGCATCGGTCAGCTCTCGGCCGGCATCGCCCACGAGGTCAACAACCCGCTGGGTGGCATGCTGGCTTCGATCCAGAACCGCCGCTTGCGCGGCGCCTTCGACGAGGCGACCGCGCGCACGCTCGACGTGCTCGAGCGGGGCTTGCACCAGGTGCACGAGACCGTGCAGGCCCTGCTCAACGAGGCCCGCAGCGAACAGCGCCCCTTGCGAGCCGACGACCTGCACGATCTTGAGCTGCTGCTGCGCCCTGAAGCCGACCACCTGGGGTGCCGGCTGCAATGGGCACCGGGCCTGCCCGAGCTCATGGCGCTGCCCGCCGTGGCCGTGCGCCAGGTCGTGCTCAACCTGAGCCTCAACGCGATCGCCGCCGCGGGTCGGCGCGGCGAGGTCCGGGTCTGGAGCGTTCAGGACGCCCAGGGATGGCGCGTGTGCGTGGGCAACTCGGGGCACGCGCTCGATGCCGAACGGCTGCACGCCCTCACCAGTGGCGCCCAGCGCTCCAGCGATGGGCGCCTGGGCCTTGGGCTGTGGATCACCGCTCGCATCCTGCACACGCTCAGTGGCGAACTCGTGCTGGCGACCGAGCCGCCGCCCGGTCTTGCCACGGTGCTTTGCGCCCGCTTTCCCTCTCCAGACGCCCTCCTCCTGAAACGCGTGCCCACCCCCCAGGGAGCCAGCGGCGCGCTCGACGACCTGTATGCACATTGACCTGATCGAAGACGACCCCTACATGGGCGAAGCCCTCACCGAACGCTTGCAGATCGAGGGCTTTGACTGCCGCTGGTGGCGCAATGGCGAGGAAGCACTGGCCGCGGCGCGCGCCAACGAACGGGTCCCCGATGTCGTCGTGAGCGATATTCGGCTGCCCGACCTGGAAGGTCCGGACCTGAAAGACCGCCTGCCGGCGAGCTGGCGAGCTGCGGCCTGGATCTTCATCACCGGCTATGGCACGGCCGCTCAGCGCCACGAGCTGTTGGCCCGCGGCGCGCTGGATTTCTTCACCAAGCCGCTGGACATGGACCGGCTGATGCAGCGCCTGCATGGGTTGCAACCCAGCGCGGTGCCCGCGGCAACCCAGGGCAGTGCACCGGTGCTGGGCGTCTCCGGCGAAATGCGCCGCCTGCACAGCGTCATCCAGCGCCTGGGCGACCATTGGGACACCGTCCTGATCACCGGCGACTCCGGCGCGGGCAAGGAAGAACTCGCGCGCTGCCTGCACCGCGAGACCCTGGGCGAGGGTGCCCCTTTCGTGGCGGTCAACGCGACCTCCTTGCCCGAATCCCTGATCGAAGCCGAGCTGTTCGGCTACGAGAAAGGCGCGTTCACGGGCGCCAGCCGCCTGCACAAGGGCATGTTCGAGCAGGCCGATGGCGGCACGCTCTTTCTCGATGAGATCGGCGACATGCCTGTGGCCCTGCAAGCCAAGCTGTTGCGCGTGCTGCAGGACCGCGTCATCACGCGCCTGGGCAGCGAGAAGCCCATGAAGGTGCAGGTCCGGCTGATCTTTGCCACGCACAAGCGGCTCAACGAGGAGGTGCGCGCGGGGGGCTTTCGGGAAGACCTGTACTACCGCATCAACGTCGTGCACCTGAGGGTGCCTCCCCTGCGCGAGCGGCCGGAGGACATTCCCTGGCTCGCCCATCGCTTCGTGGAGCACTGGAACGCCACGCACCCCAAGGCGAGGCGCCAGCTCACGCCGGCGGTGGAGCAATGGCTGACGCAGCAGCGCTGGGAAGGCAATGTGCGCGAGCTGCGCAACTGCATGGAGCGCGCCTGCCTGCTGGCACCGGCCAGCGTGCTGGACATCGCCGACCTGGGGCAGCCCATGGACGCGCCGATCGCCCTGGGCCCAAGAAGTCCCGAGACGCCATCGGATGTGCCCGTCCAGCCGCTCGAGCAATTCCTGCGCAGCCAGGAGCGCAGCTTCATCGAGCAGGCGCTCGCGCGCAACGACTGGCAGATCGGCATCACCGCCGACGCCTTGGGCATCAGCCGCAAAAATCTGTGGGAGCGCATGAAGCGGCTGCAGATCCAGTGATCGCGCGGCCAGGCCCCGCCGGGGGGTGCCACAGGTCTAGACGCTTCGCGCCAGATCCATGCGCTTGGCCAAGGCCTCGGCCGACTCCTTGCGCTCGCTGTAGCGGTCCACCAGGTACGGCGAAACGTCCCTCGTGAGCCAGGTGAACTTGACCAGTTCCTCCATCACGTCCACCACCCGGTCGTGGTACGCGGAGGGCTTCATGCGGTCGTCGTCACCGAACTCCTGGTAGGCCTTGGCCACGGAGGACTGGTTGGGGATGGTGAGCATGCGCATCCAGCGACCGAGCACCCGCATCTGATTGACGGCGTTGAAGGACTGGGAGCCTCCGCTCACCTGCATGACCGCCAGCGTCTTGCCCTGCGTGGGCCGGACCGCGCCCAGGGCGAGCGGGATCCAGTCGATCTGGGCCTTCATGATCGCGGTCATGGCACCGTGGCGCTCGGGCGAGCACCAGACCATGCCCTCGGCCCACTGCACCGCTTCGCGAAGCTCCTGCACCTTGGGGTGCGAATCGGGCGCGTCGTCGGGCAAGGGCAAGCCATGGGGATGAAAGACGCGTGTCTGGGTACCCAGCGCGTTCAGGATGCGCTCGGCTTCCAGGGTCAGCAAGCGGCTGAACGAGCGCAGGCGCGCGGAGCCATAAAGCAAGAGGATGCGGGGAGGATGGGTCGAGTGCTCGCCGGGAAACAGTCGCGCGGGTTCGAAGGGCTGGAAGCTGGCGTCGTGCAGCTGGGGGATATCAGCAAGATGGGTTGGAGGGTCGAAAGTCATGGCTCGATGATGCCGGTGATTCAAGTGCTTCGTTGAGGCTGTGGGGCGGATTCGGATCCAGTTGGCTTGGGAACGGGCATCGAGCTGAACATGGCCAGCATCACGAGACCGCCCACCGCGGTGACCACCAGGGCGTTCAGGCCCCAGGGGGCCATCAGGCCGGCGAACGCCCACGGCGCCACGGCCTGTGCCATGCGAGCGGGTGCCATGAGCCAGCCTTGCCGTTCACCATAGCCCTGGGACCCGAACACCGCCAGCGGCAAGGCGCCCATGACGATGGTCATCAGGCCATTGCCCGCGCCATGCAACAGTGCGAAGGGAATCGCGGCCACCGGCCCCAGCGCCATCAGCGCCAGTGCGCCCAACGGGTGCAGGGCCACTGCCACGCGTGCCACCGTGATCGCCGACCCGTGGCGCTGCAACACCGCTTCCATCAGGCGCGCCGCCACCTGGGCGGGGCCCAGCATGGCGGCCGCCAGGACGGCCAGGCCGGTGTCCGCTCCTGCGGCCTTGAGCAAGGCCGGCAGGTGGGCCGCCATGGATGTGCCGATGAAGGCGGAGATCGCAAAGGCCAGGGCCAGGGTGATCGCCACGTGCCTCGCCACCGGCGCATCGGGTGTCGCGCGCGAGGCCACCGCCGGTTCAGAAGCGGAGGGCGCGCCCGGCGGCGAGGGCCCACGCAAGCCGGCGTTGAGGGGCAGTCCGAGCAACAGGTGCAAGGCGGCCCAGACCAGGACGGCCGTGCGCCAGTCCCATTCGCTGGCGAGCCAGCTCGTGAGCGGCCAACCGATGGTGCTGGCAAAGCCGGCGATGAGCGTGACCTGGGTGATGGCGGCGCGGGCGCCCGGTCCTCGGGAGCGAACGAGGCTGGCAAACGCTGCCTCGTACAAGCCCATGCCCATCGCTGTACCGACCAGCGCCCACGCAACTATCAGGCTCGCGGCCCCTTGGGCCAGTGCCAGGGTCACGAGGCCCAGCGCAAAGACACCGTTGGACAGCATGAGGACCTGCCGGCCACCGCGCCGGTCGATGGCCCTGCCCGCCGCTGGCCCGACCAGTGCTGCCACGAGCAGTGCACCCGAGAAGGCGGCGAACACCGAAGGAACGCCAATGCCGAGCGAGCGGGCCATCGGCTCCGCCAGGGTGGCCGGCAGGTAGTAGCTGGAAGCCCACGCCAGGGTCTGGCTGACGCCCAGGCGCAAGGTCTCGGGCGCGAGGCCGGGGGCTTCAGGCACGGTGGTTCGCCTCTGTGCGCGCAGGCATGGGGCTCTTCGCAGCGGTGCCGCACCCGCAGCCCTGGCCCGAGGTCCGCTTGGCGTGCTCATCGCGGACGCAGCAGGCCGTTGCATCGACAACGGGGGGGCCGCCGCAGCAGCCGGCAGATGAGGCAGACGGCGCGGATGAATCAGGGCCTTGTGGCCTCAGATCGGTGGAGCACACCCCGGTCTGCGGAAGCTCGAGTTGCACATCATCGGCGGCCGCGAAGTCCCCGGCCAAGGCCGCGGCGACCGAGCGCGCCTGCTCATAGCCGGTGGCCAACAGGAAATTGGGCGCCCGCCCATAGCTCTTGGCACCGATCGCGTAGTAACCGGGCTCATGAGCGTGGGCCAGTTCCCGATGGCCATGGGGACGCACCGTTCCGCAACTGTGCTCGTTGGGATCGATCAGCGGCGCGAGCGCATCGGTACTCTCGAGCCAGGGGTCCAGGCGCACGCGCAGCTCCCGCGTGAGCGTGAGATCCGGCCGCGAACCGGTGGCGGCGATCACCTGGTCGACGGCTTCGATCGGCGCACGCGTCGCGTCGAGCGCCTGCACACGCAGTCCTTCGCCGACCTGCACGAGCTCGGCGATGCCAAAGCCCGTGTGCAGCTCGATGGCGCCCTGCTCCACCTGCTCACGCAGCCCCTGACCCAGCGCGCCCCTCGCGCTCAGGCCGTCCTCACGGACACCGCCGAAGAGACGGCGCAGATCCGTGCCACGCACCGCCCACACCACCTGGGTGCCGGGGGCCTCCCGGGCCAGGGTCACCAGCGCCAGCAGATTGCCGGCCGCCGAGTGGCCAGCACCGACCACGAGGGTGCGCCGCCCTGCGTAGCGGTTGCGCTCGGTACCCAAGACATCCGGCATGCCGTAGGCGATGCGTTGTTGCGCCAGGGCTTCTCCCAGGGCCGGCAAGCCATGCGCCGCCAAGGCGTTGGGCTGCCCCCAGGTACCTGTCGCATCCACGATGGCCCGCACTTGCCACTCCCGTTCACCGGAGGGCGTGTCCACGCGCAACAGAAACGGTGCTGCCTCACGACCACGCCCCAGGACCTTGTCATGACCGCGTCGGGCAATCGCGATCACGCGATGCGACAGACGAAGCCGCTCAGCGATCGCGGGGAGCTCACTCAAGGGGCGCAGGTAGCGCTCGATGAGCTCACCCGCGCTGGGCAGTTGCTCGTTCGACGGCACGTCGATTCCCGCTTGCTCGAGCAGTGCGCGAGCCACTGGGTCGACGTTGAACCGCCAGGGCGAGAACAGGCGGACATGCTGCACACGCGCGACGTGCTCTGCAACGCGCTCGGCCCCTTCGAAGATCACGAACGGCAGGCCATGCCGATGCAGGTGGGCGGCAGCGGCTAGGCCAACGGGCCCTGCGCCGAGCACGGCGATCGGCAGACCGGTGCCGGCTGTGGTGTCGATGGGCATGGACATGATGGGCTCCTTCGTGATTCGTCGTTTTACGAATGAATGGACAAAAAAGAGAGGCGCTCTGCTCAGAGCGCCTTCACCAGTCGCTTGAGGACCGCCAGGCGATCGGGGTTGACGCAGTAGCAGGTGCGCTGCTCCTCGGACGACCCCAGCAGGAGGCCCGCCTCCTTGAGCACCTTCACGTGCTGCGAGGTGGTCGATGGGGCGAGGCCCACCACGTCGGCGAGGCTGCCGAAGTAGCAGGTGCCTTGCTGCGCCAGGTACTGCAGCAACTGAACGCGGGCCGGGTGGGCCAGCGCCTTGCACAGCACCGCCAGCTCCTCGGCTTGCAGTTCGTCGTCGGGGGCCACGTCGGCGCAAGTGCCGCACGTGGCGTCGGAGGTTTTGGCCATTGAACGAGCCTGGGGAGGCAAAAATTCGTTGTTCGTAGTTTAACGAACAACGAACGCCCGTCAAGTACCCTGCTGCACCGCCGCGGTACGCATGGGCTTCCAGCGGTTGACCACGCCCACCAGCGAAAGCATCACCGGCACCTCCACGAGCACCCCCACCACGGTGGCCAAGGCGGCACCCGAGTTCAGGCCGAACAACGAAATCGCCACGGCGACCGCCAGCTCGAAGAAGTTCGATGTGCCGATCAGGCACGCCGGCCCTGCCACGTTGTGCGGCAGCTTCAGCCAGCGCGCGCCCCACCACGTCAGGAGAAAGATGCCGTAGGTCTGGATCACCAGGGGAATCGCGATCAAGACGATGATGAGCGGCTGACTCAGGAGGGTGTCCGCCTGGAACCCGAACAACAGCACCACGGTGCCCAGCAGACCCAGCACGGACCAGGGCTTGAGCCGGGCGACCAGCTTAGACAACGCCCCGGGCCCGCGCCTGAGCAGCCACGAGCGCGTGAGCACGCCCGCCACCAGGGGCAGCACCACATACAACACCGTCGACAGCAGCAAGGTGGACCAGGGCACCGAGAGTTCGGTGACCCCCAGCAGGAAGGCGGCGATCGGCGCGAAGGCCACGACCATGATGAGGTCGTTCACCGACACCTGCACCAGGGTGTAGCTCGCGTCGCCGCGCACCAGCTGGCTCCAGACAAACACCATGGCGGTGCAAGGGGCCACACCCAGCAGGATCATGCCGGCGATGTACTCGCTCGCCGAGCGCGGATCTACCCAGGGAGCGAAGAGGTACTGGAAGAACAGCACGGCCAAGGCGGCCATGGTGAATGGCTTGACCAGCCAGTTGATCACGATGGTGAGCAGCAGGCCCTGCGGCCGTTGGCCGACCTCGCGCACGGCGCCCCAGTCGACCTGGACCATCATGGGGTAAATCATCACCCAGATGAGCACGGCGACCACCAGGTTGACGTGCGCGACCTCCAGCGCCGCCACCTGGGCGAACACCGCAGGCGCGGCACTGCCCAGCGCCACGCCGGCGACGATCGCCAACGCCACCCACAGGCTGAGCCAGCGCTCGAACAAGCCCATCAGACGGCCTCTCCCACCGGCTTGCCCGTGAGACCGATACGGCCGAGTTCCTTCTGCAGCGACAGGCGATCGAGCTTGTCCAGGGGCAGCGCGAGGAAGATGGCGATGCGACGGCTCAAGACGAGCAGCGCGTCGTTGAAGGCCTGCCGGCGCTTTTCCTCGGTGCCGGTCACCGCCGCCGGGTCCTCAACGCCCCAATGCGCGGACATCGGTTGACCGGGCCAGATGGGACAGACTTCGCCCGCGGCCTTGTCGCACACGGTCAGCACGAAATCCATCTCGGGTGCGCCTGGCGCGGCGAACTCCTCCCAGCTCTTGCTGCGAAGTGTGGACGTGTCGTAGCGGTTGCGCTGGAGCAGGTCAAGCGCCATCGGGTTCGGTTGCCCCGCGGGCTGGCTGCCCGCGCTGAAGGCGCGAAAGCGCCGGCCCCCGAGCTGATTGAGCACGGCCTCGGCCATGAGGCTGCGGGCGGAGTTGGCCGTACAGATGAACAGGACGTTGTAGGGTTTGGTTTCCATGGTGCTCCTTTCAGCACGTGGTGCAGTTGACGGTGGTGTTGGCGGTGAGCTCGCATGCCTGGCCTTCGCAGCAGTGCTCGGTGAGGTAGCCCAGCAAGGCATTCATGTGCGAGAAGTTGGCGCGGTAGATGAGGTGGCGCCCGTCGCGCTCCTGCGAGATCAGCTCGCTGCGGTGCAACTCCTTGAGGTGAAATGACAGGGTGGTCGCGCTCGCCTCGAGTTGTTCGGCGAGATCGGTGGGCGTCAGGCCACCGGGGCCTGCCTGGACCAGCGCGCGAAAGGTGCGCAAGCGGGTGACCTGGGCCAGGGCCGCGAGCGCTTGAACGGCATCGGTTTCGTCCATGGGGATCTCCTCAGGTGCCTGCGCGCGGCGCGGGCGATGTGGCCGTCTCGGGAAGACGGGTGATGGGCAGGCGCAGGGTGACGAACCAGCAGGTGGCCAACATCAGGGCGGAGCCGGCAAGCGTCCAGCCCAAGCCGCCCCACTGGTAGAGCAGCCCCGACATCAACGTGCCGAAGAAGCGGCCCAGGGCATTGGCCGCGTAGTAGAAGCCCACGTCCTCCGCCGCCTTCTCGCTGCCCGCATAGGCCAGCACCAGATACGAGTGCACGGACGAGTTGACGGCGAAGGCGAAGCCGAAAGCGGCCAGGCCGGCCACCACCACCCATTGCAGTTGGGGCACGTCCGCGACAACTGCCACGACCAAGGCGGCAGGAATCAGTGTCAGCACCGCCGACCAGGTGCGTGCGGCCGGCACCTCGCGGCTCAGCCCATCCGCACTGCGGCGCACGATCTGCGGTGCCAGCGCCTGCACCAAACCGTAGCCGATGGTCCACGCCGCAAGAAAACCGCCCACCATGGTGAAGGTCCAGCCCTGCGAGTAGAGGAACACCGGCACGCCGACCACGAACCACACGTCGCGCGCACCGAACAGGGCCACGCGCGCGGCGGCGAGCGCATTGATACCGGGATTCTTGGCGAAGAGTTCCTTCGCGGACTTCGAGGCCTTGCTCTTGCCCATCAGGGTGGGCAGCGAAGCGATCACGCCGATCAGCACCAGCGCCAGCGCGGCGGCCATGAGCCACAGAGCATGGCGAAACCCCAGGGCCTGCAGAAGCAGCCCGCCCAGGAAGAAGCCCACGCCCTTCATGGCGTTCTTGCTGCCGGTGAACCAGGCCACCCATTTGAAGAGCTGGCTGTTGCTACCACCGCCCTCCTTCGCCTGCGCGCTCGTGACCTTGATGGCCGACTTGCTGGCGGTCTTGGTCAGGTCCTTGGCCACGCCGCAGATGCCCTGTGCCAGAACCACCCAGGCCACGGACGCCGCGGCTGTCCACCCGGGATTGAGAAACGACAAGAGCGTGAAGCCGATGATCTGCGTGCTCAGCCCCACGGTGAGCATGCGGGTGATGCCGTAGCGTGTAGCCAGCCAGCCGCCGATGAGGTTGGCCAGGACGCCCGCGGCTTCGTACAGCAAGAACAGGAAGGCCAGCGTGAACGGCGAGTAGCCCAGGCCGTAGAAGTGCAGCAGCACCAGCATGCGCAGCGCGCCGTCGGTGAGCGTGAAGCCCCAGTAGGCGGCCGTGACGATGGCGTAATGGCGAACGGCGCTTTGCATGTCGAGGATGGGATCAGAGACCAAGGCTCTCGAGGTGGCAGGCCAGGTCGACCATGCGGCAGGCATAGCCCATCTCGTTGTCGTACCAGGCGTAGACCTTGAGCAAGGTGCCGTCGGTCACCATGGTCGAGGGCGCGTCCACGATGCTCGAGCGCGTGTCGCGTGCGTAATCCGCGCTCACCAGCGGGCGCGTCTCGTAGCCCAGGATGCCCTGCAGTGGACCGCTCTTCGCGGCGGCTTCGAACAAGCCGTTCACCTCTTCGGGCGTGGTGGCGCGCTGCAGCTCGAACACACAGTCGGTGAGCGAGGCATTGAGCACCGGCGCGCGCACGGCGTGGCCATTGAGCTTGCCCTTGAGTTCGGGGTAGATCAGCGCGATGGCGGTGGCGCTGCCGGTGGTGGTGGGCGCCAGACTCGCCATGGCGCTGCGCGCGCGGCGCAGGTCCTTGTGCGGCGCGTCCACCACCACGTTGGTGTTGGTCGGGTCGTGAATGGTGGTGATCTGGCCGTGGCGGATGCCGATGGCCTCGTGCACCACTTTCACCACGGGTGCCAGGCAATTGGTGGTGCAGCTCGCGGCGGTCACGATGCGGTGCTTCGCGGGGTCGTAGAGGTGGTGGTTCACGCCGACGACGATGTTGAGCACATCGCCCACCTTCACGGGCGCGGCCACGATGACGCGCTTGGCGCCGCGGTCCAGATGGCCCTGCAGCGTCTCGGGCGTGAGGAACTTGCCGGTGCACTCCAGCACCAGATCCACGCCCAGATCACCCCAGGGAATCTCGGCGCTCGCGGCATGGCTCGAGAAGCCCATGCGGCGCTGGCCAATGCGCACCACGTCCTCGCCCTCGGCCGCGATGTCTTCGCGCCAGCGGCCCTGCACCGTATCGAAGGCCAGCAGGTGGGCTGTGGCGGCTGCGCCGCCCTTGATCTCGTTAAGGTGCACCACTTCCAGCCGGTTGCTCGCTCGGGGGTCGTCGTGCTGCCGCTCGGCCGCGCCCAGCGCGGCCCGCAGTGCGAGGCGACCAATGCGTCCCATCCCGTTGATGCCTACTCTCATTGCCGCTTCTCTCCACGTCAATATTTCAAGAATACTCGAATTATTGAACTAAAAATGACAAGATCATGACAAGGGCTTGCTTTGCAGGCCGCGCGGAAACCGCCACCGACCCGGCGCCGCTGGAAATGTTCGAGACCACGATCCGCTTCAAGCCGCGCGAGCAGTGGCGGCCCGGCATGACCATGGCTAGGCTGGTCGAAGAGCTTGATCGCACGGTGCGCGTGCCCAGTCTGTCCAACATCTGGGCGCCGCCGATCCGCAACCGCATCGACATGCTGGCCACCGGCATCAAGAGCCCCGTGGGCGTGAAGCTGGCCGGCCCTGATCTGGCCACGATCGAGCGGCTTGCAGCTGAGGTGAAGCGGGCCGTGAAGGCCGTGCCCGGCGTGAGCAGCGCACTGGCCGAGCGGGTGGCCGGCGGGCGCACCATCGACCGCGCGCGCGCCGCCCGCTTTGGGTTGAACATCGCAGACGTGCAGGACGTGGTGGAAGGCGCCATCGGGGGACAGGTCATCGGCGAGACGGTGGAGGGCTTGCAGCGCTTCAGTATCAAGCCGCTCCCCGACAAGGAAGGCTTGAGCATGGCTGAACTAGAGAAGCCCAGTCGGCTGCGCCGCCAGATTCGACAATTACGGCACGAGCGCGACTCTCGGCAAAGGCTACGGCCTGCATTGCCGGCCCCCCTCCGCGCTAGACTGAGCCACCGGAGGTTCTGTGAGTAGTCTCAACGAAGATGAGCTGCTATCGGGCCGCGAAGGCACGTTCAGGTCCACTGGCAAGAACGCCTACATGGCCGAAAACGACCTGGAGGCGTTGCGCGCCTGGATCAACAGCATCCATCAGCGCAGGCTTTCGAGCGCAACGCTTGACACCTACACACGCGAAGTCGAGCGCTTCATGCTTTGGGCCGTGACCGAACGCAAGACAGCCATGTCCTCGATCGGCCCAACGGATCTTGACGCCTACGAAGCGTTTCTCGTGGCGCCTCCTGCACGCTGGCAGGCGAAAGCGAGAGTGCGGCACGCGTCAATTGAGTGGCGTCCGTTGAGAGGCCCCCTGCGACCAAGCAGCATTGCGGTTGCGATGAAGGTCGTTTGCTTGCTATATCGCGACTGGTTTGATGCCGGCTACTTGCGCGCCAATCCCACCTACGGATACGAGTTCAAGCTCATTCCCCGCCCGAAGTACTGGCTGACGAGCAAGGACTGGCAGGTGATCGATGCGCAGTTGCGGGTGCATCACAACGATGTCGCTGCGCGAAGAACGCGTGCAGCCTTACTGTTAATGCGGCGTTGTCATCTTCGCCAGCAAGAGGTCGTAGCCTTAGCCTTTGAGTCCCTTGTCCGCATTCAATCAGAAGTGGCCCCGCAAATCTGAACAGGTGAGATAAAGCAGGCTCCGTGCATTGAG
>VFQN01003036.1_pt1 | contig 24784 bp, 42 predicted proteins | sample 3512371 | NCBI WGS metagenome assembly VFQN01 (sample SAMN10412370, study PRJNA504923) | tailings metagenome | isolation source: Replicate 2 from Balatoc abandoned mine | place: Philippines: Itogon, Benguet | collected 2017-08-28 | reverse complement strand
CGACGGAGACCCCAACCCGCGCCCAGGGGAAGAACCCCAGCGGACGGCACCCCCTGCCTACGACACCAAAACCACCACCGGAGAAGCACCCGGCGGACACCTAGACACGCTCCCCAGCGAGCTCCTACCCCCCCACCCAGCCAAGCCACCAGACCCGCTGCCACAAGCCCGCCGACTACCCCGAACGCCGTACCCCAACACCCCGACCCCCATCCCGAGCCGGGGCACCCTCACATCCCACCCCCTGCCTGCTGCGCCACATCCAGCTCCGCCTGTAGGGCAGCGGCTGCCTCCGCCAGCGCCGTGCGTGCTGCGGCGGGGAGGGGGCCCTCCTGTGTCCCTTCCGCCATGACCCGCTGCCACTGGTCCACATCGCCCCGCAGGTATGCCAGCAGGTGCTCCCGGCCAGCGCGCCAGGCACAGACTGGGTAGGAAGCCCGCAACTCCCAGAGGGCACGGTGGAACAGGCCCTCACCGAGATCCGCCAGAGCACCCGGCGGCTCCACCGGCCCCTGCAGAGCGGCGAGCAGAGCGTGCTTGCGCTGCCCAACCAGGATGGCACCATAGGTGTCGCTACCGCTGCTTGCCCCACCAGAGCTGTTGCGGCGACGCCGGGGCTCCTGCTGGCCAGGCGACCGGTTAAGGAACCCCACCCGCAGGCCGGAGGCGCCCGTGGGCCGGCCAGCGGGGCGTTTGGCAGCAGGGGAAGCAGCCGGGGTGTCAGGAGACCGCCGCCCCAAGGGCGAGGGGCGGGAGTCCACTTCCATCCGCTGCACACCTGCGCCAGCCCCGTCGGGCCCGGCCGACCCTCCTGGCGCGAGGACCGCCGCGACGGGGTGCCCAACCCCCGCTGGCTGTGGCCCTGGCTGCTGCTGCCGCCCGGAGTAAGCAGACGGGTCTGGGTTGCATGCCTGGTGCCAAGGGAGCCAAAGCAAACGAGGGTCACATTGCTATGCATTGGTCCACTGCCGAAGTGTACGACACTGCCGGCAATGATCTGTGAGGGCGTCCAGCGCCTGCTTTGGAAAGGAGCAGTGTCTGCAATGAGCAGACAACAGAGCCCACGCCTGGCAAAGCCACTCCAATTGTCCCTGGCTCCCTGCAGCCTTAAGAGGGTTGTGGTGAGAATGTGGTGAAGCAGGAGACGCCGTGCAGTGTGGCGTATTCTAGCTTGCGGCTCAAGTCCAAAGCTGCTGAAGTGTGGCTGCAGACTGTTCGCAGGACCAGCACACAGGCGCCCGGAACTACGGAAGGGACTGCGCACGTGCCCGTAGCCATGCCGTGTGCCATGTACAGGACATGCCTTCTCCATTCTTTTTGCAAAACAGATAGCTAGCGTGAGCTCAACTTGCACCAGCAAAGCGTGTTTCTGCCGGGTAGTGATCGTGACGCGACCGTCATAAAGTGCCATAAGTCCTTAAGTGAGTGACCCATCAATGATATGACCATTCAGCATAAAACTCTGGCCCCAGGTCCTGATAATTTGCCAGCTACGAGGTCAGCAGGCGCAGTTTCCTGCTGGTCGTGTAGGGCTAGGGTTTTCTCCGCAGCTGTGGAAACAACATGACAAACTGAGCAACGTTCCCTTGATCAACATCAATACTTACAACGCTTGCAGCGTAAAGTGCAATGACACGGCACTTTTCGGCGCCGCTGGCCTCGCTGACGTCGGAATGTCATCGCGTGACTCAAAAGCCCATTGGCTTATAAGGCCACCTGTCGCGTTATACCGGGCACCCCCTAAATATACTTATTATTCATACTAGTTACTCTGCAAGCAACTCAGAACAAGGAAAGGAAGTAGCGCCGACTAGAAACCTCTCACTGCAACTTTGACAGACGCAAGCCTTAGAGCACCAGCATAGATGTGTCAAGGCACGCTTAAGGCTTCAGGTCCTCGGTTACTGGCTTCACGAGGCCCAGGACGGAGGGCCTTGGTCGTTCGCGCCCTTGGAGCTCAGCCAGCGTCAGCTCAGCCGACCAGTGCCGTCACAAGCAGCGATGGCGCCTCGCTCCTTGAGCTTGGTTGGAAAAATGACATTTACAAGGATTACGTTCGAGGCCCCTGCCTCGGTGTGGGGTCTTTTGGCAGCGTGTATCAAGGCGTGAATGCGTCTACCGGCGACGTCGTTGCCATCAAAATCCTGCCAAAAGAACGGCCGCGCCTTAGCCGGGCCAAGGTCCTGGAGAAGCTGAACAGGTGCGCGCGAAACGTTCAACCCATCGGCCTTCCGAGACTCTGAGCAGCTCGCATTGTCAAGTTACGATGTTTTTTTAATGCTAGGTTTTGCTAAATTGTTTGGAGGAAATAGAGCGCTGGTGCAACTTGTTGGGCAGTGCGACAGCCTGTCCCCGCGTTACTGTCCTAACGCCTCCCGCTGTCTCGCTTCTTTGCAGGGAGCTCAACCTTCTTGATCGGCTCTCAGACAGCCCTCGGGTGGTGCAGCTGCTTGACTGCTACGAGGACGAGGCCCACGTGTACCTCGTCACGGAAGCGTGCTTGGGCGGCGACCTGCAGCGATACAGCGAGGTGAAGCGGTCTGGCGTGGTGAAGCAGAGAAGCAGGCAGTAACCCAAATCAAATGGTATGCGCCATGCGGTGCGGCGGCGTCACTTCGACAAAAACGCTTGGTATTTTTAGGTCGAGCCTGACTCGCTTGGCCACTCCCCCGTGTCGCCGTTCGCAGACGTACGGCGCACTAACCGAGCGCTGCTTGGCGCTTGTTGCGCTAGAAATCCTCAGCATCGTGCAGTCGTGCCACCGACTTGGTGTCCTGCACGGAGACGTGAAGCCAGGTAGGCGGCCTGGGCTGGGTTCTGGGTTCAGCTCGGATGGTATGGAAGAGTGCTGGCCGGTTGCACATCTACATCGCACAGCAGTCCGCAGACAAGACCCTCAGGGGCTGCTGGTGGGTTGTCATGAGCACATGGCCCTGGCTCACTTTTGTGCCCGTTGTCTCTGCTGACACAGCGAACTTCTGCGTCAAGGACGAGCACCGGCACCCCTACTGCGCCAGCCATGCCGCGCTCTTCCGCACGCCCTGGCTCAAGGCGATCGACTTCGGCTGCAGCCAGATGCACTTCCGCAACACCCGCCTCACCAAGCGCTCCGGGACACCGGTGTACATGGCCCCCGAGGTCTTCCGGAGAGACTACTCGTTCGAGGTGGACGTGTGGAGCACGGGCGTGACGCTGTACCAGCTGTTCAGCCGGCGGTTTCCCTTCTGGGACGGCGACTCGTACAGCCGCGCGCTGTCGCTCGACGAGGTGGCCAAGGCCATCACCGAGGTGAGATGAGCAGCCGGTACACAGCCTACCACACTGTATGCCAAGTGCACGCCGGACACGCCTCGTGACACGCTGGGATGGGAGCGATGCAGAACAGCACGTGCAAGTCAAGTCAATGTACATGTGTTGTGTGCACCGTGTGCAAGGTCCTGGCCTTTACCTGGAGTGCAAGACCCTCGTCCTTTTTGCTGACGACTGTCTCGCTGGTGTGTGCCTGGCACGCAGGCCGACATCCGCATGGACTTCGGGCCGTGGCTGACCATGTCCTCGGAGGGCCTGGACTTCATCCACGGCTGCCTCACGCGCGACCCTGCGCTGCGCATGACCCTGGAGGAGGCGCTCACGCACCCCTGGCTTGAGATGTACGCGGGGAGCGAGCAGCCGCAGGGGGTTGCGGGGCCGCTTGTGGAGGTGGCGGTGGCGAACAACATCGTGCGCAACGGTGGGGCGCAGGCGGGCGCTTCCCAGCAGCGGCGGCGAAACGCGGCCATCGCGGCGTGATGGGTGTTTGGCAACGCGTTGGGCCGGCCCCGAGACGAGGCACATGTGGTGTGGGGCTTGTGCAAGTAGTTACTCACTACGCTGAGAGTGTCGTGGGCTGATTCCGCGGCACTGTGCCAGTGTGTGAGGAGCATAGTAGCTTGGGGCTGGACTGGAAGGAATGGGGGCGTCGGAGTTTAGTACCAGAAGGATTGTGCACGTTGCCGGGAGATTCATGTACAGGGAGGCAAACACCACGCTGCGTCCATCGGGAGGTGCATGTTGCAATGTGCCATCCGGGACGCTCGCTCTGTGTCGAGCCCGCGGCGTGGCCAGATTGGCTGCAGCTGGTGTGCGCAAGGCCGCACGTATTGTGGGGATGTACGCTAGAGTGAAGTACGAGTCTGCTGAGCGTGCTGCTCCTTATGCCTGCTGCGAAGGTCTACGTTTGTGCGCTCGTGCTTGGCTTGTGTGGACAACAACAACCGCACTTGTCGATTTTGTCCCTCAGATTGTTGGCGTGTGCGGAGAAGTAGTTCTCGGAACGGTGGCGCTGTGCTGCGGATGAGCATGCTCTCCGCTGGGGGTTCCGCATTCATCTCGTCGTTCGTTCGTTGTGACACCGATTAGCGCTCGCTACAGTGCAGACAGTCGATAGCTTGCGCACATCCCTGGCAGTGGCCCAGGGCTAGGCCCTTATTGACCCTGGCCCTGTTGCGCCACGTGACGATGTCGCCAGGGATGCACACCGCAAGCGTGCTGTTGCACCTCGTGCGATGATGACTGTTTCGGTGTTCCGAGTCGTCGGTGTACCGCGGAAGTGCTTCATAGCTCTACTCAACGTGCATGGGTTCTAGTGCACGATGCATGCACGTAGACCTGGCCGGGTGGAGGGAAGTACCTTGCGCGCTGTTGGGGGTAACGCGTCCGCGTGTGTGTGGTGGGGCCACCGGCCCATGACGAAACCTGCATGAGACGAACTAAGGCAAGCCAATGTGGGCCAGGCTGGCGCTGTCGAGACTGTACTGACTGGACGGGGTGCAGAAGGTCATGCCCCTGCGCGCTGTGTCTGCGGATAGGCTTTGACAATGCACACGTGACCCTAGCACGATCTGTACCATGCACCGTGTTCATACCTTACTTTCTTGCTTAGACTGTCGGCTAGTTGAGCGTTGCAGTACACGCACCACTGTGGACGAAGTTGTTTGCACACGACGCAGGTTGCCATATTTCCATACAGTTCTTTGAGAAGAAACCTTCAGAGAGAGGAGTGATGCTGGCATATATCCTTGTATTATTTCGCGTCCTGGTTGACTGTATTCTAGTACGGCACGACGCTCCTCGCACGAGTGTTGTATGTCCAACCTAATGAGATGAAGGCACATGTTCTTCAATGCTGCGCAGTGCCTGTGCCAAGCCGCACCCTGTAAAGTTCTACGGAGTGTTTTTTACACCAAGCACCCTGGTGCCTGTGTGTTTGTGCGTGTGGTAAATTCTCTACCCCCGCAAGTGCAAGAGCTCCCTGACCTGCTACCCCTGCTGTTACCTGTGCGTTCCGCTCAGGGAACGGGCTGGGGGAGGACCCAAGCGCCTAGTCGGGGGCGGGGGTCCCAGTCAGGCGACACACAGCAACACAGACTGCCATGACTGTACCGGTATACAGAGCGCTCGGAGGGAGGCATGCTTGGAGATCAGGGTGTCATCAGGAAGTCTTTACCGCAATACAAGTTTGAAAACGGGGCCCCGGAGGACCGCCCAGTCCTTACCAAATACCGCTAGTGGCCAGGGGCCCGTGCATGCCCGGACTTGGATCTGTTGTGAATGGTTGTGATCTTTTGGTTTGGGGGAAGCCCCTGGGCCCTGGCGGCTCAGCTCAGCTGGGGCTTGCTAGCTACCGGTACTAAGACTTGGCCTGGCATAACTGCCCTGAACTGCCACGCTCGGCGGTCGAAGAGTGCACCACTGCATTTCAGCTGTGGCATACTACATGGCCTGCGCCTCACGCGGATCCGTGTGCCTGTGCCCTTCCTTTGCTTGCCCTCTGGTCTTCGGCCCCGAGGCCACAGCTGCAGCGAGACAGGAGGGAGCCCTGGACCAGACCAAACCACCGCGCCCGCGCCTGTGGGCTGGCTCAGGCTGGCTGGGTGGGCTCCTTGTCAGGATACGATGGCATAGTGTGACATGCCCTAATGTGCCTCCTTGCTGCGTGTTGTTTGGGCCTGTTCGGGCGTTCAGCGGTTCAGGTCTGCCCACGTGCTTGGCTTGGCTGTGCCCCGCTCGTTGCCCCTGGCATGCTCCTCTGGCCCCTCAGTGGCGATATCTGCTAGCTTCAGCTTCTGCCCGTGAGGATGGTCAGCGAAAGGGTAGCTTCCATGGCCAGCGAAGATGTTGTGCTGCGGCTGTGCGGTTGCTTGTTGGCACAATGCTCCCGTACTGCTGGATGGGAACCGTGCACGGCGTGTTGTACTCCCGCTTTGGCATTACGCTTCTCTATCATATACTATCCTCATGTCTGTACATTGGACCTACACCGGGCTACACACTCGGTGCGCTCCGAAGTTGGCCTGGCATAGTGTAGGTGCAGGACCCGGCAGATACTTAAATAATTCAAGTTTCTCATTCCATTTTTTCCCGTCACAACAGACTTGAGCTCCTACTCGGCTGCAGTTCTGTTGCTGGCCCTTGCTGCTGGATAGGCTCTCTAGATCTACGGAATGATAAGATTGTAGCTTGTTCCTCCTTTCATTAGTGACGTGCTCTCACATATATTATGGACTATGCTCGCGTGGCAACGTCGGCGCATCGGCCTTGCGCCCTCGGGAGAGGGTTGCTGACGAAATGCCCACTTACGCCATCTGGACATTCTGGTAAGCAACCCTTTGATATCAAAGGGCTGCTTGTAAAGCCTATCCCGGCGGCCGACACGAAACACATCGTCACCCACGAACAGGAACGTGCGCGGCAGTCAGGCGGATACACAGGGAATCACGCTTACGGATAGTGGCTTCAGCCGCTGCGGCCTCCTTCGACTCGCAAGGTGCGCTCGTTGCCTTGGCCTACCTTGCTTACCGGCCTGCATACCGAGACACGTGCGCAGTACCTTGCTGCCTTCAGCCACTGCAACACCCCAAGCTGAGCGACCCCTGCCATCCCCTTGTTGCACCTCAGGCTCGGTCCCGGTACAATTAGCAGCAGCATCTGCGGCCCAGGCGGCCCAAGCGGTTGGAGCTGCAGCCGCTAGCTTGGGCTCCGGCACACCCGCCCACACCACCCCATCCCCTACAGCCTCCCCCCTCAGCTCAGCAGATGGCGGTGACGGGCCCGCCTCGTCATCCTCGTCCCTTCCCTCCACGCCTCTCGCACCAACTCCAGCCTCGTTCTCGTCCATGGGACGCGTCCGGCTCCCAAACCTCTCGGGACTGCTTACATGGACCTACATGCTCTCCTACCTCGCCTTCATGCTCATCATGCCCATCACCGCCCTGCTCACAAAAGCATCCGCCATCCCGCTCGTGACCTTCATCGCGCGCGCAACCGAGCCGGTCGCGATGCACGCCTACTACGTGACCTTCTCATGCGCCATCTTCGCCGCGGCGTTCAACGCCGTGTTCGGTTTCCTTCTCGCCTGGGTGCTCGTGCGCTACAAGTTTCCTGGGAAGAAGCTAATTGACGCAGCGGTGGATTTGCCATTCGCGCTGCCGACGTCTGTCGCGGGTTTGACCCTCGCGACAGTGTACGGCGACGAGTTTTTCATCGGCCAGGCGCTCATTAGCGCCGGCATTCAGGTCGTCTTCACGCGGCTGGGCGTTGTCATCGCGATGATATTCGTGTCCTTCCCGTTCGTGGTGCGCACCATGCAGCCGGTGATGCAGGAGCTTGAGCGGGACATGGAGGAGGCGGCGTGGTCGCTAGGGGCGTCCAAGTGGCAGACGTTCTGCCAGGTGGGGCATTGGGGGCGCAGCGTCTAGCAGCATGCGGGTGGGAAGCGGGTAGAGGAGCAGCAATATAGGCAGGGGGCAGGGGGCCGAGAGGAAGGGGACAGGCGGCATGGAGCGGGATGCGAAGTGTGCCAGGGGGCAGGGGAAAGGGAGCAAGGTGGACACGTGGTGCGTGAAAGAAGGGCATGAAGCGGGCAGGCATTATGATAGACCCTGATGCTGGGGAGGGGGAAAGGGCTAGGGGACGAGGGCCAGGGGCTAGGGCCAGGGGCTAAGGGAAAGGGGCCTGGGACAGGGGGCACACGGGACCAAATGCACGGGAGGCAGTGAACCGATGGGGGGGACCCTTCAGGCCAACCTGGCCCATGGAGCAGCCGATCCTCCAGTACCTGCGCGAGGGAAAGGGTCGGTTGGGATGGGGGGCGCTGGGGTCCACAAGCCCAGCCGTTGGGAGAAAGGAGTAGTCGGCAGTCGTGCCCCTGACCCATCTCTGCACCCATCGCGGACACACCCATCCGCCGGTCCGCCCACCTCCTCACGCACGCATGGCATTCCCAGCGCCCTCCCCCGCGCCTGCAGCATCCGTCGCACCTAAACCGTTCGCCCAATGAGTCACTCCCACGCAAACTTCACATCCAACCCTATCCGCGGAACGCCGCAGGTGGTGTTCCCCCCGCTCTTCCCCGCGCTGCTCACCGGCACGGCGCTCGCCTTCTCTCGCGCGCTGGGCGAGTTCGGGTCCATCGTGATCGTGTCGTCCAACTTTGCGTTCAAGGACCTGATTGCGCCCGTGCTCATCTTCCAGTGCCTGGAGCAGTACGACTACGTGGGCGCCACCGTCATTGGCACCGTGCTGCTGCTCATCAGCCTGACCATGATGCTCGCAGTCAACCAGCTGCAGCAGTTCAACCAGCGGTTCCGGAAATAAGGAGGATATGACGTAACATGTTGAGGAGTGGAAGCCGTTGAGGTGGCAGCTGGAAGCGGATGGGGGTGGGGCTCAAGGAATGGGAATGGTGCACAGCAGCATGGGGGTTGTGGGGGTGTGTGGCGTGAAAGTGGGGATGGCCTTTGTTGGCTGAAGGGGGCTTCGTGGCCAAGGCCGTGTACTCGGAGCCTTGTGGCTTCGCGTCCTGGGCGTTGGCAGGGCTTGGCCTGTGTTGAGGTAAGCGTGTGAAGTGGGTGCTGGCGGTTGACCCGGTAGTGGCTGTGGAGACTGGCACGATCAAAGATGCATGGCGCACGGTGCAGGCGGTTGTAGGGCGGGTGCGTACTCGGCGCGTGCCTAGGCATTAGGCTGTTGTGAGGATGCAGGATGTACTGATGAGGTATGCTGGTGACACTTGGACGCCTTGAGGACGACAACGCTCTGGTGTGCGCGTGTGGTTGATACCTCTCCCGCTGCTGCGGGTGTGGCTCTTGTACTGTGTGTTGCATGGGCGCAGGCCCGCGTTCATGTCTCGCGCGTGCCAGACGTTTGCAAGACCTAGGAGGGGGCTCGTGCGATTCCCTTGAACTGCGGGCTGTTACAAGAGGAGCCGACATGCGCTTGCTGATAGGCGGTGGTGTACGTGCGGGGGTAGTACCTAGTCAGCCGCTAGACTGCTGCTGCTGCTGCAGGTGCGGCGCCCGGCGGCGGCAGGCCCCATAAGATTAGGGTAACCTGCTAACCGTGCTTGGGGGGGGGCTCCTGATCGCGCGCTCCCGCGAAGTTACGGCGTGCTTGCAAAAGGCCACGACTGGCCTTTTGCTGGTTTGCGGTGTATGCGCGGGCCGTCTCAGTACTGGGTGATGCAGATTGGAGCAGGTTGGAGGAGTGCTGCGTCGTGGCCCCTTGGAGGTCTAGCGGGGGCTCTGAAGTCGGCGCAGCTTGTGGAGGCCCCGGTAGTTGGCAGCTGTGGGCTGGCTGGCTGAACACTACCTGCTGGCAGCCTGGCGCACGCCTGATGGCGTGTCCGGCCGTACCCGTACGGCAGCTGCTTCTGGCTTATGGCACGTTGTAACATGCAAGGCTAGTTTGGGCGAGCGCAGCAGCGCATGGTCACGTGCCACCGCATCCTTGGCACAGTACCGTAACTGCATTGGTGAGGTCGTTGGGGCGGGGTGCATGGCGAACCTACGCCAAACCGTGCACCCTGTCATAAGAACCCCAGAGTAGCTTGGTTCATTGAAACCTGGCTGTGCTGAATGTGCTGGATCTGGCTGGATGCAGACTGGCAAGGCCAGCTCCCTTGGGTACGGCGCAACGGCAGTGGTGGTTGCATATAGGGGAGAGCCTTGTCACGCACACAGCGGTCGACGTGCCTGCCACGCTCCACTGGCTGTCCACTGACAACTGGTGCCAGCTTTCCTCCATACATCAGCTTACACACACCGTCCGTGGTCTCTACGTATGCCCGCCGGCATGGGGCATCCAGCACTCCGGTTAACAACAGCTGCAAGCCCACAGGGCTCCGCTTTCCCCAAGCCAAGCCACGGGCCGGACCATGACCTCCGCTGGCATGTGCAGTCGGGCCGAGTCGTACCTCGGCGCACGACTACCCAGGAGAGCTCCCCTGGTCTACCCCGCCTAAAGGACTATAGCCCGAACTCTGCCCCAAATCCACAACCTACATATGCAGCAACGCCACCACCTGCCCTGCCCACGGCATCCATCGCACTTCTTCCTACCCACAGGAGTCCACCCACCACCATACAAGACAAGGCGCCACTCTCACTCCCTGCTGTGGTCAGTACCCCATGCGCCCCGGCCAGCCCTGCCCCATCAGCATCACCGGCTGGCCCCTCGATTATGTGCCCCAGCTTCCGTCTGCTGCTTCCGCACAAAACGCCATCACGCCTACATTCCTGGACTACTCCTCACTGCACACGCTCACTGCTCAACCGTCGAACGCCCCAAGGTCCGCTACACTGGCCATGAACTCCAGGTACCGCTGGTCCACCGAGGCGGGCGTCTCCGCCTTGGCCCCGCCCGCGCCCCCGGCGCCCCCGGGCGCAGCACTGCGCGGCGCCAGGCCGAAGCCGCTGCCCGCGTCCGCGCGCTGCGCCGCCAGGTGCGGGTGCTTGGGCTTGGCGGGCGCTGTCTCGCGTTTGACGCGCAGGGCGGCGGGGACCTGCGGTGGGGCCGCATCGTGGTGGTATGGTCAGTTGTGGCTCGAGTACAGCACAGAGGGTTAGCTTAAAGTACAGCTACAGCCTTGTCATACGGTGGCGGTTGGCGCGTGTGCACAGCAAACCCCAAGCGGGTAGCCGGGCTTGGGGTTTGGGTTTGCGTACATGGTGGCCGCCGGCGCGAGGACGCGTGAAAGCTAATGCAGCTGCTTGTGTCCCGGTGACACACTGGCAGCGACCCCGCGTTACATGTTCCGCATTCCTGGGCGCGTACCATGGACAGCAGCTGCTTGTTCTGCTCCGCGGGCACGCGCTTTGCCACCGTGGAGGCGCCGGTGATGGTGGCCGCGGCGGCGGCAGCGGGGTCCTTGGGCGCGCGGGGCCCGGCGGTGGGCGGCGCGGAGGCGTGCGGCTGCACCAAGGCGGGGGCAGAGTACTGCGCGTGGGAGCCTGCAGTAGGGTGAGCAGGGGCGGGGAGAGCAAGATCAGCGAAATTGCAAGTAAGGAATGCTATGGGTAAGCACATGCGGGGGAACGCCGGTGGGCGCCGAGTACTGCGCGTGGGAGCCTGGGGTAGGATAGAGCGGAGGTGGGGAGAACTTCAACACACGCTGCATGCGGGGAGTGCTGATGGATGAGCATGTGCGTCTGCACCACCGCGTGGGCAGGGTACTGTGCTTGGGAGCCTGGAGCGGGGGCGGGGTGTTGGGGTTGGGTTGCGGAGCGGATGCAGTGCACAGCAACATTGCGCGGTACAAAGCGACGTGTGGGGCACTTGGGCGCGCCTGCGGAGACCACGCGAGAGACATGCCAGAAGCACGAGAGTACCCGAGGTCACGGCGAGCCTTGGTTGGCAGGACGCCTAGTGGCGCAGTAACCGTACAGCGCGTGGGGCATTTTTTGGGGGCTCGGGTGTGGGAGACAGCGTCCCGCAGAGTTGCGTTACAGGACCAAGTGCGTGACAAAGGGCAGATGGATTCAGGCCACGTTGGAGACCGAATAGCCCTGTACGGCGTCTCGCTGGCCCCAAGACCCCTTCGCCGCGGCGCGACGGGGTGCAGTGCGCCGTGGCGTTCACCACCGTAACACCCATGCCGCGCTGCCCGCTCACCTAGCACTGGCGCGTGGTACATCGGCGGCGGCATGCCTGGCGGCGGCATGGCGGGCGGCGGCAGTGGTGGCGGCATGCCCGGCGGCGGCATCCCCAGCGGCGGCGGCGGGTGCAGCGGGGCGCCTGGCGGCGGTCCGGGCGGCGGCGGCAGCGGCATGCCGGGCGGGGGACCGCCTGACCCCGGCCCCGGCCCCGGCCCTGCTGCTGCTGCTGCCGCGGGCTCGCCACCTGGCTGTGCGGGGGCGCTGCTGCCCACACCGGGCGGGGCGTCCTCCTCCGTGCCTGTGTGTGTGGTTACGGCATGGGCGTGTGCACTTAGCAAGGATGCACGGACTGCAACTAAGAGTGCCCCAAGGGCTTGACCGTAAGGCACATGCACAGCATCTGCAGCTGCAGGTGGGGCATGGCTAGGAGGTGGTACTTGGAGCACGTGCAGTTGGTAAGCGCGGGTTGCGCGTGCGCAGTCGCCTAGAGCTGCTACGGACGCTTTGCCGACCCTGTCCTGCACTTATGGATGCCGCCCCGCAAGTCCTCAAGCAATCAGCCGGCCGATCCCGACGCAAACTAAGCTTCTGTGCTTCCGCTAGACAATGTCTCGACGACATCCTCCCTCCTGCACAACATGCACCCCCCAATGCTGTTCCGCACCTGGAGCTGGCGGCTGGTTCCCTCCCGCTGCTGCTGGCGGCGGCGGACCTGGCGGCGGCGGCAGCCTGCCCCCCGCCATCATAGCCCCCGGCGGCGGCATGGCTGGCGGCGGCAGGCGGTACCCCGGCGGCGGATGGTCTGGCGGCGGCAGCACCGGCGGCGGCGGCTCGTCCGGTGGCGGAAGCACCTTATGGGGTGCTGACCCTGGCGCTGGCCCTTTGGGTAGCGGCGGCGCCGACGGCGGCGGAGGCAGCGTGGGTTTGGGGCCCGCGGGTAGCGGGGGAGCTTTCGGGACGGGGATGGTGGGTCCGGAGGGTGCTGGAGCTTTGACGACGGGGGCTGTGCCCTTGCCGGGCGGGGGGGCGCCGGTGGGGTTGAGGGTGGGGTGGAAGTAGGGGGAGTCCTGTGGCCGTAGCACGACGGGGCCGGCTGTGCCTGGCACCTGTGGCCCGCCCATTTTGGCATTGAGCTCCTCCTCCTGCGTGTTCGGAAGGCGATGATGAAGGTGTCAGTGGGTGGGGGCGGTGGGTAAGATCTTTCAGGCGTGGTAGTGGTCGTAAATTTCGCCTGAAGCGGATTGGGACTAGGCAAGCACGCTGTACAGCGATGTCGGCCCGTGCCCAGCTGTGCACATAGCATGCGGTGTATTGATAGCCGCTTCAGTGGAGCACTCCAGTTGCTTCGTTGGTGTTGGGAGTGTCCTCCCGGCAGGCCCAGGAGCAGGCCAACACACGTTCTGTCCCAAGTGCCCTCACCAGCCTCTCCACGCAGCCACCCCCCCCCTCTGGTCCCCCTCCTGCCGTATGCTGCTTGCCTTTTTCCGTTTGATGGCCTGGTCGTAAGCCTCCTGCAGAGCCTTCTTCTTGAGCTTCAGGTTTTTGGGTAGAGTCCCCTGCGCCTCCTCTATGTCTATCACCTCCTGTAGCTCTTTTTTCAGGACCTCTGGCTCCGAACGTAGCCTTGCGCCCTCCCTAATGAACTTCCGCTCAATCTTATTGCGGGCGACCTCCTTCTTGCGCTGCTCCTTGCGGAAGGCATCCGCAGGGTTGAGCGTCCGCCCTCCTTTAGTTTTCACCATTTCTCTAAGCCTAATTAACAGTAAAGGAGTGTAGCGATGCTCAGTCGATGCAGCACGTCAGCAGCAAACTGGAACTCGGCTGTGGTCAGTGATACAAGCCATCAGGGCCACCGCGCCTCACAATACCGACAGCGAGTGTTGTATTCTAGTAGCTTCATAGCATTCAGCGGCTTCTGCAGCGATCGCTTTCCGTGCTGACTGAGAGGCTTGGCAAAGAGGGACAGGGTAGATAGTCTGAGAATTTGGTTTTTTAGCTTGCGTAGGTATTCAAGATAATACTGTTGTGCCTGAAACTCGATGTCACCATTTCGACGGTTGGGGCAGTTAGAGGTGCCCCGGGCTGTCTCTTCCATAAGCGCAGCTGCGCAGGCCAAGAGAGCAAGCTCGTAGGTTGCGCTTGACCCCTTGGTACATTGAACGGATGCATGCGACATGAACACGAACACGCAGCAATCGTGCGCAACACGGAACCATGCTCACTCTGCGACCCAAACCCACCTGCTCGCTCCGCCGAGACGGCTCTGCCTTCTTCACAACCCTAGTATCAAGTCACTTAGATCTCCTGCAGGGAGGCAGCTAGGGGCACTGCGCGCTGTGACGGGCCGGGACGAGGGCAGGGACGCTTCCCCAACGGCCTCGCCACCAGTCCAGCCCACCATCCAGCCAGGGACTACTAAAGACGCAGAGGCCACCTCGTCGCATGGCGTCACCAGTTCCTTGCAAACCACATCCTCCCCACCGCAGCTTACCATCAGTGTCCTGCTGGATGAGCTACGTACGGGGCAGCTCTTACCAAACGCTAAGCGGGCCTTTCCCAAGGTCCCCTGGGGTCCTACCCAACTGGCGCAGGTGCGGTGCCAGCCATGCACAGCGCATTGTTTGCCATCATGTCACACCTGATAATAATAGTGCAGAACATCACACGTCCGCAATAGGTTGGCACAACGGGACCACTGGTGCGCAACCTGGGTCACATGCGGTGCATGCAAAAAGTTGGGCACGTCGGTACGGCACGCCTTGAGCTGCATGGGATACATTTGAAGAATGGCATGGGTTCCCATGTACCTACAGTTGTGGTTACAGTTGCCAAACCTGCACGGCGCTTCTGTCGTACAGGTGGTGGCCTGGAGCGCGGCTTTGGCGGTGGCGGGTGTAACCACAGCAGCGCAGACACCTCAGGTGGGTGACATCCCTTGCCACCTGGGTACTGGTACTGCACGCCGTACGCCGTACGCCGTACGGTGCAGGCTGCAGGCTACACCCATTCCTCACTGCCTATATCTATGACCTTGTGGTCTGAGTGTACAGCTGTGTACAAACTTCCGGTACCGGTACCCTTCACTGCCGCATGATGTTGGAATCACAAACCCGCATTGTCGTGCCTCCATGCATCTCACCAAGTGCCAACAGCCCTGCCTCTTGACCTGCATGCTCTGACGCAGCCGTACAGCGCTCCTGCTCCCCATCGTGCACCTGGGAATCTGTGGTTGTCGTACGCGCAGGTTTCGGCGCTGGGGTCCGATCCCGTACAGGCCGCCGCCGTACGGCACCTGGGCCTGGAGGTGTTCTGCCTGTCGCTGGCGTGCGCCGTACTGTTCATGGGGCTGCGCAAGAGCAAGCCCATGTAGGTGAACGTCTGGGACATGGGGATGGCAGCAGGGAAGCCAATCGCGGTGTGTGCATGGGTGTTATGTTACAGGCCGCTGTCCTTGACGGTCAACCGGGCAAGTTGGCAGACGATACGGCGTAGTGGGAACCAACGACTTGGAGGGCATCACCTTTGATCAGGAGCGTAGCACTGGCGCCGTGGACAACAGCGATGCTCCTGCCTTCCTTGCCTCGCCATTGTCTCGTAACGCCCAGCATTGTGCACACCGCCGCAGGTCGGCCGGTCATTTCCAGTACGACGTATCACCGGGCGTGGCGGCCGCCGTTGCCGCCCTGGCGGCTGCGTCGTACCCGTTGGCCGACCCCGTATTGTACGACGCGTGGCGCTCCGTAGAGCAGGTGCCGCACGCATTTGGGGGAAGCGCTGCCATGATGTGGGGGATGCGTTTGGTTGTTGCCGGGTAGAGCCACACGCCGCCTGCGAGCTCAGCCAGGCAGGGGTATGTGGTAGGCGGGTATGCAGGCAGGTTGTTGACTGGTGAGGTGTCTGTCTGTTGTTGTGTAATACCACGTAGGGTCGTATCACGGGCGTGGCGTCAATCTTTCGCCGGTTATGATGTGCACCTTTCTTCTGCCCTGCACGCAGGCCATCCTGCCGGCCCTAGGGTTTCCCCCCGACGCTCTGCCCGACAGCGGGGCGGTGCTGGTGGGGCAGCTGCGGGAAGCTGCCGGGGCAGGCGCCAGCGGGGCGCTGGCCATGCACCTGGCGGCCTCCTGCGTGGTGGGGCCGCTGTGGGAGGAGGTGGGTGCTGTCAGCTGTGCGCGTGCCAGGGCTCTGAGTCGGAGGCACCGGGAAGGGGCAAGGAGAGGGGTGAAGCCCTGGTTTCACTGGGAGATGTGACGCTGTCGAGGGGCTGGGTGCTGCGGTTGTGCCAGAGAGAGCATGGGGAGCACAGAGCGCGGGCAAGGGCAGAGGCGGAGCCCTGCTTGTCCTGGGAGGCGGGACGCTGTGGAGGGGTTGGGTGCTGTGGCTGCGGCTGGGGGGGAGACTTGGGCCGCAGGGAACGGTCAGGTGTGCTGGGTAGACACGGCCCGAAGACACCGTCCTTGGCATGTGCACCTTGCTCCAAGGCGCCACAGCGGTCTGCAGCGCGTTCACTTTCAACCCCCGATAGTACTCTCATGCAATCCTGTCACATAGTCATCAGTCAGCACATGACACCCGGCGCTTGTTGCGCGACACTGGACCTTCTGGCGCGGCTCCATGACAAAGGTGCTGCCCCTGCCCTTCAACCGCACAAACCGACTGCACAACGCCTCCTCCTGCGTGTGGTTTCCCCCTCCAACAGACCTTCTGGCGCGGCTTCTTCCTGGCCTCCATGACCAAGGTGCTGCCCCTGCCCGCCTGCGTGGCGCTCAGCTCCTCCGCCTTCGCGCTGCTGCACCTGGGCCCCGGCAACCTGCTGCCCATCTTCATGCTGTCAACCGTGTGCGACCTGCTGTATCTACGCACAGCCTCGCTGGCAGCCCCGCTGCTGTTCCACGCGGGGTGGAACGCGTACCAACTGCTCAGCATCGTGCTGCTGGGGAAGGAGTCGTTCGTGTAACAGACGCAGTTCGTGGCAGGTTGCAGTGTGTTCGATATGGTACGGTGCTTAGTCAGCGGGGGAGCGTGCAGGTTTGCTCTAGATTGCGCTACTGCGGAAGGTATGCGTTGCGTAAGCAACAACACCGGTACGGTGCATGCAGTGCAAGAGAGTGTATGTACGAGTCTAAGACCAGAGCCGTGACGTTGTAGGACGGAACCTGGTGTTGGAGGAGGGGTTGACATGTCCGTCTTCGGCCCCAGCGGCAGTGCAAAACAGAGCCCGTGCGACTGCGCCCAACTTGCTCACCTGAAATGTGCTTACCAGTGTCCCAGTGAGTAAAAGCTGGGGGCTGACCAGCCCGGCGGCGTAAAATGCACCTACGTAAGTGCAAGAGTGTATGGAGCAGGATTGCGTACAATTTGTTGGGCATCGTGCAGGAGTCCGTTGTGTGACATTGGCACGTGTATGTTCTGTTTGGTATCTCATCGCAATGAGGGTACGGGATGCTGGGCGTTGCGTTGCTGCTGGGGGAGGCGTCCCCTTTGTGAACAGTGCACCGGTAGTACCGTAGTGCACGGTGTGTGATCCTAGTGCAGGAGCGCACAGTTGGAGGTAACACACGGAAGCATGTTGTAGAGGGAAGGTGAAAAAGTGCTCTTACCAGGAGGCCACACCGCCTGGAACATGTTACCCGATAATAGGGGAACAGCCTTAAAGGCGGGGGAGCATCACCTGCGGTGCTTGCGTGTCCAGGCGCAGCAGAGCACGTGCCAGGCCGGGTGGGCAGGACGATCTCCGAAGCGGAGGAGTTCGCCGTACGGATGCGCGCTTCAGGTGCATGTTGTGGACATTGATGGGGGCATTGTGCATCCTGTAGCGTTGCGGAGATGTGCATGGGCTGGCTGACTTGGAGTGATGTTGGTTCAGTGTTGGCGGTGCACTGCGCGGATGCCGGGGGGACGCCAGGACCACAACAGAGCCGCACCTTGAGTAGGCCGGCCTCACGCTCTCACCGTGAACCCGCATGGAGGGGGCTGGGGTTCTGGAAGGCGGCCAGACTGCTTTTATAACTGCTCAATAGGATGCGCTCTCCTTGCTCGGAGGCCTGAGGGCATTGCAGCGGGCTGGGCAGGCGCTGGTTGCCTCCAGCAACGGCTTCCCGTGTGCGGAGTGGATGGAACCAGATGGAACCGCCAGCGCACGCAAGGTGGCACAGCACGTGTGTGTGCCATGGCGCTGTGGTCCATGAAGCTTGCACATCGGCCTCGGCGGGTAGAGCAGGGTAGAGAGCACTGGAGCGCAACGGATGTCGCGCGGCTCCGTTGGCCATGCTGCGGCAACTTGACACTGCCTGGCGTGACAGGTGCCGTATGGGGCCTCTTGGCATGGAAGTACAGGCCTGCAACCAGACGCCAGACAAAGCTCGCCGTACCAGCAAAACCCGATGCTATACTCAAGGCCTCCACTCCCATGAGGCCAACGGGTCCCACGGTTCCTCACTAACGAGAGTCCCCTCCTGGTACTGAAAGGAGCAAGGGAGGGTACGGTAAGTACCAGGTAGGGGTCATTGTGGTCCACAGCAGGGGCGGCGTTAGACGGTCACCACGCCCGGTGGTGCTGCCTGTTGAAGGAATTACCTAGCCAATGGCGCTGCAATGGTGGCCTCTTGGGAGGCATAACACTTGACTGAGGCAAGACATACCGCCAGGGTCACCCTGGGCTACCCTGCCGTACGACAAAGCCTACAGGCCTGCCCCTAGCGTTCAAAGCACTCCACCGCACGGGGCGCAGGCCTACGTCTCACGTGCGTATAATTTGCTGTTCGGCACTAGCGTAAGCGGGCACGTGGCGGGCACGTCAGGGGCTGTATGTACGGCACAGAAGGCAGGGGATCGGGCGTGAGCAGTGTGGGGTGCAGCATCTGAACAGCTGTGTGCTTGCGTGCGCTCGTGTTGCTGCGCGGACGTTGTGCGTGCGGGATGGGCATGTTGAAGGAGTAACTCAGATACCGTTTAAGCTCGACGCACTGGAGACCCAGTAAAGAAGGCCACGAGGTGAAGCTGACACACGTTGGAGGGGCCGGACCGCAGGCCCGGGTTGTAACTTGGGGTGGCAACGCTGTTGTGTTGGGGTGCCACGAGTTGCCTCGGTTACAGAGAGAGAGGCGTTGACCACCCGCAAGCCAGCAACTAACCCCACTGAAATATAGCGACAGTACGGCAACGTGAGCAAATCGCCAGGAACACCCTGGTGAACCCCCCTTCCTTCCCCCTTCAGGGAAACCCTCCTACCCCCCCTACCTGGCGTGGGCTGTCAGGTGAACCAGCCACCTGGCCCCTGCGGTGGATGGGGACCACCGACCTAGGTCTGTCCTTGCCGCACGCGCAAAGGATAGAGGCGGGGATCTTACGCCGCAATCGTACTCACGTACGGTATCGGTAACAGCAGGTACTAATGGGACGATGCCGTTTACCAGAAAGGGAGCAGAAGGGAGCTCCCCTGCCTGGATCGGTGCGCAGTCAGGCACAGTCCCGCTAGCAGGGGCAACAGGGCGGTGAATTGCGCTGATCTGGGACACCGACAGCCTTGCGCGGGGCAGCAATGCATGCAGGAGCTTCCTGGTGCCGTTGGTCGGCATGCGGGTCATGGGACCGTACGGCAGCCGTAGGCGCACACCACTCTGCCTTCAGCTGCCTGTGCCTGCATCACGGCCAACTATGACAGCGTCGGCATGAAAGACGAAGCACCACAAACAAGGGGACACACCACGAACCATGACCCCATTTCGTGCTGCTGGCTTGGGTGAGGTACTGGTGCAGCAAGGGCGGGGGCGGGCCAAGGCGCAAGGGGGCAGGCAGGAGCGAGCAGGGCCTAGAACAGGACCGGATAGGGATGCAGGCGGGTCCAGATGCTGGGCCTGATGGCTCCCCCAGTCCTGAGCTCCGTGTATCAAAAATCATTGGCCTGTCATAGCTATGGTACTTGGAGCCGGTGAGCGATGGCCCTTGCCCGCGCCCCGCAGCAGCAGCAGCAAGGGCAGCAACGAAACCCCGTGCTCTTCGAGGCCGGGACGTTCGCTGGGGTTCCTGATCCATCGCCCGACCGTTTCACCAAATAATACCAGTTGCTACAGGTGTAACAGCCGTATAGGCTGTGACCCTTGCAGCTAGTGCTTCTACGACGCACAAGGCCTGAGGACTCGCTCGGCGCATGCCAGTGCACGTGGAGGTTTCAGTAAGGCAATGAGAAGCAAGTGTGCTCATTGGTGTGTTCACGGCTGTTGAAGAACAAAGGCAACGACTGGGCTCCGGGGCAGCTGTGAACCAGTCTTTCGATAGTCATTATAGCGGCGGTTGCGCTCCTGACCTGAGTCGATATGCAGGATATGGTCGTCAAGTACAGCGTCTTATGGGAGGAATACTATTTCAGCTATTTTTACGAACTTGTGCTGTCGGAAAGGCTTCGGTCATGCCCGTTGCTGGTGGGCGCACGGCATAAGGCCCTCAACCACTCAACCGACTCCGCTTGTGCCAAGCTCGCAGCACCGAACCAGCCTCCGGATAGAGACTAGACGTGACTATAGACCTGAGTGCAAATAGTACATCACCTACTCCAACTTTACTCTGGTCGACTGTGCACAAAGCACATTACCATTCAGGACACGTTCCCGCAAGAGCACACTACGTAGCTGACGCAACAGTCAAATATAGAGCCTACACATATATGATGGTCTGCTAATGTTCTGCAAGCCCCTCTTGCGGTTAACAGACCTCGGTTACCGGACTACAGCTCCGGACCGCCGAGACTCTGCCAGATGAGGCGGCTGATTGATTCAGGGGCTCTTCTAACAGTTATTCTTCTCGTATGGTCAGTCTGGGTATTGTGGGTTCGCAGTCAAAAGCATCGCACGCCTGTACTCTTCAGCCCACCAGAGCGGGAGCCCGATACCACGCAGCGCACGAATTAGGAATGAAAGGAAAGAGGAATAAAAGCAATACTTGTGCCTTCGCGCCATGGAATTCATGTCTGGGTAACAGGGGCCTGTAGTTCCCCGTTCGATCGCCAACCCCGAACTGCGCGACGCCCTTGTGCAGGTCCCCGCCCTTGACACAAGCTCAGCGGGACCAGTACTGGACATTTCCGTATAGCGACTGCATACGGCCATCGGCCAGCAGCCGCTTCCGGTTCGACAACGTGACGTATGACTTGTCGCCCGGCACCTTCGTCGGTCCGGCCGACACGTTTTGCTTCAAGGTGCTTGTCAGCGACAACTGCACGCGGACAAGCCCTTGTTGCAATCAAACAGTCTACACAAAGCTGGAGCTTGACGTCAGTGAGTGTGGGGGCTTCTGGAGCATATTCCGGGGCGGCCCTCGTTGTCAGCAAACCCCAGTCACGCAGGAGCAGTGTTGCAGCCGCGTCCGCCCGGAGTGCAAGCGTTGCTGCTCCGCTGGATGCATCACTTGGATCAACAGAGAGAGTGCCGGAAGGAGAAGAACGACAGACAGACCAGCACAGCGTGTGGAGCATGAAATCCGCACGGACGTTGCAGGAGCGCAACGCAGCACGGTTTCTTCTACCTTGGTCCTGCCAAACCTCGTTGCAACCTTTGTTCTGCGCTTCTGCCCCCAGATGCCGGTTGTGCGGCGGACACGGTGTTCTCGGGGTTTTACGGGTACACTCGTGACCCCCGGAGCCTCATCAAGACACCATCTGCACCAGTCATAGTCCCGAACCCGGCGCCTGCGCCCCCTGGGTCAGCGACCCTCAAGGTGCGGAGCAGGCAGCAGCGTAGGGTCAAGGGGCATGGGGGCAAAGGGCACGTGGGCCGCCTGTGGAAGTGGTCATCGAAAGGGCAACTGGGCAAGGGCACTTGGGCGCAAAACTCTTGAAAGGAAGGGGCTCACTCCAGGTTGGGCGTCTGCACAACCGGGTACGCAGCGGGGTCGTACCACCTTACGGGCCATTGCCATACAGGCAACCATGCTGTCCCCACGTAGTGGTTCTTCTGCACGCCGTGATCGCATGAGACGGTACGAGTATTCTCCTATCGTGCTGCTTGCAGATCACAAAACTAGACCTCAACCCGGCGCTGGCAAACAACCTGTTCGTCTGCCTCAAAGCGGAGAAGGGGAGATGCAACCGGCCTGAGCGGTTATGCCACCGGGACCCGGAGCGGCCTTGGGACGATATTTGCCGGATAGCGTTGTTTAGCAGCGACTACAAGTGCTGGTGAGTGGAAGCAGCAAGGTGGCCCGTTGCGGACCCCCTCGTGGTTTTGGGGCACGTGTCGGCCACGTCGGGGCTACGCCGAGTAGGCCGGTGCGGGCCACCAGAATAACCAGGGCGCCCCATGCACGGTCACCTTGTGCCTATCAGTCCACACGTCATAATCCCTCGCACCTCGTTGGTTAAAAGCAGCAAGACTGAAGTCAACAGTCCCGGCAGGCCGACTATGACAGCCAGCATTGATGCCAACGCCTCTGCCACTGGACTGGCCGCACTGACCTTGCAACACCTTTCCCCCGCAGTCCTACCACGTACGTTCAACTGAACAATTTTGCGGAGTACCCACCTGGCACCCCTGAGGCGCCGGTCCCAGCGGTGGTGACTTCACCGCCGGAGCCTACCGGTGAGTGGCGGCAGGGTAGGAGTAGTGTTGTAGGCGTAGGGGTAGGGGCAGGGGTACGCGTGAAACGCGTGACAACCGGGGGTAGGAGCAGAACAGCGGTAAGTGTTGGCAAACAGGGTAGTGATGGTACTTGGCGCTATGGCGAATGGGGGTGGCGGCAAGGGGCAGGGGCCACGGGGGTGGTGACAAGTGGAACCATGTGAGCTACGCTTCGCAGTCCTTCGGAGCTTGACGGTACGTCCGTGCTTGTGCCCCTTGCTTGTGGTGCACGCAGATGTGGGAAACTACACGGTCATTGCGATGGTGGTGGACCGGCAGACATTCTGCTTGGCAGCGCCGCAGCGCAAGCTGGGCGCGCCGGTTGAGTTCCAGAGCCCCTGCCAGCCCACGTCGTACAACATGGATGGCTACAAGGTCTTCTCCATCACCTCGTGCGGTAGACCGGCCAAGGGCCAGCTCCAGCGGTACCTCGTGTCCGTGACCGGCGGCGCAGACGACCTGTGCCTCACGGCCGGCGACGACGGACGTATGGTCCTAGACCTGTGCAACTGCGGCAGCGACAGGCAGGCGGTGTCCTTCGACGGCGCTGAAAACTTGTTCAGCATGGGCCCCATCGGCCCTGCTGTCATGAAGTTTGTGGGCAGTGGGCTGATGTGCCTACAGCCGCCCTCCGGCTACCGGCCGATTGAGGGCGCAAAGGTGTCGTTCTGCTCTCCGGGGCGCGGTTTCGCGGCCTCGCAGATCTACGTCCGCACGGAGGGTGAGTGCATGGGCACGGGTTGGCGGCTCAGGAGTAGCGAGGTGTGGGCCCGGGAGGTGTGGGAGCAGGGCGGTTTGAGGTGTCGGGGCGAGGGAAGGTGTTGTAGTTGGCCTACCGGATTTCCAGGGCTCGCGGGCAGGGCACTGTAATGGATGGATCAGGGACATGGGTTGAAGTTAAAACGCGATAGAGCGTGGTGAGGTGTGGCCGGGCGCAGGTGGTTTACGGTCCCGGGTCTGCCTGCCCTCGCCTTGCTTGCAGTGATCCCGCCGCGGCCTTACATGGCTATCGTGGACAGCCGCCACGCCTGCCTGACGGTTGTACGGGTAACCGTCAACCGCTCCGACGACCGCACCATGTCGGACCTGCAGCTGCACTTCGGACCCTGCGGCGGGCCGCCCACCGACGACCAGCAGTTCCTTATATCCTATAACGGCCGCTACCGCACCAGCAACATGTGGGTGGTGTGGTAGTGGGTGCCTGTGGTACCTGAAGCTGCATGCGCCGCGTTCTATTGCACACCCTGCCCCCGCCCGGCGGCTCCTCACGGCGCGCCGGGACACACTCTCCCGCACCTCCCCCTCATATCGTGTGCCTCACTGCACGTGCACGCACCAGGTAGCACCCTCTGAGTGACGGTGAAAGTTCACGGGCAGCCGGTCACAGCCCCAATTTACTGAACTGCACAAGCCTCATTCACCCACACAGGTTTACGATCATGTCAAAGCAGCACCTGCTGGCCGGCCAGCGGCTGTGCGTGGGCACCCTGTCCGGCGCGCCCGGACGCCTGTCGCGCTTCTACCTGCTCCCATGCGACCGAAGCAGCTCATACCAGTCCGTCTACCTGACGCGCCCGCCGGGCAGCCCCGAGCCTCCCCTGGGCGTTACAGTGGATTTTGACGGGAAGGACGTGCCTGGGCCCGTGCGCATCGGTGTGGTGGGCGACCCCAAGCGCCACGTGTCATGCTCGTACAGCGTGGGCGCATGGTACGACTCGCCGGTCAACCTGACGAGGGACGAGATGGTGGGTTGGCGGTTGCCTGCGGGCGCGAGGCACAGCTGCCGCACCGGGGATCGGAGGGTAGGGGTGGATGGGCAGGTTGCGATTGGGATGTGGAAGCCACGGTGCCCGAAGCTTGACACCCGTGTTGTGTGCCTGTCTGGCGACCGACAATGGCAGTAGCAACCAACGGTAGCAGCTTACTGACGTGATCTGCCCTCCTGGTCGCCATTACCCTGGCAGCTTGCTTGGGACTGCCTGCCCAACCGGCCGGACCAGGACTACCGCATCCTCTGCGCTCCGCAGCTTCGTAAGTACCAGCAAGCATGGGAATTTGAGCTCGTGTTGTAAAAGGCATGTTGTGTGATGTTAACTCATGGTAAGGGAAGGGGTCCAGGTTGCATGCTGCACCGCCATCCGCCGACACCAAACGCCCCACTTGGTTGCCTGCGTCCCACAGGTGGCAACCCGCCCCCCCCCCCGCCGCCCCCGCCCCCCCCCCCCCCCACCCCCCCCCCCCCCCCCCCCCCCCCCCCCCCCC
>VFQN01003035.1_pt1 | contig 24789 bp, 21 predicted proteins | sample 3512371 | NCBI WGS metagenome assembly VFQN01 (sample SAMN10412370, study PRJNA504923) | tailings metagenome | isolation source: Replicate 2 from Balatoc abandoned mine | place: Philippines: Itogon, Benguet | collected 2017-08-28 | reverse complement strand
TCCTGCACGACGCCAAGGATCACCCGGTCATCAATCCCTCGAAGTTCCGCTCGGTGGCGCGTCGTGCCATCCGCGACATCGGCTACGAACAGGACGGCTTCCACTGGAAGAACGCCAAGATCGACGTGCTTCTCCACGCCCAGTCCGCCGACATCGCGCAGGGCGTCGACAAGGCCCAGGACGCCAATGCCGAGGGTGCCGGCGACCAGGGCATCATGTTCGGTTATGCCTGCCGCGAAACGCCGGATCTGATGCCGGCCCCGATCTATTACAGCCACAAGGTGCTTGAACTGCTGTCGGCCGCTCGCCGCGCCGGTCAGGGCGAAGCCGGCAAGCTCGGCCCCGACGCCAAGAGCCAGGTCACGGTGCGTTATGTCGGTGGCAAGCCGGCCGAAGTGACCCAGATCGTGCTGTCGACCCAGCATCTCGACGCCAACTGGGATTCCAAGAAGGTGCGCAGCGTCGTGGAGCCCTACATCCGCGAGGCTCTCGGCGACCTCAAGATCGCTTCGAACTGCGCCTGGTATATCAATCCGACCGGCAAGTTCGTGATCGGTGGCCCCGACGGCGATGCAGGCCTCACCGGCCGCAAGATCATCGTCGACACCTATGGCGGCGCGGCTCCCCATGGCGGCGGCGCTTTCTCGGGCAAGGACACCACCAAGGTGGACCGCTCGGCCGCCTATGCCGCGCGCTACCTCGCCAAGAACGTGGTCGCCGCGAAGCTGGCCGACCGCTGCACCATCCAGCTCTCCTACGCGATCGGCGTGGCCCAGCCGCTGTCGATCTATGTCGACCTGCACGGCACCGGCAAGGTCGACGAGGCCGCGCTCGAGAGCGCGCTTCGCGAAGTGATGGACCTGTCGCCGTCGGGCATCCGCCGGCATCTGGACCTCAACAAGCCGATCTACGCCAAGACCACCGCCTATGGCCATTTCGGCCGCAAGCCCGGCCGTGACGGTTCCTTCGCCTGGGAAAAGACGGACTTGGCGAAGGCGCTCAAGGACGCGCTCGCCAAGGAAGCCGTGGCAGCCTGACCGGAGGTATGTTCCAGCGATGACGGTCGAACGGCGCAGCCGGTCCACGGAGGCGTTTTTCGGCCGCCGCCGCGGAAAGACGATCCGCGCGCTTCCGGCCGCGGCCCTGGAGACGGGCCTGGCGCGCTTGAAGCTGGACCTCGGCGCGCCGGCTCCAGCGCGTCTGGAGGAACTATTCTCCGCCGAGGTCTCGGCCGTGCGGTTGGAGATCGGCTTCGGTGGCGGCGAACATCTCATGTCGGAGGCTACACGTCATCCAGGCACGGGCTTCATCGGCGTCGAGCCCTTCATCAACGGCATGGCCAAGCTGATGATAGCGCTGGGCGAGCGGCCGCTGCCGAACATCCGCGTCTACGACGACGACGCCACCCGGCTTCTCGACTGGCTGCCGGATACGAGCCTCTCGGGAATCGACCTCCTCTATCCTGACCCCTGGCCCAAGAAGCGCCATTGGAAGCGGCGGTTCGTCGGCCAGACCAACCTGTCGCGTTTCGCCCGCGTGCTTAAGCCGGGCGGATTGTTCCGTTTCGCCTCCGACATCGACAGCTACGTCAACTGGACCTTGCAGCATTGCCGGACCCACGGCGCTTTCGATTGGCAGGCTGCATGGTCGGGCGACTGGCATGAACCCTATGACGGCTGGCCCAGCACGCGCTACGAGGCCAAGGCCATCCGGGAAGGCCGCCGGCCAGCCTATCTGACATTCGGTCGTCGCTAGAGCATTTCCACTTTTCTCCAAATCTCGAGAGTGCTTTATCTCTCTGTTTTTGCGCAATTCCGGACGCAAAACCGCTGCGCATTTTTGCTGGAATTGCTCTGGTATCGGGCGCGAAAGCCGACCTTTGGGCCGGTATGTGCCGGGCCGTCGTAGTCCGCTTTCCTTTCGCCTGCCGTCTGTTGACAAGCCGGGCGACGCAAAGCTTATCTCGCAGCTGGCGGGTCTGGTGAGGAATGGAGAGAATTATGCGGAAACTGCTGCTCGCAGTCGTCGGCGTCGCCGGGATCGTCATGTCAGACCCGGCATCCGCAGCCGACTACAAGATCGTGGCGCCCGCCGCGCCTGGCGGTGGCTGGGACCAGACGGCGCGATCGATGCAGGCCGCCCTTCAGGACGAGAAGATCTCCGACAGCGTGCAGGTGACCAACGTGCCCGGAGCGGGTGGCACCATCGGCCTCGCCCAGTTCGTGAACCAGGCCAGCGGCGATCCTTCGCAGCTGATCGTCGGCGGCTATGTGATGGTCGGCGCGATCCTTACCAACAATTCGCCGGTCACCCTCGACCAGGTCACGCCGATCGCCCGCCTCACGGGCGAATACGAGGCGATCGTCGTTCCGGCGTCTTCGGACATCAAGGATATTGCCGGCCTCGTCGAGAAGCTGAAGGCCGATCCCGGCTCCGTGTCCTGGGGCGGTGGTTCGGCTGGCGGCACCGACCACATCGCGGCGGCACTGATCGCCAAGGCCGTCGGAATAGACCCGACCAAAATCAACTACATCGCCTTCTCCGGCGGCGGCGAGGCGCTGGCGGCGATTCTCGGCGGTCAGGTGACGGCAGGCATTTCCGGCTATGGCGAGTTTGCATCGCAAGTCCAGGCCGGAACGCTTCGGTTGCTGGCGGTTTCCAGCGATGCGAAAATCCCAGGAATCGACGCGCCGACCCTGAAGGAGAGCGGCGTTGACGTCTCGATCCAGAACTGGCGCATGGTCGCGGCCGCGCCAGGGCTCAGCGCCGAGCAGACGGCTGCCATCACCGCCGATATCGACAAGATGGTGCAGTCCCCGACCTGGCAGAAGACCCTCGCCGACAAGGGCTGGGCCAATACCTATGTGGCTGGTGCGGATTTCCGCGCCCAGCTCGCGAGGGATGTCGAGGCGACATCCACGATCCTGAAAGACATCGGCCTCGTCAAATGAGTGACGGCGGCGAGCGTCGCTCCGCGGCCCGGGCAGATCGAGCTGCGCTCGTCGTGGCGGGCGTGCTGGCGTTCGTAGCGTTGGTCATCGCATGGAGCACCGCCACCATGGGGGGCGCGGCGAACTACGCCCGCATCGGCCCGACGACATTTCCCTATGCGATCGCTGCGGCGCTGCTCATTCTCGCTATCTGGACGGTCTTTGCTGCACTTCGGGGTGATTTTCCCGAACGCGAGGAACAGGCCGTGGCCCCGATGATCTGGGTCGTCGGCGGCCTGGCGGCCCAGATGCTGCTGCTGAAGACGGCGGGCTTCTCGATCGCGACAGGACTGCTCTTTGCCGCGACGGCGCGCGGCTTCGGGCGAGGGCCGCTCTGGCTCACCGTGCCGCTCGGCATCGTGATTTCCGGCTTCATCTGGCTGGTCTTCGCTCGGGGCCTGTCGCTCGCTTTGCCGTCCGGACCCTTCGAACAGGCCCTGATGACGATCACCGGCGCGATCGGCGGTTTGTTCGGGAGTGCCGGCTGATGGCGACATTCGACCTTCTCCTGCAAGGCCTGGCCGTTGCGCTGCAGCCGGTCAATCTGCTCTACGCGCTGATCGGCGTGACCCTCGGTACCGCAGTCGGTGTCCTGCCTGGCATTGGCCCTGCGCTCACCGTGGCCTTGTTGCTGCCCGTGACCTACAAGCTAGACCCTGCGGGTTCCCTGATTATGTTCGCGGGCATCTATTATGGCGGCATGTATGGCGGCTCGACCACGTCCATCCTGCTCAACACCCCAGGTGAAAGCGCGTCGATCGTCACGGCGCTCGAAGGCAACAAGATGGCGCGGGCCGGGCGCGGCGGGCCGGCGCTGGCGACTGCCGCAATCGGTTCCTTCGTCGCCGGCCTGCTCGCCACCATCGGGCTCGCCTTTCTGGCGCCGTGGGTGGTCGGTATGGCCCTCTCCTTCGGCCCCGCGGAATATTTCGCGCTGATGGTTCTGGCCTTCATGACGGTCTCGGCGGCCTTCGGCGATTCGACCTTGCGTGGCCTGACCGCACTGTTCATCGGACTGGCGCTCGGGCTTGTCGGCATCGACCTGCAGACCGGCCAGGCGCGCCTGGCCTTCGGCGTGCCGGATCTGCTGGATGGTATCGAGGTGACGACGCTGGCCGTCGCGCTCTTCGCGGTCGGCGAAGCTCTGAGCGTCGCCGCCAGCCGCGGTGCCGGCTCGCAGAAGATCGAGCCGGTGCGCGGCTCCGTCTGGATGAGCCGGGAAGATTGGGCGCGTTCCTGGAAACCGTGGCTGCGCGGAACCGCCGTCGGTTTTCCGATCGGCGCGATGCCGGCAGGTGGCGCCGAGATCGGAACGTTCCTGTCCTATTCGCTGGAAAAGCAGCTCGCCACGAAACCGGAGGAGTTCGGAAAGGGCGCGATCGAAGGGGTGGCAGGCCCGGAGGCTGCCAACAATGCCTCGGCTGCCGGCACGCTCGTGCCCCTGCTGACGCTCGGCCTGCCGACCACGGCGACTGCGGCGATCATGCTTGCCGGCTTCCAGCAGTTCGGCCTGCAGCCGGGGCCGCTACTGTTCATCAGCAACGCTCCGCTCGTCTGGGGCCTGATCGCGAGCCTGCTGGTGGCCAACCTCATGCTTCTAGTGCTGAACCTGCCTCTGATCGGGCTTTGGGTGCGGCTGCTCGCCATCCCGACGCCTTGGCTCTATGCCGGCATCCTGGTCTTCGCGACACTCGGCACGATCGGCGCCAACCCGTCGACCTTCGAGCTCGGCCTGCTGCTCGCCTTCGGACTGATGGGGTATTTCCTGCGCCGTTTCGGTTATCCGATCGCACCTGTGGTGGTCGGCCTGATCCTCGGGCCGCTGGCCGAGCAGCAGCTGAGGCGGGCGTTGGCCATCAGCCAGGGCGATCCGACCGTGCTGTTCCATTCCTGGATCGCGATCGTGCTCTGGATTCTGGCGCTGGCGGCGGTTCTCCTGCCGCTCTACCTACGAGCCCGCGGCAAAGCCAAGCTCCTTACCCAACTCGCCGCGTCGGAGGATTGAGCTTCCGGCGGTAGGCCAGGCCCCCGGCCGGCGGTCAGAGCCGGCCGATCTGGCGGAACTGTTCGGGGTCTATGCCCAGGCCACGCAGATTGCGTGCGTCGGGCTGGCGGCCCTGGCGGACGGAAGCCGCCGCAGCAAGGGCATCGCCCATGATGGTGATGATCTCGGCAAAGGTCGCGCGTCTGTTGTGGTTCGACATTGTTTTTTCCTTTGATTTTACCCTGCACAAGTAAGTATCGCTGAGCTCGGGTGTCAGGGCACAGCGTGCAGGGCTGCCATGCCGGCGGCGCATTGATCGGGCCCGCGCGGCCATGCAGGAGCCCGAATTGTTGAAAGAAAGTCGGTCGGACTTGAAAAGCCGGCACTCATCCGCTATTTGATGGTTATATTCTTGGTCGGTATGACGAAGAGTGGGTCCACCCGGTCCCGCTCTTTTTTGTTACATACGGTCGCTTTGGTGGCGGCTGCTCGGAGAACGGATGACTGAAGCTGACAAGAGCGAACACGATGACCGTATCATCCGCGAGAGCGGTATCGATGCGCGTGTCGCTCTCATCGTCGAGCCGGTGCTTGCCGGCATCGGCTTTCGCCTGGTGCGGGTGCGCCTGTTCGGACAGAACGGCCTGACCCTGCAAATCATGGCGGAGCGCGAGGACGGCACCATGACGGTCGAGGACTGTGAAGAGGTCAGTCGGGCCGTCTCGCCCGCTCTCGATGTGGAAGATCCGATCGAGAAGGCGTATCATCTGGAAGTGTCGTCGCCTGGTATCGACCGGCCGCTCGTCCGTAAATCGGACTTCGTGACCTGGACGGGCCATCTCGCCAAGATCGAGACTTCCATCCTGGTCGCCGACCGCAAGCGGTTCCGCGGCAGGATCGCCGAGGCTGCCGACGATGCCGTGCTGATCGAGCGCGACCAGCCCGCCTATGGCGACGAGCCCACGGTGCGGATTCCGTACGAGGCGTTGGCCGAGGCCCGGCTCGTGCTTACCGACGATCTCATTCGCGACGCGCTGACGAAGGACAAGAAGGCGCGTCAGGAAGCAAAGAAGCGCCGCGGCGAGCCCGCGGAAGACGAAACCGAAACGGACAATTGACGCTGCGCCCGGGCAGCCGCGCGGCGCCGGGAATTGCATAGGGAGACCAAGATGGTAGTCAGTGCAAACAGGCTGGAGCTTCTCCAGATCGCCGACGCGGTCGCGCGCGAGAAGGCGATCGACAAGCAGATCGTGATCGCCGCCATGGCCGATGCGATCCAGAAGGCCGCACGCTCGCGCTACGGCCAGGAGACCAACATCCGTGCCGACATCAATCCGAACACCGGCGAGATGAAGCTGCAGCGGCTGATGGAGGTCGTCGACGACGTCGAGGACTTCGCCAAGCAGATTTCGGTTCAGGATGCCCGGCTTCGCAATCCCGATGCCCAGGTCGGAGACTTCATCGCCGAGCAGCTTCCGCCGATGGATTTCGGTCGTATCGCCGCGCAATCCGCCAAGCAGGTGATCGTGCAGAAGGTTCGCGAGGCCGAGCGTGATCGTCAATACGACGAATACAAGGACCGGGTCGGCGAAATCGTGAACGGCACGGTCAAGCGCGTGGAATACGGCAACGTCATCGTCGATCTCGGCCGTGGTGAGGCCATCGTCCGCCGCGACGAACTGATCCCCCGCGAGAACTTCAAGTATGGCGATCGCGTGCGTGCCTATGTTTATGACGTGCGCCGCGAGCAGCGTGGCCCGCAGATCTTCCTGTCGCGCACCCATCCGCAGTTCATGGCGAAGCTGTTCACCATGGAAGTGCCCGAGATCTATGACGGCATCATCGAGATCAAGTCGGTTGCGCGCGATCCCGGCTCCCGCGCCAAGATCGCCGTCGTGTCGCGCGACTCCTCGATCGATCCGGTCGGCGCTTGCGTCGGTATGCGCGGTTCGAGGGTGCAGGCCGTGGTCGGCGAGCTGCAGGGCGAGAAGATTGACATTATTCCATGGTCGCCGCAGCCCGCCTCCTTCATCGTTAACGCGCTCCAGCCGGCCGAGGTCGCCAAGGTGGTGCTCGACGAGGATGCCGAGCGTATCGAGGTGGTGGTGCCCGATGATCAGCTTTCGCTCGCCATCGGCCGTCGCGGCCAGAATGTGCGCCTCGCCTCGCAGCTCACCGGCTGGGACATCGACATCCTGACCGAGCAGGAGGAGAGCGAGCGGCGCCAGAAGGAATTCGTCGAGCGGTCGACGCTGTTCATGGACGCGCTCAATGTCGACGAGATGGTCGGCCAGGTGCTCGCCTCCGAAGGCTTCGCCAGCGTGGAGGAAGTGGCCTATGTCGACGCCGACGAGATTGCGTCGATCGACGGTTTCGACGAGGACACCGCGAGCGAGATCCAGACGCGTGCCCGGGAATATCTCGACCGGATCGAGGCTGAGCATGACGCCAAGCGCAAGGAACTCGGTGTCGAGGACGGGCTGCGCGAGATTCCCGGCATCACCACGGCAATGATGGTGACACTCGGCGAGGATGGCGTGAAGTCGGTCGAGGACTTCGCCGGCTATGCCGCGGATGATCTCGTCGGCTGGAAGGAGCGCAAGGACGGGGAGACCAAGGTGTTTCCGGGTGTGCTCGCCAGCCACGGTGTTTCCCGTGCCGACGCCGAGCAGATGGTTGTGGCCGCGCGTCTCAAGGCGGGCTGGATCTCCGAGGATGATATCGCCTCCGAGCACGATGCCGCCGAGCAGGACGCCGCCGAAGCGGCCGACGCCTGAGATGGGCGCGGACCGGTCCGGAGACGCTCTTGGAAGAGATGAACGATCGCACCTGCATCGTCACGCGCAAAGGCGCGGCGCCAGATGAACTGATCCGGTTCGTCGCCGGACCGGATTCGACCATCGTTCCGGACCTAAAGCGCAACCTGCCGGGCAGGGGGTGCTGGGTCACGGCCGACCGGACCCATGTCGACCTCGCGGTCGCCAGGAAGCTGTTTGCGCGTGGGCTGAAGGCGGAGGTGATCGTGCCTCCGGAACTCGGCGGCATGGTCGACGGGCTCATGGCGAAGGCCGCACTCGGCGCGCTGGGGCTCGCCCGCAAGGCCGGTATGGTGGCGCTCGGCGCTGCCAAGGTGGAAAGCAATGTGCGCAGCGGCAAAGCCGCCGCGGTGCTGCATGCCGGTGAAGCCTCCGAGGACGGGGTGCGCAAGATTACGCAGGCAAGGCGAGCCGTGGTGCACGCCGGAGGCCCCGTCATCGTCGCCTACAAACTTTTTTCGGAACACGAATTGGGTTTGGCATTGGGGGGCACAAATGTGATACATGCTGCCGTTCTCGCGGGCGACGCGGGGAAGGCGGCCTTGAAGCGCATGGCTGCGCTCGACCGCTACCGGGGCGGATCCCCGGATGAAGTGGCAATACTTGCGGCAGTTGCCGACGACGAGATAGCCGCAGAGGACACGGAATGAGCGATACGAAATCGGGTGACGACAAGACGTTGAGCGTCAATACAAAGAAGACCTTGACGCTGAAGCGCCCGGGCATCGAGCAGGGAACCGTGCGCCAGAGTTTCTCCCACGGCCGCAGCAAAGCCGTGGTGGTCGAGACCAAGAAGCGCAAGTTCTCCATGCCGGGTGAGCGTCATGAACCTGTGGTGGTCCAGCCCGCCAGGCCGAAGCCGGCGGTCGCCGTGACGGCGCCGGTCCAGGAAGCTCCGCGGCCCGCGCCGGCCGAACGCCTCGTGCTGACGGATCTGTCGAGCAGCGAGATGGAGGCTCGTCGCCGCGCGCTCGAGGGCTCGAAGGCCCGTGAGCACGAGGAGCGCCAGCGCGCCGCCGAGGACGCACGTCGTCGTGCCGAAGAGGAAGAGCGCCGCCGCCGCGAGCGCGAGGACTCCGCCCGTCGCCAGGCTGAAGAAGAAGCCCGGCTGAAGGCCGAGGCCGAGGGACGTCGTCGTGCCGAGGAAGAGGCGCGCCGCCGGGTTCCGGCCGCAGCCGAAGCCGTCGCCGACGAGGAGGAGGCGAAGCCGGTCAAGCGCCCCGCCAGCGCCCCGCCGCCGCGGCGCATCGCCACCCCGGAGGTGGCGCGCCCGGCAAAGACCAAGGGCGACGACGATCGCCGTCGCGGCAAGCTGACGCTGAACAGCGCGCTGTCCTCGGAGGACGGGGACGCTCGTGCGCGTTCGCTGTCGGCCATGCGCCGTCGCCAGGAGAAGTTCAAGCGCGCGCTCCATCAGGAGCCGCGGGAGAAGATCGTGCGTGAAGTAACACTGCCTGAAACCATTACCATCCAGGACCTGGCGAGCCGCATGTCGGAACGCGCGGTGGACGTGGTCAAGTTCTTCATGAAGCAGGGCCAGATCATGAAGCCCGGCGACGTGATCGACGCCGATACGGCCGAACTGGTCGCCTCCGAATTCGGGCACACGGTGCGCCGCGTCGCTGAATCCGACATCGAGGAAGGCCTATTCGACATTGCCGACCGTCCGGAGGATCTGAAGCCGCGCCCGCCCGTGGTCACCATCATGGGCCATGTCGACCACGGCAAGACGTCGCTGCTCGACGCCATCCGCAACGCCAATGTCGTGGCGGGCGAGGCGGGTGGCATCACCCAGCATATCGGCGCCTATCAGGTTGAGAAGAACGGTCAGAAGATCACCTTTATCGATACGCCCGGCCACGCCGCATTCACGGCGATGCGTGCCCGCGGCGCGCAGTCGACCGACATCGCGATCCTCGTGGTGGCGGCTGACGACAGCGTGATGCCGCAGACCATCGAGTCGATCAATCACGCCAAGGCGGCCGGGGTTCCGATCATCGTGGCGATCAACAAGGTCGACAAGCCGTCGGCCAACCCGCAGAAGGTGCGGACCGAGTTGCTTCGCTACGAGGTGGTGGTGGAAGAGATGGGCGGCGAGACGCTCGACGTAGAGGTCTCCGCGACCAAGGGTACCAACCTCGACAAGCTGCTTGAGGCCATCCTGCTGCAGGCCGAAGTCCTCGATCTGAAGGCCAATCCCGACCGCACGGCGGAAGGCGTGGTCATCGAGGCGAAGCTGGACAAGGGGCGCGGCCCCGTGGCGACGGTGCTGGTGCAGACCGGCACGCTGATGCCCGGCGACATCATCGTGGCAGGCAACGAGTGGGGACGTGTCCGTGCCGTCGTTAACGACCGCGGCGAGCACATCGCCGAAGCGCCGCCGGCCATGCCGGTGGAGGTGCTCGGTCTCCAGGGAACGCCGCGTGCCGGCGATCGTTTTGCGGTCGTCAACAACGAGGCGCGTGCTCGCGAGATCACCGAGTACCGTCAGCGCAAGGCCCGCGACAAGGCGGTCGCCAAGCATGCCGGCCAACGTGGCTCGCTCGAGCAGATGATGTCGCAATTGCAGGCCAACGGCGTGAAGGAGTTCCCGCTGGTCATCAAGGGCGACGTGCAGGGCTCGATCGAAGCGATTACGGCGGCCCTGGAGAAGATCGGCAACGACGAGGTGCGAGCCCGTATCGTCCATGCCGGGGCCGGTGCCATCACCGAAACCGACGTGTCGCTCGCCGAGACCTCGGGCGCGGCGATCATCGGCTTCAATGTCCGCGCCAACGTCCAGGCGCGCCAGGCCGCCGAGCACGCCGACATCGAGATCCGCTACTACAACATCATCTACAACCTCGTGGATGACGTTAAGGCGGCGATGTCGGGCCTGCTGTCGCCAGAGCGTCGCGAGACGTTCCTCGGCAATGCGGAAATCCTCGAGGTCTTCTCGATCACCAAGGTCGGCAAGGTCGCGGGTTGCCGCGTCACCGAAGGCAAGGTCGAGCGTGGTGCAGGCGTCCGCCTGATCCGCGACAACGTGGTCATCCACGAAGGCAAGCTGAAGACACTGAAGCGCTTCAAGGACGAAGTGTCGGAAGTGCCGGTCGGTCAGGAATGCGGCATGGCCTTCGAGAACTACGAGGACATCCGCCAGGGTGACATCATCGAGTGCTTCCGCGTGGAGCACGTCACCCGCACGCTCTGACACTTTGTTCCTGGCATCGGCCCGAAAATCGCATATCTGAGATCTTCGGGCCGATACGGTAGAACACCGGTCGGAGTGGCCGGCGTCATGTGACGCCGGTGTGCTGCGTAGGCCCGGAACAACGGCGCTCCGGGCAATCCGATTTCAGTGAAGAGCAAGAGCTGAAGCGGCAATGCCGATCCGTCGGCGTGTCCGCGGCTCTGGTTTCGTGGCGCTGCATCAGCCTGATGCCGCCGGGCATGTCCGGCTCGCCACGAACAGATGATCGGCATAGAGTTGGACGAAGCGGGTCCGCCGCGTTGTCGAGCTCTCGTCACCGCGCATGCGCGGGACGCGGACGCCTAAGAAGGGACGCTCGGGGAAGGCCTTGGAATTGAAAGGGCAAGGACGATGAAAGCAGGCGGCAAGGGTACGGTTTCCCAGCGGCAGCTCCGTGTCGGCGAACAGGTCCGCCACGCTCTGTCCGAGATGTTGCAGCGCGGGGAAGTCCGTGACGATCTGATCGAGACGACCGTGATCTCGGTGTCCGAGGTGCGCATGTCGCCGGACCTGAAGATCGCCACCGCTTTCGTGTCGCCGCTGGGCGCCCGCGATGCCGATGCCGTGGTCGCCGCGCTCAACCGCAATGCGCGTTTCGTGCGTGGGCGCATGTCGCCCGCCCTGCGCCAGATGAAATACATGCCGGAATTCCGCTTCCGGCTGGACACCAGCTACGACAATTTCGCCAAGATCGATGAATTGCTGCGTTCGCCCGAAGTGGCGCGCGACCTCGACGGCGACGACGGCAAAGAGGAGACGTGATGGCCCGCCGCGGTAAGAAGAAGGGACGGCCGATTTCCGGCTGGCTGGTGCTGGACAAGCCCGTCGGCATGGGGTCGACGGAGGCCGTCTCCAAGGTCAAATGGCTGTTCCAGGCCGAGAAGGCCGGGCATGCCGGAACGCTCGATCCGCTCGCTTCGGGCATGCTGCCCATCGCGCTCGGCGAGGCGACCAAGACCGTGCCCTATGTCATGGACGGCGCGAAGGTCTACCGCTTCACCGTCGCCTGGGGCGAGGAGCGGACGACCGACGATCTGGAAGGACCGGCGACGAAGAGCTCCGACAAGCGTCCGACCGAAGCCGAGATCAGGGCGCTGCTGCCGAAATACACCGGCGTGATCGAGCAGATCCCGCCCCAGTTCTCGGCCGTCAAGATCGACGGGGAACGCGCCTACGACCTCGCCCGGAGCGGCGAGGCAGTCGCGATCCCGCCGCGCGAGGTCGAGATCGGCCGCCTGGACATCGTCGCCATGGAAGGCGGCGAACGAACGGTCTTCGAGGTCGAATGCGGCAAGGGCACCTATGTCCGCTCGCTGGCACGCGACATGGGGCGCGATCTCGGCTGCTACGGTCACATCGCCGAGCTCCGCCGCAGCGAAGTCGAGCCCTTCACGCCCGAAGATTTGGTCACGATCGCGGAGCTCGAAGCCGCGGCCGAGCAGGGCAGGCCGGCCACGGATGCCGAGGACGCCCGCCGCTCCTTCGATGTGCTGGATGGGCTCGTGGTCGACACGGGTGCTGCGCTCGACTGCCTGCCGCAGGTGTCGGTAAGCGACGATGCCGCGGCCAAGATCAGGCTGGGCAACCCTGTCATCATCCGCGGCCGCGACGCGCCGGTCGAGGCGGACGAAGCCTGCGCGACGGCACGGGGCAAGCTGGTCGCCATAGGTGCGATCGAGGCGGGGATGTTCAAGCCGAAGCGGGTTTTTGCCGGTTGAGCCTGGCTCTGATCCTGGCCTATCGTCTGCGCCGATAAGGGGAAACGGGCGGTATGGCCAAATCGAAAACGGCGAACAGGCGGTTGCGCAACCGGGTCAAGCGGTCGCCGATCGGTGCGCCGCCCGGAACGCTGGTCGCCGATCCGGCCGCGCCCCAGCCTACGCTTTGCCTGACGGCCCTGTCGTCCGACGGGGTCGGCTTCTTCGACGACGTCAGCATAGACGATATCAGGCGCCTGCGTACGGAATGGCCCTTGGTCTGGGTCGACTGCATCGGTCTCGGCAATGTCGACCTGATCCAGGATATCGGTACGATCTTCGGGCTTCATCCGCTGGCCCTGGAGGATACGGTCAACACCGGTCAGCGCCCGAAGGCGGATTTCTTCGACGATCATGCCTATGTCGTCGTCAATATGATCGACGATCCGGAGGCGCATCGCTACGAGCAGATCTCGCTGTTTTTCAGTAACGACTTCGTGGTGACGTTCCAGGAACGCGAGGGCGATCCTTTCGGGCCGGTGCGCAAGCGTATCGGGTCGCCCGCGGCGCAACGCCTGCGCTCGCGCAAGGCAGACTATCTGGCCTACGCGCTGATCGACGCCGTCATCGACAGCTATTTTCCGATCCTCGACAAGGGCAGCGAGGCCATCGAGCGCATCGAGGACGAGATGCTCGGCGCCGTGCACAAGCGCCATCTGGCCGAACTGCATGAATTGCGCCGGGACATGATCGTGCTGAAGCGAGCGCTGTGGCCGCTGCGCGACGCGCTGGCCGGTCTGATGAGGGCGGATGTACGTTTCATTCATCCCGAGACGCAGGTCTACCTCAACGACACGCTCGATCATGCGATTCGGCTGATCGAGATCGTCGAGACCAACCGTGACGTCGTCACTGGGCTGATAGACATGCATCTGTCGCTGATGCAGGCCCGTACCAACGAGGTGATCAGCTTTCTCACGATCGTCTCGTCGATCTTCATACCCTTGACTTTCCTTGTCGGCATATGGGGTATGAATTTCGACCCGAAGTCTTCGCCCTGGAACATGCCGGAGCTGGAATCCTACTACGGATACCCTCTCGCACTGAGCTTCATGGCCCTGGTCGCCGTAACGCTGATCATATACTTCCGCTGGAAAAAGTGGCTCTGAGCGCGCTATCGGGCCATTCGCGGAATTGGTCTGGTGTTTCCGATTGAATTGGACTATATGCGCCGCAACATTACGCAAAGTTGCGTCATGTCCATTGGCCCCCGCTGGACGACATCCCGGCCGTGGGCGACTTCATTCCTCCAGATCGAAAGGGAAACATCCGATGTCGATCACTGCCGAACGCAAGCAGGCTCTGCTCACCGAATTCGCAACCGTCAAGGGTGATACCGGCTCGCCGGAAGTCCAGGTTGCCATCCTCTCGGAGCGCATCAAGAACCTGACCGAGCATTTCAAGGGTCACGTGAAGGACAACCACTCCCGTCGCGGTCTCCTGAAGCTCGTCTCGCAGCGTCGCAGCCTTCTGGACTACCTGAAGCGGAAGGATGAGACCCGTTACCAGACGCTGATCGAGAAGCTCGGCCTGCGTCGCTGAGAAAACCGACCGGCGGGTCTTCCTGGGAAGTCCCGCCGGTTGCGCATACGGGCTGCCGCAGTCTTGCAGCCCGCCCGGCTCCGGAATTCAGGGGAACGTCCGGAGCTGCCCATGGGCCGGTCATGGGGCAGGATTGCAGGAAGCCCAGGCGCTCGTCGCCTCCGACAAGGACTTCCCGTTGTCTTGCCCGTGGCTTGTCCCGGAGCCCTCCGGCCATGCGGCCTGTCCGCGTCCCCGGTAGGGCCCGAACTGCAGCAGCGCATCGTCATCGAAGGTCGGAACCTTTGAAGACGGGGCGCCGAACGAAGCCAGGGGGAGGGGCGCCTGCACGGTATGTCCGTGCGGCCCTTTCCGCATATGAAGGACAAGACATGTTCAATCACCACAAAGTGGAAATCGAGTGGGGCGGCCGTCCGCTCATCCTGGAAACCGGCAAGATCGCCCGTCAGGCCGACGGCGCTGTGCTCGCCACCTACGGCGAGACCGTCGTGCTCGCCACCGTCGTTTCCGCCAAGGAGCCCAAGCCGGGTTTCGATTTCTTCCCGCTGACCGTCAACTACCAGGAAAAGACCTATGCCGCCGGCAAGATCCCGGGCGGCTATTTCAAGCGCGAAGGCCGTCCGAGCGAGAAGGAGACCCTTGTTTCCCGGCTCATCGACCGTCCGATCCGTCCGCTCTTCGCCGAAGGCTACAAGAACGACACCCAAGTCGTCGTGACCGTCGTCCAGCATGATCTCGAGAACGACCCGGACATCCTGTCGATCGTCGCGACTTCAGCTGCGCTGACCCTTTCCGGCGTGCCCTTCATGGGTCCGATCGGTGGCGCCCGCGTCGGCTACATCAACGGCCAGTACGTTCTCAACCCTCATCTCGACGAGATGCCGGAATCGAAGCTGGATCTGGTCGTCGCCGGCACGGGCGACGCCGTTCTGATGGTCGAATCGGAGGCCCAGGAGCTCGCCGAAGACGTGATGCTCGGCGCCGTCATGTTCGGCCACAAGGCTTTCCAGCCGGTGATCGACGCGATCATCAAGCTCGCCGAAGTCGCCGCCAAGGATCCGCGTGACTTCACCTCGCCGAGCTTCGGCGACCTCGAAGCCGAAATGCTAAAGGTTGCCGAAGGCGACCTGCGCGCCGCCTACAAGATCACCGACAAGCAGGCTCGTTATGCCGCGGTCGACGCGGCCAAGGCCAAGGTCAAGGAAGCCTTTGCGCCGCAGGGCGAAGAGGCGCCGAAGTGGTCGCCCGAGCAGGTCGCCACCGTGTTCAAGGAACTCCAGGCCAAGATCGTGCGCTGGAACATCCTCGACACCGGATCCCGCATCGACGGCCGCGATCTCAAGACCGTCCGCAACATCGTGTCGGAAGTCGGTATCCTGCCGCGCACGCACGGCTCCTCGCTGTTCACCCGCGGCGAGACTCAGGCGATCGTGGTCGCGACGCTCGGCACCGGCGAGGACGAGCAGTTCGTCGACGCTCTGACCGGCATGTACAAGGAGACCTTCCTCCTTCACTACAACTTCCCGCCCTACTCGGTCGGCGAAACCGGCCGCATGGGTTCGCCCGGCCGTCGCGAGATCGGTCACGGCAAGCTCGCCTGGCGCGCCGTCCATCCGATGCTGCCGAGCGCGGAGCAGTTCCCCTACACGCTGCGTGTCGTCTCGGAGATCACCGAGTCCAACGGCTCGTCCTCGATGGCCACGGTCTGCGGCACGTCACTCGCGCTGATGGACGCCGGCGTTCCGCTGGCAAAGCCGGTCGCCGGCATCGCCATGGGCCTGATCAAGGAAGGCGAGCGCTTCGCGGTGCTCTCCGACATCCTCGGCGACGAGGATCATCTCGGCGACATGGACTTCAAGGTGGCCGGCACGACCAACGGCATCACCGCCCTGCAGATGGACATCAAGATCGACGGCATCACCGAGGAGATCATGAATGTCGCGCTCGGCCAGGCCAAGGACGGCCGCCTGCATATCCTCGGCGAGATGGCCAAGGCCATCACAGAGGGCCGCAAGGAGCTGGGCGAATTCGCGCCGCGCATCGAGGTCATGCACATCCCGACCGACAAGATCCGCGACGTGATCGGTTCCGGCGGCAAGGTCATCCGCGAGATCGTCGAGAAGACCGGCGCCAAGATCAACATCGAGGACGACGGCACGGTCAAGATCGCTTCGTCGAACGCCAAGGAGATCGAGGCGGCGAAGAAGTGGATCCACACCATCGTGGCGGAGCCCGAGGTCGGCGAGATCTACGAGGGCACGGTCGTCAAGACCGCCGACTTCGGCGCCTTCGTCAATTTCTTCGGTCCGCGCGACGGCCTGGTCCACATTTCGCAGCTCGCCAATGACCGCGTGCAGAAGACCACCGACGTCGTCAAGGAAGGCGACAAGGTCTATGTCAAGCTGATGGGCTTCGACGAGCGCGGCAAGGTTCGCCTGTCCATGAAGGTCGTCGACCAGCAGACCGGCAAGGAAATCGCCAAGGAGAAGCGTCAGGACGGCGAAGAAACCGCCGCCTGATCCTCTTAGAGCGTTTCCGCTTTTCTTCGAATCGCGGGAATGCTCTAAGCATTTGTTTCTACGCAATTCCGGACGCAAAACCGCTGCGCACTTTTGCTGGAATTGCTCTAGGTCCGTCAGGACCTGTTGAAGACCGATCGATGAACGGGCGCGTCGCTGCGACGCGCCCGTTTTTCTTGAACCACAGCATGCTGCTAGAAAACGGATTCACGCATCATGCTGTAGGTCTTTGATTTGGCGCATGTCTTTGTACCGAAACCGGTACCCGCTTTCGGGAGACAAGTCTAAGGCCGCCGCTTTCGGACAGGAATCATGAGCCGCGATGCACTGAAAACCCTCTTCCATCCGTTCGACGGCGGTGCGTTGGCCATGCCCGCTGCCAGCGCGCGGATCCTGTTTCTCGGTGCGGAGCCCGGTTTCCGTCTGCCTGAGGGTTTCCCGGCCGAGCTCATGGTCGTGCAGGGCTTCAGGCCCTTCTTCCGTGCCCTGCTTACCGCAGGCTATCTGGTCGCGCCGCAGGCCGAAGGCACGGGCTATTCCACGGCGCTGGTGCTCTGTAGCCGCCATCGCGGCGAGAATGAGACGCGTATCGCCGAAGCCGTCGAGCGCGTGTCGCCGGGCGGGCTGGTTCTGGTGGCAGGCGCCAAGGACGACGGCATCGCCAGCCTTCGCAAACGTGTCGGCGACCTCGTCGAACTCGACGGACAATCGCCGAAATATCATGGACAGGCCTTCTGGTTCCGCCGTCCTCGCGACACGACCGGTCTTGTTTCAGCGCTGCGCGCCGACAACGGTGAAGTGTTGGTGGAAGGGCGCTTTCACACGGCGCCGGGCATGTTCTCTCACGACCGGGTCGATGCCGGTTCACGCCTGCTCGTGGAGAGCCTTCCATCCGACTTGTCGGGAGCGGTCGCCGACTTCTGCGCCGGATGGGGGTACGTCGCCGCCGAGGCGGCCCGCCGTTCTCCCGCAATCCGCGCCATTGACCTCTACGAGGCGGATTTCGAGTCCGTGGAGGCGGCGAAGCGCAATCTGGCCGATCTGGGCATTCCGACGCGGTTCTTCTGGCAGGACCTCGTTTCGGAACCGGTCGCGGAGTGTTACGACGTCGTTCTGATGAACCCGCCTTTCCACAGGGGGCGTGCTGCCGAGCCGGCCATCGGGCAGGACCTGATCCGGGTCGCGGGCAAGGCGCTGAAGAAAGGCGGCCGCCTGTTCCTCGTCGCGAACCGTCAGCTGCCCTACGAAGAGACGCTTCGCGCCGCCTTCGCCGATTGGTGGGAGGTGGGGCGCGACGGCGGTTTCAAGGTGTTGGCCGCGCGCCGCTGACCTCGTGCTCATTCGCGCGCCCTTTGCTTATCGGCACTACTGGACCGTCGGGTGGACCGCCGTCGGCATGCCCTGCAGGATGACCAGCGGGGCGGGCTTTCCATAGAAATAGCCTTGGACCACCTCGCATCCGGCGGCCCGAAGGAGTGTCGCCTGGCTCTCGGTCTCGACGCCTTCGGCGATGGTGTGGACACCCAGCGCTCGTGACAGGCCCACGATCGTGGAGACCACCGCACCGGTGCTGCTGTCGGTATCGATGCGGCTGACGAAGGAGCGGTCGATCTTCAGCTTGTGGAAAGGGAAGTCGATCAGGTAGCTCAGGTTCGAGTAGCCGGTGCCGAAATCGTCGACAGCGACCGAGATGCCCATCTCCGACAATGCCTTCAGGATCGCGGCGGCACGGTCGCGATCCTGCATCATGGCCGTTTCGGTGATCTCCAGCTCGAGCCGTGAGGGCTTGATACGGGTGCTCTCGATCACCTTGCGGACGACGCCGAGGAAGTCCTTGGTCATGAACTGGACCGGCGAGATGTTCACGGCGACGAAACAGTCGTCCGGTAGATGACGTGCGTCGCTGCAGGCCCTGTGCAGAACCCATTCGCCGACCTGCGCTATCATGCCTGTTTCCTCGGCGATGGGGATGAACTCCATCGGCGGGATCATGCCGCGTTGGGGATGTGCCCAGCGGATCAGCGCCTCATAGCCGATGACGCGGCCCGAGGTGAGATCGAGCTGCGGCTGGTAGTGAAGCTCGAAATCGCAGCGTTCGAAAGCCGTATGCAGCTCGGCCTCCACCCATTGCCGGTAGTCGGCCACCTGTCCCATCTCCGGCTGGAAGATGCTCCAGCAGCAGAGGCCGGTCATGCGGGCCTGCTGCAAGGCGAGGTTCGAGCGCCGCAGCAGCAAGGCAGGGTCGCGACCGTCTTTCGGAATAGCGACGATGCCGACCGAGAGGTTGACGGACTGGAGATGCGTCTTCAGCTGATAGGGTTCCGCCATCGTCTCGATCAGCCGTTCGACCTCGGATTCCAGGCTGAAATCCGCATTGCCGTCCGGATAGATCGCAGCGAATTCGCCGGCGCCGATCCGACCGATCTGAAGTCCCGCCGGAAGGCTGGACCTCAGCCGATCTGCAAAGGCCGCGATGAGTTCGTCGCTCTGCACATAGCCGATGGAATCGTTGATCTGCCTGAAGCGATCGATTTCGATGTCGATCGGGAAGGCCGGCCTGCCGGAGCGAATCGATGCCGATACGGCCTCGGCGACGCGCCCGAACATGGCCGTGCGTCCGGCGAGGCCCGTCAGCTTGTCGACCTGGGTTTCCTTGAAAACATAATTGGCGGACTCGTCCACGCCGGCGAAGTAGGAGACAGCAGTGCCGCTCGAAGCCAGGACGCAGAGCGCAAGCACGGTGGATCCCACCGCCGCGGCCGACACTCCGGAAGCGTGGCCGAAGCCGAACTTCAATGCCCAAAGCCCCAGCATGAGGCTTCCGAGGCCCGCGGCCGCGATGGTGATGAGCCGGAAGGTCCGGGTCCGCTGGGGGTGCTGCGCAGGCATGAATATCCCTTTGACTGGCGAGGGTTCTAGCGCGGCGCCTGTTAAGTTCCGTTTTTTCCCATTGCTGCAATTTTAGGCAACAAGCCTCGTGCGCAGGCGATCGGTGGCCTGCCACTTGTTGCGCGAGGGCGGATGGATTCACCCAACACGCCGTAGCCCTTGATTTGTGGGCGTGTCTTTGGCCCTACCCCGTACCCTTTCGGGAGATACGTTTTAGTCGCGGCCGTCGTCGCTTTTCTTCAGCTCGTCGAGGGTCGGCATCGAGACGATATGGTAGCCCGAATCGACGTAGTGAATCTCGCCGGTGACCCCCGACGACAGATCCGACAGGAGATAGAGTGCGGAGCCGCCGACCTCTTCGAGTGTGATCGGACGCCGTAGCGGCGAGTTGCGCTGCTGATAGGAGAACATGTGGCGGGCGTCGGAGATGCCTGCGCCGGCCAGGGTGCGCACCGGACCGGCCGATATGCCGTTCACCCGGATCCCGCGCGGACCGTAGTCGTTGGCGAGATAGCGTACGCTCGCCTCGAGCGCGGCCTTGGCGACGCCCATCACATTGTAGTTGGGCATGACGCGGACCGAGCCGGCATAGGTCAGCGTGATCATGCTTCCGCCCTCCGACATCAGCGCCGCGGCCTTCCTGGCGATCTCGGTGAAGGAGTAGCAGGAGATGACCATGGTCCGGACGAAGTTGTCCCTGCTGGTATCGGCATAGAGGCCCTTGAGCTCGTTCTTGTCGGAGAAGCCGATAGCATGGACCACGAAGTCCAGCCCGCCCCATTCCTTTTCGAGCGTCTGAAAGACCTCGTCGATCGAGGCGCTGTCCTCGACGTCGCAAGGCAGCACCAGCGATGCGCCGACCTTCTCGGCCAGGGGCCTGACGCGCCTGCCGAAGGCCTCGCCCTGATAGGTGAAAGCCATGGCGGCGCCCTGATCGGCGAGCCGGCGGGCGATGCCCCATGCGATCGAATGATCGTTGGCGACCCCCATGACGAGGCCGCGCTTGCCTTGCATCAGTGCTTCCATGTGTGATGGCCTCAGGCGTCGTAGCGCTGGAAAACCAGCGTCGCGTTGGTTCCGCCGAATCCGAAGGAGTTCGACAGGGCCCTGTCGATGCGCGCATCGTCGATGCGCTTGCGCACGATCGGCATCCCTTCGAATTCGGGATCGAGTTCCTCGATATGGGCGCTCTCGCCGATGAAGCGGCCCTGCATCATGAGGATCGAATAGATCGATTCCTGGACGCCGGCGGCACCGAGCGAATGGCCGGTGAGCGATTTGGTCGAGGTTATGTTGGGCATCTTGTCGCCGAACACTTCGCGGATCGCCGCCATTTCCTTGGAATCGCCCACCGGCGTCGAGGTGCCGTGGGTGTTGATATAGTCGACAGGGCCGGACACGGTCGCTAGCGCCTGGCGCATGCAGCGCACCGCGCCTTCGCCCGACGGCGCTACCATGTCGTAGCCGTCCGAAGTGGCGCCGTAGCCGACGATCTCGGCATAAATCTTGGCACCGCGCGCCTTGGCGTGCTCGAGTTCTTCGACCACGAGTACGCCAGCGCCGCCAGCGATGACGAAACCGTCGCGGTTGAGATCATAGGCGCGCGAAGCGACCGAGGCGCGATCGTTGTATTTGCTCGACATCGCCCCCATGGCGTCGAACAGATTCGACATGGTCCAGTCGAGATCCTCGTGTCCGCCGGCGAAGATCATGTCCTGCTTGCCCCACTGGATGAGCTCATACGCATTGCCGATGCAGTGCGCCGAGGTCGAGCAGGCGGACGAGATCGAATAGTTGACGCCGTGGATCTTGAACCAGGTAGCCAGTGTCGCGGAAGCCGTCGACGACATCGCTTTGGGCACGGCGAAGGGGCCGATGCGCTTGGGGCCACCCTTCTCCCGGGTGACGTCGGCCGCCTCGACGATGGCCCGGGTCGAGGGACCGCCGGAGCCCATGATGATGCCGGTGCGTTCGTTGGTGACATCGGTTTCGGCGAGGCCCGCATCGGCGATCGCCTGGTCCATGGCGACATGGTTCCAAGCCGCACCCTTGGACAGGAAACGCAGCGCGCGACGATCGATGAGTTCGGTCGGGTCGAGCGTCGGCGCTCCCCAGACCTGGCAGCGGAAGCCGTGGGCGGCGAAATCGTCGGAGAAGCTGATGCCCGATCTGGCGTCGCGCAACGACGCTTCGACCTCAGCGGCATTGTTGCCGATGGACGATACGATACCGAGGCCGGTGACTACTACCCGTCTCATCTAGCACTCCATGGTTGCGAGGCGCTGCCGTCGGCCTTGGGGCCGTCAGGCTGCTGCCTGCTTGAACAGACCGACCCTGAGGTCGCTGGCCTTGTAGATAGTCTCGCCATCCGCCTGCAGCCAGCCATCGCCTATCGACAGTACGAGACGGCCGCGCATGACGCGTTTGAAGTCGACGCCGTAGACGACCTTCTTGGTCGCCGGCGTCACCATGCCCGTGAACTTGACCTCGCCGGTCGAAATGGCCCGGCCCTTGCCGGGCTCGCCGAGCCAGCCCAGGAAAAAGCCGCTCATCTGCCACAGCGCATCGAGACCGAGGCAGCCCGGCATAACGGGGTCGCCGATGAAGTGGCACGGGAAAAACCAGAGGTCGGGCCTGATATCCAGTTCAGCGCGGATGAAACCCTTGCCGAATTCGCCGCCTTCCTCCTGCACCTCGGTGATGCGGTCGAACATCAGCATCGGCGGTGCCGGCAGCTGGGCGTTGCCTTGGCCGAAGAGCTCTCCCCGGCCGCATGCAAGCAAATCCTCGTAGCCGAAGGCATTCTTCCGTTCCGGCATCAAAATCATCCCCGTTGCGATGGGCGGCGCAACGCCCTGTTGGCCTCGTTCCCTAGCACAGTCCGTTCGTCACCGGAAACCGCCGTCTGCGCTTATATCGAGAGCCGGCGGCGGTCAACGTGCCGCGCTTGATCGCCCGACGACGACCGAATATATGTGGCTAAAGGTCGAGAATGATCTGCTCGGGATTTGGCCGTCGGTCCGGCGGTGCGAGGGACAGTACGGATAAATGCATCCGCTCGAAGGAAAGCAAGTGGTGTCTGTGGAAAAACGCGTGCGTGATGCCGGGCTGAGGCCGACCAGGCAACGTGTCGCGCTCGCCGATCTGCTTTTCGCCAAGGGCGATCGCCATCTCTCGGCCGAGGAACTGCACGAAGAGGCGCTTGCCGCCGGCGTGCCGGTGTCGCTGGCGACCGTTTACAACGCGTTGCATCAGTTCACCGAGGCCGGGCTGCTGCGTATCCTCGCGGTCGAGGGCGCGAAGACCTATTTCGACACCAACACCTCCGATCACCATCATTTCTTCATCGAGGGCGAGAACAAGGTCTTCGACATCGAGCAGGGACCGGTCCGCGTGGTCAACCTTCCCGAGCCGCCGGAAGGCATGGAGATCGTGAATGTCGACATCGTGGTGAGGCTGCGGCCGAAACGGTGACGGCGGTCCGCATGATGTAACGGCCCCCACCGGGCCCCGTATCACTATTCGACAGTTTCGAACCAGATCCCTTCCCACAAGAAGTGCGCGCCGCTTGCATCAAGTGGGCGTGGCGCCCCGCCAGACCTGTCCGGCCGCGTTTGACGCCGGCGTCAGTCCTTGATGGTCTCACCGGGATAGGCGCCCCAGACGAGCCCCTGGCTCAGCCAGCCCGTATGGCCGTCGAAGCTCATCTCGCACCATTCTCCATTGCAGCTGCGGATGGTGCCGATGACGCCCGGCTCGACCACGGCGACTGCGCCTGCACCCTTTTCCGGCCGGGACAGCAGGGATATCTGCGCTTCCTTGCCGCGCTGCCAGGGCGCGGCAATGCCGGTCCTGCGTCCCGACAGCAGCGACTGGTTGATCCAGCCTTCGGCCCCCTCTGAATCGCGCACCCGCCGCCAATTGTCGTATTCCTGGATGATCTCCATCGGCAGGCCAGGCTTCAGATACATCCAGTCGACCGGGTAGCTCAGGCCTGGACCGATTCGCGAATTGACCCGCCCGGACTTCAGGCTGACGAACCGCGGCAGCGGCAGGCCGCTCGCCCCGCGGGGCACGTCCTGGGTGATCGTCGGGCCCGTCGGTGCCGCAGCTGGAACCGCGGCCGTCGTGGTCGCCTCGTCGGGCTCGGAGGTCGCTGCGATCGCGGGCGATTCCGGGGCTGCCTCAGCCGGGGCGGCCATGACGGCGCAAAGCAGGACCGCGCCGACAACCATGCGGAATGAACCAGACACCTTCGTACCTCTACACACGCTTGGCGCTGACCCGTCACCCGGTTCGGGCGCCCCTTTTTCTTTGTCTTCGGCCCAGCCGCTTGTTACACAGGCTGGCACACCGAGGCCGGTTTCAAGTTTCGCCGGTCTTGGTTAAAGAGGTCTGAACAAGGTCCTGAACCGAGGGAACAATGGCCGGCAGGAAAAAGCCCCTGGTCGTCATCACGCGCAAGCTGCCCGACCAGGTGGAAACGCGCATGCGCGAGCTTTTCGACGCCCGGCTCAATGTCGACGACCGTCCGATGAGCCAGCCGGAACTGGTCGCCGCCTTCAAGGAGGCGGATGTCGTCGTGCCGACCATCACCGACCGGATCGACGCTGCCCTGATCGCGCAGGCGGGACCGAATCTGAAGCTGATCGCCAATTTCGGCAACGGCGTCGATAATATCGACGTGGCTGCCGCAGCCAAGGGTGGCATCACGGTCACCAACACGCCGAACGTGCTCACCGAGGATACGGCCGACATGACGATGGCGCTGCTGCTTACAGTACCGCGGCGCCTGACCGAAGGGGCCAATGTTCTCAAGGGTGACGGCAAATGGGCCGGCTGGTCGCCGACCTGGATGCTCGGCCGGCGCATCTGGGGCAAACGCCTGGGGATCGTCGGCATGGGGCGCATAGGCACCGCGGTCGCCCGCCGCGCCAAGGCCTTTGGCCTGTCGATCCATTATCACAATCGTCACCACGTCACCCCGGCGATCGAGGACGAACTGGAGGCGACCTATTGGGAGAGCCTCGACCAGATGCTCGCCCGCATGGACATCATCT
>VFQN01003034.1_pt1 | contig 24796 bp, 21 predicted proteins | sample 3512371 | NCBI WGS metagenome assembly VFQN01 (sample SAMN10412370, study PRJNA504923) | tailings metagenome | isolation source: Replicate 2 from Balatoc abandoned mine | place: Philippines: Itogon, Benguet | collected 2017-08-28 | reverse complement strand
CAGGACCCACCTGGTGGGGTCCTCCTTGGCGTACCAGTCGCTCCAATCGGCCATCTGTCGTGCTCCCCCTTGGGCTCTCGGTGCCCCGCCGCTCAGGCGGCGACGAACTTGGGCAGGGTGATCTCGTCGGTGACGTCGTGGAAGACGACGCGCACCCTCATACCGATGGACACGTCCGCCGGGTCGATGGACGGGTAGTCCGGCTCGTCCTTGACCAGGTTGGACATCATCCGCACGCCCTCGTCGAGGTCGATCAGGGCGACCACGTGCGGCGGGTCACCCTTGTACGCCTTGCTCGGGCCGATGTAGTGGATCGAGTACGTGTAGACCTCGCCGAGACCCGGGGACTCGATCCACTGGACGGGCTCCAGCGTGTCCGGGGTCAGCGCCCGCGGGTACCAGAAGGGCGTGCCCGACGAGTCGGTCGGCAGCAGCAGCTTGTGCTCGCGCGTGCCCGCCCAGAAGTGGTCCCCCTCGGGGCGCATGTCGGGCAGGGGCTTGGTGTAGGCCGGCTTGGTGCTCTCGGTGCTCATCTCTCGTCTCCCCGTGCCCTAGGCCGCCGAGGGCGGCTCGCTCGACAGGACCAGCGCGCTCGTCGCCGCCAGGATCCCGCCGGACCCGTTGGTGATGGCGAGCTTGGCGTCCGGCACCTGGTGGTTGCCGCCGCCCCGATCCGTGTCGTCGGCCTCGCCGCGCAGCTGCAGCGTGGCCTCGACGATGTGGTGCATGGCGCCGAGGTGGGCCTGGCGGATGAGCCCGCCGTGCGTGTTCATCGGCAGGGTGCCGCCGAGCTTGGCGTTGCCCTCGAGCACCCAGTCGCCCGCCTCGCCGGGGCCGCAGATGCCGAAGCCCTCGAGCGCGATCAGCGGGGTGAAGCTGAAGGAGTCGTAGATCTCGACGACGTCCAGGTCCTGCGGGGTGATGCCGGCGACCTCCATCGCGCGCCGGCCGGCGCGGCCGAGGCCCTGGCGGACCCCGTCGACCGACTTGGCCGAGGAGATGTACTGGTGCGAGTACCCCTCGCCGATGCCGGTGATGTAGACCGGCTTGGGCCGCATCGACTTGGCGCGGTCGGCGGTCGTGACCAGGAAGGCCGCGGCGCCGTCGGACACCAGCGAGCAGTCCATCGCGTGGAACGGGGTCGCGATCCACCGGTCGTTCATGACGTCCTCGACCGTGACCACGTCGCGCAGCATGGCGTTCCACTTCAGGGCCGCGTGCTCGGACTGGGTGGCGACCACCGCGGCGAGCGCCTCCTGCGGCACGTTGTGCTCGTGCATGTAGCGCTGGGCCAGCAGGCCGTAGCCGCCGATCGTGGTGAGGCCGTACGGCGCCTCGTAGGCGCCGTGGCTCATCTCGCGGGCCATGGCGATCATGCCCGAGGAGGAGATGCCCGAGCGGGTGTTGTCACCGCGCACACAGAGCACCGTCTCGGCAAGGCCGGCGTCGATCGCCAGCGCCGCCTGCACGGCCATGAGCGGGGCGGTCGCGCCGCCGACGGCGACCGAGGCGAAGTAGCCGGGCTCCATGCCCAGGTAGTCCGCGAAGGTCGTCGCGTGCATCAGCGTCGACTCGACGAACGAGAACGCGGTGACCATGCCGTCGACGTCACCGAGGCCGATCCCGGCGTCGTCGAGGGTGATCTTGGTCACCTCGGCGAGGAGCTGGAACGACCCACGCCCCTCCAGCTTGCCCTGCTCGGTCTCCCCCACCCCGGCGATGACGATGCCCTTTCCGAGCATCCGTCGCGCTTCGCGCAGGTTGGGCGTGGCCTCGCTCATCCATCCTCCTCGTGGTCGCCTGAAAAGGGCCAATCGGGGCCGTCGGCGGCCGACGGGCGTCGAGACGACCGGAGGCATCGCAGGCCGAGACCAGGCCGGGTGGCCCGCACGTGCCGGAACGCTACCAGCGTCACAAGCCGGGCGTCAAGACGGTCGCGGGGCCCGGTTTCTTGCCCAAATGCAGGGATTTCACGGAGCCGAGGGGCGGCCGGCGCGACCCCTGGACCGGCGGCCCGGGCGCGGGGGGGCTTGGTACCATCGCCACGTCTCGGACCCCGTCCTGCGAAGGAGTCAACCCTGTCCGCCACCGACCCCAACTACGACGCCGCGACCGACACCTACCGGCAGATCTACCGCGGCCACGACAACGCCTCGGCCGTGACCAACGCCGAGGGGCTGACCGTCTTCTTCGACCCGGACAGCCATGACGTGCTCGGGTTCTCGATCGCGAACTTCTCCGCGTACTACGAGTCCCACAAGACCGAGGACGGCGAGTTCGAGGTCAACCTGCCGGCGAAGGTCCCCGCGCCGCAGGAGGAGGAGATGGACTACGACGCCGAGGCGATCCGCTCCGGCGTGCGCATCGCCGAGTTCTACTAGCCCGCCGGGCCGACCATGATGTCCCCCGGGCCCTTGCCCGAGGGGACCATCGGGAAGACCTTCGCGAGGGGCGACACGTGCACGTCCACGAGCGCCGGCCCGTCGGCCGCGAACGCCTCGGCGATCGCCGAGTCGAGGTCCGACGGGTCGTGGACCGTGGCGGCGTGGATGCCGTAGGCGGCGGCGATGCCGGCGAAGCTCGGCTGGAAGGGCTCGAAGCTCGAGCCGGCATAGCGGGCGTCCCAGAACAGCTCCTGCCACTGGCGCACCATGCCCAGGTAGCCGTTGTTCAGGATCACGACCTTGACCGGCAGCCCGTACATCTGGGCCGTCGACAGCTCCTGCAGGGTCATCTCGAACGACCCGTCGCCCGAGATCACCACGACCAGCTCGTCGGGGTGGGCGACCTGGGCGCCGAGCGCGGCCGGCAGCCCGAAGCCCATCGTGCCGAGCCCGCCCGAGGTCACCCACCGGCGGGGGCGGTCGAAGGGGTAGTGCTGGGCCGCCCACATCTGGTGCTGGCCGACGTCGGTGCAGACGATCGCGTCGCCGCGGGTGATGCGGTAGACGGCCTGGACGACGTGCTGGGGCTGGATGACGCCCTCGGGGCCCTCCTCGACGCGGTAGGGGTGCTGGCGCTTCCAGGCGGCGATCTGGTCGACCCACGCGGCGCGCGCGGCGGCGTCGTGCGGCTCGGGGAGCGCGGTGTAGGCGTGGGCGAGCGCGGCGAGCGCCGGCGCGGCCTGGCCCGCGATGCCGATGTGGGCCGAGCGGTTCTTGGAGATCTCGGCCGGGTCGACGTCGATGTGGATGATCTTGGCGTTGGGCGCCCACTCGTTCATGACGGTCGACAGCACCCGCTCGTCGAAGCGCACGCCGACGGCGAGGATCACGTCGGCGGCCTGGAAGGCGTAGGTCGCCGCGGCCAGCCCGTGCATGCCCGGCATGCCGATGAACAGCGGATGGGTGCCGGGGAAGCCGCCGAGCCCCATCAGGGTCGTGTTGACCGGGATGCCCGTGACCTCGGACAGGTGGGTCAGCTCGGCCGACGCCTCGCCGGTGATGATCCCGCCGCCGGCGTAGACCACCGGGCGCTCGGCCGCGGCCAGGGCGCGGGCGGCGGCCTCGATCTGGCGCGGGTGGCCGGCGCCCTCGGGGGGCCGGTAGCCGGCCATCGGCGGGGCGGTCTCGGTGTAGTCCTCGACGTCGCGCCCCCACTGGTCGACGCAGACGTCCACCAGCACCGGGCCCGGGCGGCCGGTCTGGGCGACGTGGAGGGCCTCGGCCATCGCCAGCGGCAGCTCGTCCGCGTCCTTGATCAGGTAGGAGTGCTTCACGATCGGCAGCGTGATGCCGACGATGTCCGCCTCCTGGAAGGCGTCGGTGCCGACCCGCGTGGCGCCCACCTGGCCGGTGATCGCGACCAGCGGGACCGAGTCCATGTAGGCGTCGGCGATCGGGGTGACCAGGTTGGTCGCGCCCGGCCCGGAGGTCGCCGTGCAGACGCCGGCCCGCCCGGTGACCTTCGCGTACCCTTCGGCCATGTGCCCCGCGCCCTGCTCGTGCCGCACGAGGAACGTGCGGATGTCCGGATCGTCGTGGAGCGCGTCGAACAGGGGGATCACCGGCCCGCCCGGCAGGCCGAAGATTGCAGTGACGCCGGCCCGCTTGAGGCTGGCGAGGGTCGCGTCGACCGCGCGCATTGAGATCGTCCTTCCGCCCTGTTCGTCCGTGGTCTGGCGGACGAGTGTAGTGGACCCGGCCGGGAGGGACCCCCGGCCGAAAGGAGGCTGAGCATGAGCACCACCCCACCCCCCGAGGGGGAGCCCGGACGCCCGTCGTTCGCCGAGGAGAACGCGATGCGGATCGCGTCCGAGTCGATCACCCACTACGACGCCGCGTCGGACACCTACCACTGCTCCTACGGGCCGCCGGTGCCGGCGGTGACCGTGCACGACCCCGAGCGCGGGCTGCTCGTGCGGGTCGAGCCGCAGAGCCGCCAGGTGGTCGGGTTCTCGATCCCGGACTTCAAGAGCTGGCACGCCGAGCACGCCGACGAGTCGGGCGAGTTCAACGTCGAGCTCCCCTCGATGTGGGCGCTGTCGCCGGACGACGACATCCCCTCCGCGCCGCCCCCGGCCGAGTGAGGCCACGGCGCCCCGGAGGGGCGGTTCGGTACACTCGACGGATCGTTTGAGCGAGTCGCCACAAGGAGCCGGAATGGCGGTCGAGAGCCAGCGCGTCGAGGATTTCCGCCTCAGCAAGGAGCCCTACTACCTGCCTCTCGGCAACGAGGTGGAGCTGTTCGAGTCCGCCTACCACGCCCGGTTGCCGGTGATGCTCAAGGGCCCGACCGGGTGCGGCAAGACGCGCTTCGTCGAGCACATGAGCTGGCGCCTGCAGCGCACGCTGGTGACGGTGGCCTGCCACGAGGACCTCACCGCCTCGGACCTGGTCGGCAAGTACACCCTGCGCGGTGACGAGACGATCTGGCAGGACGGCCCGCTGACGACGGCGGTGAAGGCCGGCGGCATCGCCTACCTCGACGAGGTGGTCGAGGCCCGCAAGGACACGACCGTCGTGATCCACCCGCTCACCGACGACCGGCGCATCCTGCCGCTCGAGAAGAAGGGCGAGATCGTCCAGGCGCCCGACGAGTTCCAGCTCGTGATCTCGTACAACCCGGGCTACCAGTCGGTGCTCAAGGACCTCAAGCACTCCACCAAGCAGCGCTTCGTGGCGATCGAGTTCGACTACCCGCCGCCGGACCTGGAGGAGTCGATCCTCAAGTCCGAGTCGGGCGTCGACGACGACACCGCGGCCAAGCTGGTGAAGATCGCCGAGAAGGTGCGCAACCTGCGCACCCACGGCCTCGAGGAGGGTGTCTCCACCCGGCTGCTGGTCTACGCCGGCCAGCTCATCCAGAGCGGCGTGGAGCCGATCGCCGCCTGCGAGGCGACGATCTGCAAGCCGATCACCGACGACCTGGAGATGCAGCGCTCGATCGTCGAGATCATCGCGACCCAGTTCTAGCGGGCGGCGGGACGCCATGACCTTCGGCCCCGCCGTCGGCAACGTGGGCATGTACGTCGCCCGCGAGATGCTCATCTCGGTCCCCGAGGACCAGCGCCAGGCCTACCTGCGCATGGTCGAGGAGATCTCCGACCTCAAGTACCAGCTCGGGGTCGAGGTCGCACGGCAGCTGCCGCGCCTGCTGGCCGAGGCCGACCCGGCGCGGGTGGAGCGCTACCTCGCCCAGGTGCGCGAGGTGGCCGCGACCGGCTGGAAGAGCGGCGTCGAGGTGGCCAAGCAGCTGCCCGACCTCTACGACGCGCCCGACACGACCCTGGCCGGCGCGTACGTCGACATCGTCTCGCAGGCCACCGCCGGGCCGCCGGAGGACACCGAGACGGCCCAGCTCGCCGGCGAGCTCGACGACCTCGAGCGCGAGCTGCGCGAGATGGAGCCGAAGGTCAAGCGCGCCCAGGAGCTGCGCACGCAGCTGGCGGCGCGCGACCGCCGCGACGAGAAGCGGCGCAAGCACGCCGTCGAGCTCGCCTCGGCCCTGCCCCCCATCCTCGCCCGGCTGCGCCCGCGCTACCGCACGGCCTACCTCGAGCAGGTGCGCCAGGTGGCGGCCGCCGACCCCGAGGCGTCCCTGGAGGCGGCCGACACCCTCCTCGACCTGCTCAACGGCGAGCGGGTCTCGGCCGAGGGGGCCGCCGAGTGGGTCGCGCGCGGCCTCGAGGTGCTCGACCGCAACAAGGAGGTCGGGCGCGGCTACTTCCGCCTGGGCTCCAAGTACTCGCTGCAGGTGCTCGAGGAGCTCAAGGAGGGCCTGGCGCTCAAGTCCGTCGCCCGGGTGCTGAAGCTCTATGCGACCGCGCTGTCGGGCCAGGAGGTCGCGATCCGCGGCACCAACGAGATGCAGGCGGTCGACGTCTACGGCGCCGACCACATCATCCTGCCGCCGGACATGCACTTCTTCGACGACGACGCCGGCAACTTCACCGCCTACAAGGTGGCGACCGCCCACGGCGCGGGCCGGATCGAGTTCGGCACCTACGAGTTCTCGCTCGGGGACATCCCCGACACGGTGGAGACGCTACGGGCCCGCTACGCCCCGGAGGCCGGATGACCACCACCCGCACCACGGAGACCGACCTCAGCCGGTTCTACGCCCTCTTCCCGCAGCCGGCACTGGCGCGGGACCTGTTCACCATCGTCGAGGGCCACCGGGTCGACTCCGCGATACGGCGGGCGTACCCGGGCATCCGCCGGGACATGGACATGATCCAGGGCGCAAGCGCCGACCGGCGGCCGGACCTTGCGACCCTCTCGGACGCCCAGGCCGTCGTGGAGTCGCTGCTGCAGCACTCCCTCGGCCTGTCCCCGGACCGCTCCGAGCTCGCGCCCGCCACGCAGGAGGTCATCCTCCGGGCCGTCGCGCTGCTCGCCGACATGGAGGTCGAGGGCGCACGCGTCGGCGACGCGGCCGACCTCACGGGGCGGCTGTACGTGCTGATCGACGAGGGCCTCGCCGACCCGGGCCGGCAGATGCAGCAGCAGCAGCCGGGCGACACCGACGCGGAGGCGATGCCGCCCCCGCCGCCGGACGGCGAGGCGCCCCCTCCCGAGGGCGGCGGCGTGGAGGACTACGAGCAGATGGAGCTGCCCCCGTTCATGACCCCGGTCATGGAGGAGCTGGTGCGGCCGCCGTCGGATGCCCCCGTCAAGCGCGAGGCGCAGGGGGCCGAGCCGCAGCAGGACGGCACCGGCGAGAAGAAGGAGCTCGAGGCGGAGGACGCCGAGAGCGCCGACAAGACGATGCAGACGACCGAGATGCAGGCCGGCCAGGGCGATCAGGACGAGGTCGCCCAGCAGAGCTCCTCCGGCGAGGAGGACGCACCCCCCGGCACCGCCGAGGGCCGCTCCGACGACGCCGAGGGCGGCGGCTCGGACTCGCCCGAGCAGACCGGGCTCGCCGAGGTCCCCCACGTCGAGCCGGAGGCCGAGGAGCGCGACCTCGGCGAGCAGGTCTTCCACTACGACGAGTGGGACCACAAGATCGAGGACTACCGCCCGGCCTGGTGCACGCTGACCGAGCACCGCCAGACCCGCACCCAGGAGGGCTTCGTCGCGGCGACCTTCCACGAGTTCGGCGGGATCGTCACCCAGATCCGGCGCAACTTCCAGCTGATGCGCCCCGAGGCCCTTCGCAAGATGCGCTACCAGGAGGAGGGCGACGACCTCGACACCGACGGCCTGGTCGAGTACGTGGTCGACCGCCGGGCGCGGGTCGCCCCCACCCCCCGGGTCTACATCAAGCGCGACAAGCGCGACCGGGACGTCACGACGGCCTTCCTCGTCGACATGTCGAGCTCGACCGACCGCAAGATCGACGGCCGCAAGCGGATCATCGACATCGAGAAGGAGGCCCTCCTGCTGATGTGCGAGGCCCTCGAGGCGATCCGCGACGAGTACGCGATCTACGGCTTCTCGGGCTCGGGTCGCGAGGACGCCGAGTTCTACGTGGTCAAGGAGCTCGGCGAGCGCTACGACGACCGGGTGAAGGGCCGCATCGGGGGCATCTACGCCCGCCAGAAGACCCGCATGGGGCCGGCGATCCGCCACGCCACCCGTCGCCTCGCCGCGGCCGACTCGAACGTGAAGCTGATGATCCTGCTCACCGACGGCAAGCCGTACGACTCGGACACCTACCAGGACAACGCCTACGCCCAGGAGGACACCAAGATGGCCCTCCGCGAGGCGCGCCGGGAGAAGATCCACCTCTTCTGCGTGACGGTCGACCGCGAGGGGGCGGACTACCTGCCCCACATGTACTCGGACGCGAACTTCGTCGTCGTCGACGACATCCGCACGCTCCCCCAGAAGCTCCCCCAGCTCTACCGCCGCCTGACGACCTGACCCGACCGGGGTAGGCGACTCGCGCCCCCGGGGGTAAGCGACTCGCGCCGCTCCAGTCTCCGCGAGCCCCTCCCCCCGGGTAGCCGGCTCGCGCACCGGGGGAACCGGCTCGCGCACGGGGGTATGCGACTCGCGCGCGCCCCACGCCGACGCGCCGTTCTCCACAGGCGGGGCGGCCCGGCGAGCGCCCTACCGGGGTAGGCGACTCGCGCCGGATGGCCGGCGAGCCGCCGACCGGGGTAGGCGACTCGCGCCGAACCGGGGGATCCGACTCGCGCCGACCCGGGGTATACGACTCGCGCGCCGACGCGCTTTTTCCCTGCAAATGGCCATCGTCCGCGGCCCGTAGAATTAGGGTTAATAGGGGTTAGGAGGAATTAGGGCCACGGCCGGCCGCGCCGCTGACGCGGCCCGGCCGTGGCCGCGAGCGGGTTACCCCGGTTGCCGTCTCGCACCCGGTGGAGTCCGGCCGGATCACCCGCCAGACTGTCCCCGATGGCCTCCCCCGCCCCCCGCGCCACGGCGCCCCTCCCCCGCCCGGGCGCCGCGACCCGCCGCGCCGCCCCGGCGGCGGACGAGAGCAACCTCGGCGGCGCAGAGGCCCAGCTCGCCCTCTGCGAGCCAGACCACCTGCGCCGGCTCGAGCAGCCCCTCAAGTACGGCTTCGCGGACCGCTCCAGCGCGCGCAAGGGCCTCGAGGTCGCGGCCGGCGTCGCGATCGCCGACCGCCTGGGTTCCATCCGCCAGACCGCCGGCCCGGCGATCGGCCGCCACGGGTACATGGCGATCGTCTGGCTGGGGTCGCGCTGGCTCCAGCTCGAGCAGGCCGGCGCCTCGGCCGTCCCGTTCACCCAGTACCGCCTCCTGCACGACTTCGGCTGGGAGGAGTCCGGCAAGAACGCCCGCCAGGCCCTCAAGCGCACGCTCCTGAACCTCCAGGAGGCGCGCTGGGAGGGCGAGGTCAACGACGCCGACACCGGGCGCAAGACCCACGAGGACCACTTCGGCATCATCGACCGGGTCCTGTGGCCGGTCGTCTCCGACGGCCGCGTCGAGCGCCTCGGATACATCTTCCTCGGCAGCTGGTTCCTCGAGCAGCTGCGCCACGAGGCCGGCGTCTACATCGACTGGGACGTCCTGCGCGACCTGCCCCCGATCGCGCGCAAGCTCTACGGTCTGCTCGAGAACGACCGCTTCGAGGACGGCGAGGACGGCGAGGAGTGGCAGGCCTACTGGCTGGGCCCCCCGTTCTTCGCGAGCGTCGGCTCGACCTGCGCGCGCGAGCGCGACAACGTCGCCGCGGTCGCCCGGGCCTGCGAGGCGGTCGCGAGCCACCCCGGCACGGGCTACCGCTTCGCCCGCGAGCGCGTCGCCGTCGAGGACGGTTGGGCGACCCAGCTGATCGTCACGCGCCCGGCCGGCAGCACCGGCCGCCGCAGCCCGCGCAGCCTGGCGCGCGCCGCCGCCTCCTAGACCCGGCGGGCCCAGCCCCGGCGCGGTCTCCCCCGGAGAGTGAGCGCGCACGCCAGCCGGGCGCCATCCGACCGCGCGCCTACTCTCACGCATGCATGCATGCAAACGCGAAGGAGGACATGACGGCATGACCGCGAACATGCGCGCATGAGCGCATCCACGCCCACACGCATCCTCACCGTCGCCGCCGCCAAGGGCGGGGTGGGCAAGACCACCCTGGCCTACGAGCTGTCCGCCGCCCTCGGGGGCGTCCTCGTCGACCTCGACTGGGACGCCGGCGGCGCAACCCGCATGTGGGGCTTCGATCCCACGAGCGCCGCGCGCGCGCCGCTGCTCGACGCGCTCGAGCGCGGGCCCGAGGGACGCCCACCGCGACCCAAGCGCAAGCCGAACCAGCCCGCGCTCGTGCCGGCCCACCCGGATCTGTCGGCGAGCCGCATCGACGCGGACCTGGTGGCCGACTGCCTGAGCGCCTGGGCCGCGGCCTGGGAGGTGCCGTGGGTCGTCGTCGACACCCATCCCGGCGCCAACCCGCTGACCGACGGGGCGATCCAGGGGGCCGACCTGGTCGTCGTGCCGGTCGTCCTCGGGGCGCGCGAGATGGACGCCCTCGAGGCGATCGTCGAGGATTACCGCGACTACCGGCTGCTGCTGGTGCCGACGATGGTCCCGTCCGTGCCGCCGCGGCGCTTCGTGGAGCGCCTCGCCGCCCTCGCCGGCGACCGCATCACGGTGGCGCCGCCGGTCTCCGAGCACCGCTGGATCCGGCGGCGCCTGCGGCGTGCCGCGCTCGTGACCCAGCCCAACCCCGGCGCGCGGGTGCGCGCCGCGGCCGCCGAGCTGCGCGCGGTGGCCGAATCCGTGGAGGTGGCAGGTGGCTGACCAGGAGAACGGCATCGACCTGATGCGCCGGCGCATCGAGCGGGCGAGCCGCCAACCCCCGCCCGCGCCACGCGCGGCGCGGGCCGCGGCGCCGTCCGCCGCCGTCGCGGATGCGGCGGTGGCGCCGCAGGCAGAGCCCGCCCCGCCGCGCGCGCGCCCGGCGGGGGAGGGGGGAGGGGAGTCCGCCGCACCAGCTGCCTCGCGGCGCCGTCGCGCGCCGGCAGCGCCCACCCGGCCGCGCCTGGCTCCCGACCTGCCGCCGGTGAACCTCGCGATCCGGGTGCGGCGGCCGCTCGACGACCACCTGGCCGACCTGATCCACGACCTGCGTCGCGAGGGCGTGCGCACGAGCAAGGTCGAGCTGATCGAGATGCTGCTCTGGGAGCAGACCTCCGAGGACGCCGCGGCCGTGCGGGCCCGGCTTGCGGACTTCCGCGCCGCCGCCCCCCGCGGTTCCGGAACCGCGCTCGAGGCGCAACCGGCCCGTTAAGCACGACCGGCCGGGCCCCGAAGGGCCCGGCCGGCGCGAACCGACTCCGTGAAGCTGGGGCTCAGACGCCCGGGGGCTTCGGGAAGCGGTGACGCATCGTGTACTGGTACGGCGTGGCGAAGAGCAGGTCGCCGATGTCCTCGGCGGTGCGCTCGATCGTCTGCGTCCAGATGGTGTCCGCACCCGGGATGATGAGGTCGAAGTTGAAGCTCATCAGGCCGATGAGCTCCTTGACCGGCATCATGGCGCCGAGGTTGTCGAACGGCGTGGCCGTCAGGGCCCACGACCGGATCGCGCCGGCGGACGCCGTGCGGATCGACTCCGGCTTCAGCTGGAAGCGGTGCTGACCCTCGGTCTCGGGACGGCCCATGGCCGCCGCCGTCGCCTTGGTCACCTCGGACGGGAGGTAGGTGAGGTCCCACTTCGTCGTCGTGAGGGACGGGTCCGTGATGAGCCGCAGGTTCATGCGCCCGTAACGCGGGTCGCCGTAGAACTTGGGCTTCGCCGGAAGCTCGGCGTCGTCGTACCGGCCCGTCGCGGTGTGGATGAGGTACCCACGCCGCTCCATGGTGAAGTTGAAGTAGTCGTTCCCGAAGCCGCCGTACCCGTCGTCCTCCTTGCCACCGTGCTCCTGGGTGACGATGTAGGCGATCTTCTTCGGGAAGCCGAACGGCTCACGGCCGGCGAACACGGCCGCGTCCTGCGTGAGGTACATGTACGGGTAGTAACCCGCGTAGTACGTGTTGCCGTCGTGGCCCTTGGCCGAGACGGAGACCGTCACGCCCATCTCGCCGTACGGGCCGAGACCGGTGTGAAGGTGGTCCACGTACCAGAACTCGACGACGTCGTCCTCGAGCTCGACGCACTTGGGGAGAATGCGGCGCAGCTGCGCCTCATCCACCCGGTAGAAGAACGCCGACCACCGAGAGTTGGTGTAGGTCAGCGGGACGATGTCGTAGTCGACGAGCGGGTCCGCGATGCCCTGCGAGATGATGTCCCGCTTGTCCCGGTCAAGGGCGAGGGGCGGGGCGTCGCCCGAGTCGATCCACGGAACGCTCGTGACGTTCAGCTGCGCCATTGCGCTGTTCCTCCTTGGAATGACGTCACCGTGACGGGGGCGCCCCTGTGAGGGGCCGGCCCCCCGTCCCGGATGATCACGATCTGAACCAGTCCCTTACGCGCCGAGGCCGATGGGCTTCGGGAAGCGGTGACGCAGGCCGAAGCGGTACGGCTTGGCCGCGCCCGCCCAGGTCGCGTCACGGGTGTAGGTCTCGGTCCACGGGACCTCGCCCGCCGGGATGATCAGGTCGAAGCTGAAGGTCATCAGGCCGATCATCTCCTTGGGCGGAAGCTCGTGCCCGAGGTTGTCGTACGGCGTGGCCTGCATGAACCAGTTGAAGCTGTCCGGGCTGGCGGTGCGGATCGACTCCGGCTTCACCTGGAAGCGGTGCGAACCCTCGGAGTCGGGGCGGCCCATGGCCGTCGCGAGGTCCTTGGTCACCAGCGAGGGGAGGTACACGAGCTGCCACTCGGAGTTCGAGAGGTCCGGCGCGGTGACGACCTTCATGTTCATCCGGCCGTACTCCGTGTTGCCGTAGAACTTCGGCTTCGCGGAGAGGTCGGCGTCGTCGTACTTACCGGTGCACGAGTGGAGCACGTACCCGTTCCGGATCATCAGGAACGAGAAGTAGTCGAACTGGTAGTTCTTGCCGTCCATGACGCCGTAACCGTCGTCGGGCGCCCCGCCGTGCTCGAGCACGCGGATGAAGGCTTCCTTCTTCGGGAAGCCGAGCACGCGACCGGCGTCGATCGCGGCGTCCTGGGTCAGGTACATGTACGGGTAGTAACCGGCGTAGAGCGTACGACCGTCGCCGGCCTTGTGGCTCGCGGCCACGGTCACACCCATCTCGCCGTACGGGCCGAGCATGGTGTGGTTGTGGTCGACGTACCAGAACTCCACGACGTCGTCCTCGAGCTCGAGGCAGTCGGGGAGCACGCGCCGAAGCTGCTTCTCATCAGCGCGGTAGAAGAATGCCGACCAACGCGAGTTCGTGTAGGTCAGCGGCAGAGTGTCGATGTCCCAGATCGGGTCGACCAGCGAGTAAATGAACGCGGTCTTCTCGTCACGGTCGACAGGCGAGGGCGGGATCTCCCCCGTCTCTGCACCCGGGACCTGCGTCACGGCGAACTGCTCGGCCATAGACGGGCTTCCCCCTTATTCGGAAAGGGCAGCTGCACAAGCGCCCCCGTTGACGAGACCGGCCGCCGAACCCCGTCCCCCGAAGGGGCGGGAAGGCGCCGGGCGTCACCGAGAACGTGCAAGCAGCATATGTCACGTACCCGGGGTCGTCAACGCCATCGGGGGCCCGTCCGACGGGCAGTCGGACGCTCCGGATCCCGGTTTCCAGGCGGCGTTGCGCCAGGTGGGACGCACTTCGTGCCGATGTTGACAACCTCCCCCGGCCGTCCGTAGGGTCGCGCCCGATCCGAGCGTCCCCGTGGAGTCCCGGCCCGGCGCGGAGAGACCGGCCCGGCGCGGGGTCTCGGCTCGCCTTTCCGGGATGCGACAAGGGGGGACACGGTGAGAACACGCGCGTGGGGCTGGCGCCTTGCGGCGATGGCGGCGGTCGCGGCGCTCGCGCTCGGCCTGGCCGCCTGCGGTGACGACGACGACGGCGACTCCGCCGACACGTCGGGGACGGGCGACGCCGAGATCACGCTGCGCCTCGGTTATGTCACGGCGCCCGAGCACCCGTACGGCATCGCGATCGACAACTTCGTCCAGGAGGTCTCGACGGCGTCCGACGGCGCGATCGCGATCGAGACCCTCCCGAACTACCAGGGCGGCGACGTGCCGCTGCTCCAGGACCTCCGCGGCGGTGCCGTGGACATGGCCTCGGTCTCGTCGGCGGTCTGGGGCACCCAGGGGGTCAACTGCTTCGACGCCCTCCAGGCCCTCGGCCTGATCACCCGCTACGACCTCGAGCGCGAGGTCATCACCGGGCCGATCGGCGAGGAGATGCTGGCCTGCACCGAGGACGTCGGCCTCAAGGGCCTCGGCATCCACGAGGGCGGCCTGCGCAAGCCGCTCGGGGCGAAGGTCGCCCTGACCTCCCCGGCCGACTTCAATGGCAAGACCATCCGCACGCCGGAGTCGAGCGTGCTCGAGACCGGCATCCGCGCCCTCGGCGCGGACCCGACCGCGATCCCGCTGCCCGACACCTACGCCGCGCTGCGCGACGGCACGGTCGACGGGATGGAGGCCAACCTCGGCCTGATCCAGACCGTCAAGCTGTACGAGGTCGCCGACTTCGTGACGGCGAACGTCAACCTGTGGCCGTTCCCGACGGTCCTCGCCATGAACGAGGCCAAGTTCGACGCCCTGACCGCGGACCAGCAGCAGATCATCACGGACGCGGCGGCGAACATCGGCGGCTTCTCGATCGACTTCTTCGAGGCCCCGAGCGACATCGTCCAGACGCTCTGCGACGAGGGCCTGAAGTTCGCGATCGCCAGCGACGCGGACCTCCAGGCCATGAGCGGCGTCTCCCAGCGGGTCATCAACCAGCTCTCGCAGGACGAGCAGACGGCGGACTTCATCACGCAGATCCAGGCCCTGAAGGACGGCCTGCCCGCCCCGCCGGCGCCCGCCCCGCTCCCCGAGGGCTGCGCGGCGACGGCCAACTAGCCGTCAGGTCGGCGCACGACGGCCCGGCCCCGATCCGGGGCCGGGCCGCGACGCCCCGGGGATAGGCTGCCGTCGCGATGACCACCGCCACGGAGCCCCTCGCCGCCCCGCCGCCGAGGATCCCGGCGCTCGCGGCCGGGATCGAGCGGTGGCTCGGCGTCTACTCGCAGGCGGCGGTGCGCATCGCCGGCGTCGCCGCCGTGATCGCGGCGGTGATCGCGCTGCTGGCGGTGGTCGGCAACGTCTTCACCCGCCAGGTGCTCGGGTTCTCGATCTTCGGGGCCAACGAGCTGGCGAGCTTCGCCTTCCTGTGGACGATCTGGATGGGCGTGTCGCTGGCGGTCAAGCGTGGCGCGGTGACCGTCATCACGCTGCTGTCGCACAACGGACCGGCCTGGTGGCAGCGCTCGGTGCGCTCCTTCTCGGCCCTCTCACTCGGGGTCTTCCTGGCCTACGCCTGCTGGCGCTCGACCCAGTTCGCCCTGGGCGAGGGCGCCCCGGCGGGCGTCACCTCGGCGCTCGAGATCCCGTGGTTCTACCCGATCGTCTCGATGACGATCGGGTTCTACTTCATCACCCTCCACTACCTGCACCAGGTCTCCCAGGCCGCCGTCGGGGTGGCCGGCCGGGGGAGGGAGGGGCTGCGGGGCGTCCTGCTGGGGCTGGTCGGCGGCCTGGCGGTCGGCGCCGTCGTCTGGCTGGCGCTGTGGGGGATCCTCGAGTTCGGGGGCGCGCCGCTGCTGGCGCTCGGCGTGCTGTTCGTGGCCCTGACCCTCGCCGGCACGCCGATCGTCTTCATGCTCGCGATCGTCGGGATCGTGGCCATGTTCTCGCCGTCCTTCCTCGGGCTGACCTTCTACCCGGCGATCGACCCGATCACCCCGTTCTTCCAGAGCCAGTCGACGATGGGCCTGTCGGGCGGCAGCGAGCTGCTCGTGATCCTGATGTTCCTGATCGTGGCCGAGGTGATGAACGCCAGCGGCCTGTCGACGCGGCTGATCGCCTTCGCGGCCTCGCTGGTGGCCCACTGGCGCGGCGGCATGGCCTACGTCTGCCAGCTCACCTCGGCCGTCGTCTCGGGCATCTCGGGGTCGGCCCAGGCCGACGCGGCGATCATGACCCCGCTGCTGGTGCCCGCGATGGAGCGCGAGGGGTACCGGCGCGACGTCGCCGCCGCCGTCGTCGCGGGCGCCTCGATCAAGGGGCCGATCGGGCCCCTGTCGATCATGTTCATCGTCTACGGGATCGTGGTCCAGGGCGAGGCCGGTGCGTCGATCTCGGCCCTGCTGCTGTCCGGCGTGATCGCCGAGCTGCTGCTGCTGATCTTCCAGGCGGCGACGGTCTACGTGGTCGTGCGGCGGATGGACTTCCTGGTGCCGCGCCGCTTCGCCGGCTGGCGCGTGGTCGGGCGCACCGGCGTGTCCGCCCTGCCGGTGCTGGCGATCCCGGTCATCATCCTCGGCGGCATCTTCACCGGGGTCTTCACCCCGTCCGAGTCGGGCGCGGTCGCCGCCATCGCGACCATCGGCCTCGCGCTGTTCTGGTTCGGGAGCCTGTCGCCGCTCCAGCTGCCGGCGGTGATCATCGCCGCGGCGATCGAGACCGGCATCGTGCTGCTGCTGCTCGGCGACTCGTCGATCCTCGCCAAGGCCCTGTTCATCGACGGCTTCGGCTCGGACGTCCAGGAGTTCCTCACCGGCATCACCGACAACAAGTACGTCTTCCTGCTGGTGGTGAACCTGCTGCTGCTGGCGGTCGGCATCTTCATCGAGCCGCTGCCGGCGGTCTACATCCTGGCCCCGTTCCTGGCCCCGGTGGCGGTGCTCGAGTACGGCATCGACCCGGTCCACTTCGGGCTGATCATGGTCTTCAACCTCGTGCTCGCCCTGATCCACCCGCCGATCGGCCTGGTGATCTTCCTGGTCTCGAGCATCGCCAAGGTCTCGGTGGAGCGCCTGTCGGTGATGATCCTGCCCTGGCTCGCGGTGAGCCTGCTGGTGCTGTTCCTGATCACCTACCTGCCGAGCGAGGCGGTGCTGGTGCTCTCGAACCTGCTCGAGTGAGGGCCGGCTCCGCCCTCGGCCTCGCGGCGATGGTGTGCTGGGGGATCGCCTACGTCCCCTCGGCCTGGCTCGTCGAGACCTGGCCGCCGCTGCTGGCGGCGGGCGCGCGCCTGGGCCTCGGGGGCGCGCTCCTGCTCGGCTGGCTCGCCGTGCGCGGCCGTCCGCTGTCGCCCGGGACCGGCGTCGGGGTGGTGGCCTGGCTGGCCCTGACCCAGACGGTCCTCTTCTACGGGGCGACCTTCTGGGGCATCGCCCACGCCGGCGCCGGCCTGGCGGCCGTGCTGGCCAACACCGACGCCCTGTTCGTGGCGGTGCTGGCGGCGCTGCTGCTCGGCGAGCGCCTGATGCCGGTGCAGTGGGCCGGCCTGGTGATCGGCCTGGTGGGCGCCACCGTGGTCGTCTGGGAGGGGCCGCTGTGGCCGCCGGCGGTGTCCTCGAGCGCCCTCGTCGTGGTGGGCGGCGCGCTCGCCTGGAGCATCGGCACGGTGGTCGTCGCCCGGGGCGTGCGCGGCGCCGGCGACCCGCTCGCCCTGGCCGGCTGGCAGATGCTCGCCGGCGGGGTCGTGCTCTGCATCGCGGGCATCGTGGCCGAGGACGCGCCCTCGGCCGCCGGCGCGCGGGAGATCGCGCTGGTGGTGCTGCTGGCGGTGGTCGGCTCGGCCGTCCCCTTCGCGCTCTTCTACGTCGCCCTCACGCTCGCCCCCGCGGCCGAGGTGTCGGCGTGGTTCTTCCTGGTGCCGGTGATCGGCGTCCTGAGCGCGTGGCCGCTGCTCGGCGAGGAGCCGACCACGCAGCTGTTCGCCGGGATGGTCGGGGTCTGCGCCGGGTTGTGGCTCGTGATGGGGGTCCGCGGCGGCCGGAGGGAGGGGGGGTTGGTAGACTCGGCGCCGCCGCCGTGAGCACACCCCCACCCGCGCGACGCACGTGATCCTCGTCCTGTCGGGTGGCACCGGAGGCTCCAAGATGGTCGACGGTCTCGCCCGGGTGGTGGGCCAGCCGGACCTGGTCGCCGTGGTCAACACCGGCGATGACGGCGACTTCTTCGGCCTGCGCGTCTGCCCGGACCTCGACATCTGCACCTACGTGCTCGCCGGGGTGGTCTCCGAGCGCGGGTGGGGGTACGCCGACGACACCTTCCGGTGCCTGGAGGGCCTCGCCACCTACGGCCGCGAGGCCTGGTTCGGGCTCGGCGACCGCGACCTCGCCACCCACCTGCACCGCACCCTGCGCCTGGCCGAGGGCGTCGGCCTCACCGCGGTGACGGCCGAGATCGCCGGGCGCCTCGGCGTCGAGGCGACGCTGCTGCCGATGACCGACGATCCGGTGCGCACGCGCATCACCACCCCCGCCGGCGAGCGCACCTTCCAGGAGTACCTGGTCCGCGACGGCGCGCGCGAGGAGATCACCGGGATCGCGATGCAGGGGGTGGACGGGGCCCGCCCGGCCCCGGGGCTGCTCGCCGCGATCGCCGCGGCCGAGCGGATCGTGATCGCGCCCTCGAGCCCGGTGGTCTCGATCGGGACGATCCTCGCCGTCCCGGGCGTGCGCGCGGCCCTCGCCGCCCGCCGGGGCGACTGCGCGGCGGTCACCCCGATCGTCGGCGGCGCGGCGGTCGAGGGGCCGGCCGCGCGCTTCCTGGCCGGTGCGGGCCACCCGGAGTGCTCGGCGACGCAGATGGCCCGGATCTACGCCGACGTGGCGGGCACCTTCGTGCTCGACGCCTCCGACGCGGCCGAGGCGCCGGCGATCGCGGCCCTCGACGTGCGGCCGGTGCTGACCGACGTCCTGATGCCCGACCGCGCCTCGCGGCCCCGCCTGGCGGCCGAGGTGCTGGAGGCCCTGGCGTGAGCGGCGGGGTGTGGGCGGTGATCCCGGTCAAGCCGCTGCGCGGGGCGCTGCGCCGCCTGACCGCGGCGCTCGAGGCGCCGGTGCGCCGCGAGCTCCAGGTGGCGATGCTGACCGACGTCCTCGGCGCCTGCGCGGGCGCCCGCGAGCTCGCCGGCGTGCTGGTGGTCACCTCGGACCCCGACGCCGCGGCGATGGCGCGGGCGATCGCCGGCGCCCGCGTGGTGCCCGACCACGCCCCCCCGCGCGGGATGAACGCCGCCGTCGCGCGCGGCCTGGCGGCGGTCGCCGAGGGTGGCGCCCACGCCGCCCTGGTGCTGACCGCCGACCTGCCGCTCGCCCGGCCCGACGACATCGCGGCGATCGTGGCCGCGGGGCGCCCGGCGCCCTCGGCGCTGCTGGTGCCCTCCTCCGACGGCACGGGCACCAACGCGATGCTGCTGCGCCCGCCCGGCGCCCTCGCCCCGCGCCTCGGCCCCGACTCCTACGCGCGCCACGCCGCGCAGGCGGCCCGGCGGGGGATCGCGCCCGACCGGCTCGAGCTGCCCGGGCTGGCGCTCGACATCGACACCCCGGCCGACCTGGCCACCCTCATGCGCCGCGGCGGCGAGGGCGCCACGACCGCCGCCTGCGCCCGCCTCGGCATGGCGGCGCGGCTCGAGGCGGGGAGCCTCCTCTGAGGCTCTGGCCGCTGTCGGCCCTGCCGGAGGTGGTGCCCGGAGACGACCTGGCCGGCATGCTCGCCGCGCGGGCGGCCGCCGAGGGCGCCGTCCCCGGCGACGTCCTGATCGTCGCCCACAAGGTGGTCTCGAAGGCCGAGGGGCGCCTGGTCGCCCTGGCCGACGTCGACCCCGGGCCGGCGGCGCGGGCGCTCGCCGAGGAGACGGGCAAGTCGGCCGAGCTGTGCGAGCTGATCCTCTCCGAGAGCCGGCGCATCGTGCGGCGGCGACGCAGCCTGCTCGTCTGCGAGACCCACCACGGCTTCATCTGCGCGAACGCCGGCATCGACTCCTCGAACGCCCCCGACGGCACGGTGGTGCTGCTGCCGGTCGACCCCGACGCCTCGGCGCGGCGGCTGCAGGCGCGCGTGGCGGCCGCGGTGGGGGGGAGGGTGGGCACGATCGTGATCGACACCCACGGCCGCCCCTTCCGGCGCGGTCTGGTGAACGTGGCGATCGGCGTGGCCGGCTTCGCGCCGGTGATCGACCACCGCGGCGAGCGCGACCGCTCGGGCCGCGTGCTGGTGGCGACCGACCAGGCGATCGCCGACGAGCTCGCCGCCGCGGCGGGCATCCACCTCGGCAAGGACGCCGGGACCCCGGCCGTGATCGCCTCGGGCGTTCCCACCGAGCCGGCCCCCGGCGGGGCCCACCTGCTGGTCCGCGACCCGGAGCATGACCTCTTTCGCACTTAGGTCCCCGCGCTGGCGGGCGGGCACGGGCGGCGACTAGGCTGCACGACCCGTACGCCGTCGACTGCCGACGACCGACCTCGGAGAGAGCGATGCAGGGAGATCTCGGCACCCCGGCCCACCCCTTGCGGGTGGCCATCATCGGCTCGGGCCCCTCGGGGTTCTACGCCGCGGAGCACCTCCAGGAGCAGGACGGTCTCGAGGTGCAGATCGACATGTACGACCGCCTGCCGACCCCGTTCGGGCTCGTGCGCGGCGGCGTCGCCCCGGACCACCAGAAGATCAAGTCGGTCACGCGGGTCTACGACAAGATCGCCGCCCACCCCGAGTTCCGCTTCTACGGCAACGTGGAGATGGGCCGCGACCTGACCCACGCCGACCTGTCGGCGTACTACCACGCGATCGTCTACGCGGTCGGCGCCCGCACCGACCGGCGCATGGGGATCCCGCGCGAGCACCTGCCCGGCAGCCACTCGGCCACCGAGTTCGTCGGCTGGTACAACGCCCACCCGGACTTCCGCTCGCTGGGCTTCGACCTGGCCTCGCAGAGCGCCGCGGTCGTCGGCAACGGCAACGTCGCGATGGACCTGGCGCGCATCCTGGCGAGCCCCCGCGAGGTGCTGGCCCAGACCGACATCGCCGAGCACGCCCTGCACGCGCTGGAGGCGAACGGGATCCGCGAGATCCACGTGCTCGGCCGGCGCGGGCCGGCCCAGGCGGCCTTCACCAACAAGGAGCTCAAGGAGCTCGGCGAGCTGCCCGGCGTCGACGTGATCGTCGACCCGGCCGACGTCGAGCTCGACCCCCTGAGCGCCGCCGAGGTGGAGCGCACCCCCAACCGCACCCGCGACCGCAACCTCGAGCTGCTGCGCGGGTTCGCCGCCCGGGAGCCGACCGGGGCCCCGCGCCGGATCGTGCTCCACTTCCTGGTCTCGCCCGTGGAGATCATCGGCACCGAGCGCGTCGAGGCGCTCGAGATCGTCCACAACGAGCTCTATGAGAGCGAGGACGGCTCGATCCGCCCGCGGCCCACCGGGCGGCGCACCCGGCTGCCCCTCGGCCTGGTCTTCCGCGCCATCGGCTACCAGGGCGTGCCGCTGCCGGGCATCCCCTTCGACGCCATGCGCGGCGTCATCCCGAACGAGCGCGGGCGGATCATCGACCCGGTGACCGGCGGCCCGGTGGAGGGCGAGTACGTCGTCGGGTGGATCAAGCGCGGGCCCCAGGGGATCATCGGGACCAACAAGCCGGACTCCCAGGAGACCGTCGACATGCTGCTGGAGGACCTGCACGCCGGGAACCTCCACAAGCTCGAGGTGCCCCCGCGGGCGGTGCTCGAGCGCCTGCTCTCCGAGCGCCGCCGCGACTTCGTCTCCTACGAGGACTGGCAGCTGATCGACATGCTGGAGCGCGAGCGCGGCGAGGCCACCGGCGCCCCCCGGGTGAAGTTCAGCCGCGTCGAGGAGATGCTCCACGCGCTGCAGGAGCGCAAGGAGGCCGCCGCCCGCGAGGCGGCCGAGGGCTAGCGGGCGGGGGCCTCGATCAGGTCGTAGACCGTCGTGCGCCGGGCGGGGACGCGCCCGGCGGCGCGGATCGTCGCCTCGATCTCCTCGGGGGTGGCGAGCTGGCCGTGGGCCGCGCCGGAGGCGCGCGAGATGTTCTCGTCCATCAGGGTGCCGCCGAAGTCGTTGCAGCCGGCGTCCAGCAGCCGCTGGCCGCCGTCGAGGCCGAGCTTCACCCACGAGGCCTGGATGTTGTCGATCAGCCCGTCGAGCGCGATCCGGCCGACGGCGTGCACCAGCACCACCTCGTCCCACGTCGGCCCCGGCCGGGCCCTGCCCTGCAGGAAGATCGGCGAGCCCATGTGGACGAAGGGCAGCGGCACGAACTCGGTGAAGCCGCCGGTGCGCCGCTGGATCTGCCGCAGCACCTCGAGGTGGTTCGCCCACGAGCGGGGCCCGTCGATGTGGCCCATCATCATCGTGGTGGTCGCGCGCAGCCCGAGCTCGTGGGCGGTGATCATCACCTCGGCCCACTCGGCCGTGCGGACCTTGTCGGGGCACAGGTGCGCTCGCACCCGGTCGTCGAGGATCTCCGCGGCGGTGCCGGGCAGGGTGCCGAGGCCCGCGTCGCGCAGGCGGGTGAGGAACTCGCGCACGCTGACGCCGAGGGTCTGCGCGCCCTGCCAGACCTCCAGCGGCGTGAAGCCGTGGACGTGCATCTGCGGCAGGCGCTGCTTGATCGCCTCCAGCACCGAGACGTAGAAGTCGCCGGTGAAGTCGGGGTGGATGCCGCCCTGCAGGCACACCTCGGTCGCCCCGCGCTCCCACGCCTCCACCGAGCGGTGCACCACCTCGTGCACGTTCAGGATGTAGGGGTCGCCGCGCAGGTTGAGGCTCTTCGGCCCGCGTGAGAAGCCGCAGAAGCCGCACCGGAAGTAGCACTGGTTGGTGTAGTTGATGTTCCGGTTGACGACGTAGGTGACCGTGTCGCCCTTGCGCCGGCGACGCAGCTCGTCGGCGACCCGCGCCACGGCCTCCACCTCGGGCCCGCGGGCCCGGAACAGGCGCTCGATCTCGGCGACCCGCGGCGGGGAGTCCTCGAGCGCACGGGTCAGGATGGCGGCCAGATCCGGGTCGAGGCGCCCGAGGCCCTCATCGGGGGCGCCCTCGCGCCAGGCGGCGTCCTCCCACTCGGCCGACAGGCGGCGCGCCGGCACCGGGGGCTCCTCGTCGCGCCCGGGCGCCCAGGTGTAGCGCGGGCGGGCGACGCCCGAGCCGTCGATCTGCGCGAGCCAGGCGGTGAACAGCGGCCGCGCGAGGTCCTCGCGGGCGTCGTCGATCTCGGTCTCCGGCGGAAGCGCGGTGCGCTCGAGCAGCGGCCGGGGGGCGAGCGCGTCGCGCAGGGCGCCGACCCGGTCGGCGCCCCAGTCGCCGAGCACGAGGTCCGCCGCGCCGGCGGCGATCGCGTCGAGGGCCCCCTCGTGGCTGTCGACGACCACCGACACGCGGGTGGCGATGCCCGGCAGCCAGCCGAGCTCGATCGCCTCCTCGAGGCCGGCGGGGGTGGTGCGCAGGAACGCCGCGCCGGTGCGCACCAGCGCGTCCAGCACGTCGGCGCGCGCGCCCTCGTGGCGGACCGTGATCCGCCACCCGGCGACCCCGCGGGCGAGGAGCTCCATCGCCGTCGCCGGGTCGACCACGAAGGCCGGCGTCGGCGCGTCGGCGCGGTCGGTCGCCACCGGCAGCAGGCCCTCCTGCAGGGCCGCCGCGACGGCGGCGTCGTCCAGCCCGGCGGCCTCGCGCACCCGGGCCCGGCCGGCGGCGGCGGGCTCGGCGCCGACGAGGGTGCGGCAGAAGGTGACGCTCACGCCGCCACCGCCATCGGGTGCGGCGCGCCGGCGCGCGCCAGGCCGTCGGCGTCGGCGAGCGAGCGGACGTGGTCGCGCACGCCCGGGTCGAGGAAGTCGTCGTCGCGCAGGTACTCGGGGTAGATCGTCAGCCGCTCGCGCAGCGTGTACCCGGTCTCCTCGCCGAGCCGCGCGAGGCCCGCGATGTCCGGCCACGGCGCCTCGGGGTTGACGAAGTCCGGGGTGAGGGGGGAGACCCCGCCCCAGTCGTTGATCCCGGACAGCAGCAGCGGCCCGTAGTCGGCCGAGAGGTTGGGCGGGGCCTGGATGCTCATGGCGGGTCCCATCACGAGGCGCGCGGTGGCGCACGCGGTCATCAGCTCCACGAGGCCGGGCTCGCCGGCGGCGGCCATCGGGGTGTCGGGCTTGGCGCGGAAGTTCTGGACGATGACCTCCTGGATGTGCCCGTACTCCTCGTGGAGGGCGCGCAGGGCGAGGAGGGCCTCGACCCGCTCGCGCACGGTCTCGCCGATCCCGATCAGGATCCCGGTGGTGAAGGGGATCCGCAGCCGGCCGGCGCGGCGGATCATCGCCAGGCGGGTCCGTGGGCGCTTGTCGGGCGCGTGCTCGTGCGGCCCGCCCGGGCCGCACAGGCGCTCGGAGACCGTCTCGAGCATCATCCCCTGGCTCGCGGAGACCTCGCGCAGCTCGGTCAGCTCGCGCATGCCGAGGATGCCGGCGTTCGGGTGGGGCAGGAGCCCCGTGCGCTCCATCACCATCCGGCACATCGCGACAAGGTACGACTGGGTCGACTCGTGGCCGAAGCGCCGCAGGGCGCGGCGGTGGCTCTCATAGCGTGCCTCGGGCCGGTCGCCGAGGGTGAACAGCGCCTCCTTGCACCCCATCCGCCGCCCGGCCTCGGCCACCTGGAGGATCTCGTCCGGGCTCATCGTGTGGGCCCGGGGGTCGGTGTCCAGGTGCGCGAAGGTGCAGTAGGAGCAGATGTCCCGGCAGAGGTTGGTGAGCGGGATGAAGACCTTGCGCGAGTAGGTGACCACCGGCGGGCGGCCCCGGTCGCGCAGCTCCGCCGCGGCGGCCCAGAGGGCGGGGTGCTCGGCGCCGCGGGCGTCCGCCAGGTCGAGCGCCTGCGCGTCGGTCAGGCGCCCCCCCTCGAGGGCCGTCTCGACCGCCGCGCGCACGTGGGGGCGCAGGCCCCTCAGGACCGCCTCGCCGCTCACCCCGGCTCGGGCCCCTGCCCCTCGCGGAACTTGCGCCAGTCGGCGGGG
>VFQN01003033.1_pt1 | contig 24799 bp, 40 predicted proteins | sample 3512371 | NCBI WGS metagenome assembly VFQN01 (sample SAMN10412370, study PRJNA504923) | tailings metagenome | isolation source: Replicate 2 from Balatoc abandoned mine | place: Philippines: Itogon, Benguet | collected 2017-08-28 | reverse complement strand
ACACAGTGCATGCACCTGGCGTTTTGCTGGATAGTCCTGGACGCCTTGCATGTAAGACTTGTTCAAGTGAGGGTCCTCTTTTGAATCCCTGCACAGGAGCCCGTGTTACTCGCAAGCGTCTTACTCACCGAAGTACCTGGTCGTTGGTGGCCGAGCGAGGCATACCGTAGCTACAGCTGCAGCGCGTCAGTTGGTCAGGCGTCCTGTTCCTGGTAGGGACCGCAGTTCGGTATAATGTGCACTCAGGTGTACCAACTACCAAGGCCAGTGCTACACTGTACTGCAGACCACATGCCTGGCGCAGCACAGTACCTATTGAGCACACGCAGGACTAGCCAGGGGAGCCCCTGGGACTAGTTACGTGTACCATCCTGCATGCATTTGGGCCTAGGCTAGGCACCTGGGGCACCCTGGGGCTCTCCCCTGGCGCTGACCCACCAGCCAGCAAGTGTGTCGAGAGAGCAATGCAGCCATTTATCCCATTCAGCCCCACGAGGCAGGTGGCAGGAACTTCGTTCCGTACAGCTGCCACTCCCCGACCCGTCGGAAACCCTTGTGCCGCGTGCATTCTTGCAAGGGAGGGGTAAGCTGGCTTTCCCATCACCATTCGTCTGCACACCACCACCGCAGGGGCAAGGCAGCATGCACCGGTAGACGTACGGACGCTGTAGCCAGGCGCAAGTTGACCAGGGGTGACCTCCGAAATGCTCTGCTGGTGCTGCGGAAGGGCTCGACCTGTGTGCTCGACCTGGCCTGTGCTGGTCGCGTAAAGGGTTGTGTGGGGTGCGGGAACGCCCTGACATGCGTATGAAACATGCACGTAGGTACGCTTTGGGGGAGAGTCCGGGCCCAGCAGTCTGCGCGTTGTGCCGACGGCCGAGCAATTTCGCATATCGCTTGGGGGCAGCCCTGGCTTGGGGTGTTGAACCGTCACCATGTGGCGTGACTCTGACAGGGCAACAACAAATAAATAAATGGTTTCTGGCTGTATTTTGCATGCATTACTCGGGCGCATGTTGACCACTGTTACACATACTAAGTACCTAATACTTTGCTTTGGGTATCGCGTCCGCACGTAGCCTGCATCAGGTCCGATAACGGATAGCAGCTTACAACTCGTTGCACCCGCGTCAGACCATTAGGCACGGGTACAGCAAGAAACCATCGAATTGGAGTGACGAGGCTCACACAGACGACGCTTGCCGCGGACCCAGACAGCAGCCGGGACAACAGTCGAGCTATGGGGAAACTTGCTAGCTTATCTGCAGAAGAGGTGAGTCTTGGCCTCTCCGTAGGGCACAATGGGGCAGCACGGCACGCCGCGTAGCGCGGTCAAAGGCGTGCAGTTTACCGTATGTCTTGTGCCACTCACATTCACACAAGCGTTGCAGTAGTGCTTGCCGGGGCAATAGGCAGGATTAGGGCTATGCAGCAAACAAGGGAGAGCTGGGGACAGCAGGGGAGTCAGCACCCGTGCCACCTGCGGGGCGGGGCGGGGCGGGGCGGGGCGCGGGCCTGCCGTGACAAACGGTCGGTCGCCCAATAATAGGCTCCCACGAGGGTAGCACCCAGGGGTAGCATGCTGCATGCCGGGTGCATGGGTCCCCACGGGAGGGGCGCGCGGGCGTGGGCACCTCATGGGGACGTGCCGGTACCTCATGTGGGCATAATAATAGGGGGCAACCTCACATGCCGCGACGTGACTGTCTGGATCAGGGGATGGGAGGAGGCCCCTACGTAAGGAACTTGGCCGCGATGTGGATGGGCTGACCCTGTGAAGGTACGCACCGCAGGAGAGACCGCCCTAGCAGGGGTGCTCCCCTGAGGGAGGCGTAACCCGTTGGAAGTCCATGATAATGCTGCACACACGTCTCCTAGCCACCAGCAAGTTCGGGGCAATTTGGGGTGACGCAGGATTGTAAACAACTTGTAGCCAATACGCAATCGGGATCGGGTCCAGGAGACATCAAGACCAACCCAGGGGCGGCCTGGTTTCCTTGCTCCGCAAGTCGCACCCCCAACCCCAAGTGATGTTGTTAAGAGTGCCCTGCAGCTGTCCGGGCACAAAAGTCAGAGGTCCATCCCAAGGACATGCACGGTGGAGGCACAGGATACCGGTACGCAGTGCACGTCATTACCAGCCCCGCAGCGTAAAGCGCGTGCTGTTGTTCCCACGGAAGCAGTGGGCAAAGGCTGTGGCGTCGTACACCAATCGGTGAGCAATGTGTACTGACTTGTGCATGTACCACCAATCGTCGCCGTCAGTGACAAGGATGTTCAGTGTTGCCTTTGATTTTGATACCAAGGGGCAAATTTCTCAGACATCACGTTGCTCCCATCTGGTCAGTGACAAACGGGGAACGGGAATACGATACATGCAAGTGCGGCACACCAACCATGCTGCTGCTGAAAGAGAAAACACGAGTATTCCGTAAGCAAGGCACATCACCAGGGGACAATGGGGCCCAGTCTTGAGGAGTTTCTGTTTGATGGACGTAGGACGTATGGAAAGGGGCCACCCGTTTATAGGGCCCAGGCGGGGCCAACTCGTGCAACGTCCGCACGTGAATGCAGGGGAGCTCAGCAGGGGAACTCCCCTGCTCGTATGGCACCCACAGAAGCTGCTGAGCTGGCGCATGCGCACAAATGAGTGTTAAGCGCTGTGGACCACGAAACAGCGCAGATAATCCTCGGGGTGGTTCAAGATGCGATGGTCACAGGGGAGGGCCCTGGGGCACCAGGGGGGAAGCTTTCCGAGGGCCCAGCTGAAGGGACTTACAATGTGCGATCTCCCCTGTGCTGTGACTGCCGTATCTCCGCCCGTCGGCATGCCCAGCCTGCAACAGTCGGGTGCATACTGGCACACGCATTTCTTGCTCGTTACACAAATCGTGCGCGCCAAGCTCTGCAATTGACTGTGTGCCTGCCGACCGCAACCGCACTTCCTTCGTGCTTACTCGCAAGCGCCAAGCACTAGGTGGTATCACCGTTCACTTGTGAACTACATTATATCATTGCCGTTCAAATATATAACTGTGTGGGCAAGCGAGGCTGGCCCGACCGCTGTAGAGAGCTATGGAGAAGAAATGGTCGGAAACGTTTGCAAACCTTCCAAAACTCAGTGAAGATGAGGTAAGCATCTTCTGCAACATATCGCCGCTCGTCTTAGGCTAGGAATGCGCGCCCATGTGGTGGTCGCGCGTCGTTTGGGGAACGCCGCATGACAACATATCATGCCTACGGGTGCACATCGCATCATGTGTACCATAATTTGGCGACGCCACGCCGCGGTTGGCCACGCGAGGCATGTATGCCCTCCGGGAGGCCTGGAGCCCCAGGGGGGCTTCAACGCGCAACACACTTTGCCAAGCGTTGGCTGCTCTGTTGCTGTCCGCCATGCTAGACCTGCACTACCGCCATACTACACCCCAAGCCACATATCTCAGCACACAGCCCCTTCGTCTATGCCCTTGCCCTGCACACTCCCTGTGTGCATTCCGCTGAGTTCGGCTCCTGGGCGTGGTCTTCCCGCCGCCTTCACACTGCCGCCCGGTGCTGCCCCCGGCTGTGCATGTGCCGCAAGGCCTTCCAGATGCGCCCCATCCTCTACGCCCGTAGCCTACACACTCCTTGCCTTCCTTACGCTCCTGATGCGTTCTCCCCACCACCGTTGCACTGAGGTGGTGCCGCAAGGCCGTCCGGATGTGCGCCATCCTCCCCACCTCCCTCACACTGCACACCCCTTGCTTTCCTGGTGCTCCTGACGTGTCCCCTCCTGCCCCCCTTACCCAGCTTGAGATGTGCCGCAAGGCCTTCCAAACGTGCGCCATCTTCTACGCCCGTCCCCCACACACCCCTTGCTTTCCTGGTGCTCCCGACAAGTCTCCCCACGCCCCATGCTGCCCCTCCCCTTCCCTACCCCCAGCTTGAGATGTGCCGCAAGGCCTTCCAGATGTTCGACAAGGACAACAGCGGCACCATTGACACCAAGGAGCTGCGCACGGCGCTGTCGGCGCTGGGCCAGAACCCCAGCGAGGAGGAGCTGTTCGTCATGATCAGCCAGGTGCGCAGCCGGGGGCTGGGAGCTGCTGGGGTGGGACGGATACCGTCCTGGCTGGCACTCCTGCGTCAAGGGATGAGGGTGATCGGCCTGGTACGGAAGCCAGGAGTTCGGTTGGGAGTATCCCGTCAACTGAGAGGGGAATTGCGTGATGCGCGAGGGGACGGGGGTGGGAGGGGGAACTAAATGGCACTCTATCTGGTCAAGGGACAACTGGTTTCAACCACCTGAGGGAGGGGTAACTCGTCATGCAGGACAGGCGTATCTAGTGCACCCTGGGTTCCGCGTTGACAGCTGAGCCTCTTGGCTGTCGGTGCCGGGGGCGCGAAGTGGGTGACTAGCACCCCATCGAGGAGGAGCTGTTCGCCATGATCAGCCAGACGTGCAGGGAGCGGGGTTAGGTGGGTCAGGTGGAAGCTGGGGTAGGAGTATCCCGTCAAGCGGTTGGGATGCCGTGTGAGGCGCAAGGCAGCGGGGATGGGCGCTCCCCCGGGAACAGGCCTAGCTAGTACGAGGGAGGGTGCGACGGCGGCAGCAGGCACCTTGGTCAGCTGTACGGCGCAACTGCACCACACGGCCGGACGCATGCGTATCATGTAAGCGGTGCAACCCACACGCAAACCCACATGCCAACCCACATGGCAACACAACTGCTTCGCTTGCTGCCAGCTGTTCCCCACTCACCCAAATGCTGGCACGTGCTGCGCTGCAGGTTGACGAGGACGGGAGCCGCTGCGTGGAGTTCTCGGAGTTTGTGCGCGTGATCCAGATCAACAAGCAGCTGGGCGCCAAGGACGCGGAGGAGAATGACACGGTGGACGCCTTCGTGTCGCTGGGGGGCAACGTGAGTACCTTTTATTAAGTGATTAACGCACTTTGGATTCGTTGGAAGGTGAGGTGAGTGCGTTTAGGGACATAGAACGACACGGTGGGCGCCGTCGTGTCGCTGGGGGGCAACGTGAGTACGGCATTGTACGTACTGTTGAATTTGTTGTTGTGTGGCCAAGCGTCTGGGAGGCGTTGTAAGCACCGTTAGGGAGAGGCAGTGGGGATTTCCCCGGGGGCAACGTAAGCACCGTTGGGCCGTGGCAACCGGGGTGAAGAGTGTGAGAGAAGAGGGCAGCGCATGTATGAAACGCGCTGCAGCATTTGGGTACACGAAATCAAGCAGACTGCGTCCCGTCGCTCTGGCTTTTGCGTGAGGAGGGGTACTTGTGGGTCGGGGATGAGTAAGCGTGGCGTATGCCAGCTGGGCACTTGAGGCCCTGGAGCTGCATGCGCCACGAGGCCGGGGCATGGTCCTCTCAATGGCATAGTAGCGCTGGTCACGTGCCAGCAGGGCGCATGGTTGCTCCAAATGCCGTTCCAGGCTGGGTAGCGGCGCATCGCAGGTTCTGAATCGATCACCAGAAGCCAGTGGGGTTTCCTTGCCATGGTGGGGCACACTGTCGCACAGTTTACACAGCCTCTCACTTGCGCTCCTCACCCATCCCGGCCAACCCACAGGCGGACAAGACAGGGCGGATATCGCGGGACAAGCTGAAGGCAATTTTGGAGGTGGGTGCAGCTTTTAGCTGGAGTGCAGATACTGCTTGTCAGGGTGCCATTTTCAGCTTCGTGGTAGATGCTGGGTTCAGACTTTGTTGCGCTCGACATGCTAGTTAGCCCGCGTCTTGGTGCTCCACACGGCCGGCATTTTGATCAGGATCAATGGGCAGCATGAACGTGCAGTTACACAGATTCTGTGCATGGCATGAATGCTGCCTTCGTGCGCGCGCACAGCTGCGCCTAGCGCTTCATTCTGCCCTGACACGGATATCTTGATCCTGGACCGGCATCTTCAAGCGGCGGCCGCGTGCACACTGTGCGCCATGCGTCACTTGGGTTTTGGGTGCTAACAGCTGTCAGCGGTCCGCGATGCGCTATGGGTTAAGCTGTCGCTCCTGCCCTGTGCCTCGCGTCCTACAGGAGTTCGAGCTCACGATCAACCTGGACCGCCTGCTGGCAGAGGCCGATCGCGACCAGAACGGTTGGCTGTCGTACGACGAGTTCAAATCCATACTTGCGTGATTCAAGCGGACAGCTGGTATGTGCTGCGCGATCATGGGAAAAAGGGCATAGGCGCTCCCACGCCTGCGACAGTGTGGGCTGCGCCAACGGCTAACGCTCATGCCTCTTATACGCAATGAGCTACCGGTTTGGCGCGCGGGAGACGGACATTGCTGTGTGTAAAGAGCTCTCTAGCGGCGACGGAGGAGAAGATGGCGCCTGGGTTGTGTTGTCCGAGAGCAGGAGACATGCATGCTAATGCAGTGGTTTCCGTGTGATGGGTGCATGAGCACGGTGCGTAAATGCATTGTGGATTAGGGGTGCGTCCCTTGGCAGTGTTCACAGCACTGCAGAGGTCGCTGTATAAGAGTACAGCATTACGGTATGTGTGTGTGGGACCTGCTATTGTGCAAAGGACGAAATATTTGTGTAGTGGATTATGATACTGAATGCACAGGGTGCCGCACAGGTGCCGTTGATGCATGCTTTGAAGGTGCGTAGCCGTGAAAGTGGCCTACGCTTTAACATGGCCATGTGAGCCCAACAGTACCAGGATCATACCGTACGCATGCTAAATGTATTACACTGTTGCTTTCCATGAGGTGATCTGGGACTAAGAAATTGTAGCTGATACGGCAAGTAGCGTCTCACAACCCACACCTGCGCGGCACTCACAGCTCCCTCGCTGAGCGCGTTGCATGGAGGACGCTGACTCATGGATACGGCTGGCACCGCTGCGCTGCCGACACACGCACCGTGACCGTGCCCTTCGCGTGAGGTTCAGGTTGCGGTGTCGGTTCAAGCAGGTTCAAGCTACATGTCTGTGGAAGATACAAGCGAGGCTGGATGCCTGTTGCGTGATGCCTTGGGCTTCCCCAGCCCGGGTCAGCTCCCAAACAGGCAGGCGCTCGGGCCATTTCAGTTGGGTCTTAGCGTTTTACACCTCTGCTTGGACGACATCAAGCCGGCATACTGCGCCTGCAGCATGGACATGGAACTCTCCTTATGTACCAAGTGTCAACTCTTGCCACCTACATGTACGCGTGGTAAGGCGCTGGATGGCGCTGGATGGCGCCCTACGGTGGGGCCCTCCCTCCATCATGCCGTACACGCGTAGTTGCGGAAGTCCGGTTCTTCGGCTCTCGGGCTCCCACCAGGCCTGGATTATAGTCACGATATTTGTTTGCAAAGGGGCAGTACAGGGCCTTACTTTAAGAGCAATCGCGAGACAGGGCAGACTTCGTGGGTCTTGCGGCCTTCCTGCAACAGAGTGTAACTGAGCTGTAAGTTGTCAAACTGCATGTTTGCCTTGTCCATGAACTCCATGCGCCAACGCAGGCGCCTTCGCGATTGCCGCTCCGAAACACGAGGGACACTGTCTCCTTGGTCTCCGTGCCTGCCGTCCCTGCACAGACATGCACATGCTGATTCACATACAGCTCTTGGTGACCATACTTATTTTGCCTTAGGCCCTTCCTGTCGTCCAAGGAGACTGCCCCACCAGAGCTTGTGACCAACACCTGCCGCCAAGGACAAACACCCCTTCCTAGAGAGCTACCGGCCTATCTTCATCCCAATACGGTGGGTGCGTACGTGGGCTGCGTGCGGGCTCTTCAACGCGGATGTCCGGTTGCGTGTCAACGTCGAGGCGGGCGCGCACATGCACCATCTTAGCGCTTAAGCATTCACTTATATTAAGATCTGCTGCGATGCGAGGATGCTGGGTCAACAAGGCCGCGTCAAGACAGTTTCCTTCAAACCACTTTCGGGCTCGGCTCTCAATTGCGCTGCATACTCAGGACACTATGCATGCTGCTGGATATATCTTCGTTTTTGCATACATGTCAATTATGCCTTGCAGTGCAGGATGGCCTCTCGGCGCGGGAGGGGAGGGAGCGCAATGAGCAGTGAGGACGAGGAGGTAGGCAACACCCAGCTATCCCCTTGCCTACTTACGACTTGCCATGTACACTGTTGAAGGAATCAGCCACGTTGCAAACAGTGCTATTATACTGCCTTACGGGTCCAACCTCATGTGCTGCTGGCCGTAGGGACGAACTACACGGAGCACCCGCCGCGGAGCTAGCCGAGTAGATCTTTCAAAGCTGGATGTAAGTACAACGGGGATGTATGCGTACTCGTGTGCACGGCGAACGAGGCAACAGGGAGAGGACCCCTGGGGCTTGACCTACGCGCAATCCGCATTGCAGGTCTCCTCTTTGAACAAGTACAGGAAGCACTATAAGCTCGGGGACGCACCAGCTGGTGCACAGAAGGAGGACCTTGTCCCCGCAGTCACGCGCCACTTCGCATCAATGCCGGTGAGTGACAATCTTCAACTACGTTTGTTTTATTCCTTGTCTTTGCGCGTAAGGCCGACCCTCTGAATTCTGGGTCTCGGAGCATCAACCGCTGCCAACCGTTGTTACCGCCAACCAGCGCAGTCCGTCTGCTGTCCTGATACACTTCTCATTCTGATCGTACTATCCCTCATCCCGCAGTTGATGGACGAAGAAGAATTGCTGCTCAAGTTTGCCCTGGTGGTGCAGAAGCACAACAAGCAGGCGCACATCAAGGCAGCCCAGATGGCCAACAACCGGCACCAGCAGCAGCAACAGAACCACCAGATGTTGCTGCAGCAGCAGCTCGCCAGCCAGCAGTACGCACTCGCGATGAACTACCAGGCGGTCCTGCAGCAGCAGCACCGGCAACAGCAGCTCCTAGCAGCACAGCAGACCTGCCTCAAGGGTGGCGTCGTCAAGCCCACCCGCTGACGTCTCGGACCTGCTTCCGCCCCGGACCCACGCAACTACCGTTGACTTCCGTACGGACGTCGTTTACCATAACGGGGGCAATGATGAACTACAAAGTGTATTGACGGGCTCGCCGTGTTGGTTCCCTGCCACAGCAGCAGAGGAATAAGCGAGGCCGTGTGCTGCTGGATGAGGGCTGGGGTCATAGCTGTCGCCTGAAGACGGGGGAGTTGGCGGCGCGTGTGGTGCTTGAGAACCTAATCATATGCATGTGTGCATGGCATGACCTGCTTATAGCTGGAGGCTATGTGAGCAGTCGTGTGTTTCAACGTGAGCGGGTCGTTGCGGTTGCTGCTGCAGCAGGCTGCACGCTGGCGGCACAGTCGTGTCGTGCAAGTACCAGGGCTTACTGCGGAGCTCCCCTGACCTTGAGTGTTATCGAGATATCGACGTACCAACCGACAAGCATATAGATGGACACGTGGGGTTGCCCTTGAGCGGTGCCTGGCAAAAAGCATCATGCATTATGATGCTTCACCGTAACCTCTGGATGCGGTTCTGCTGGTGTGGTACGCCTGCTTCAAACCGAAGTGTAACGGATACCGTATATGGTTTGCACGCTGCAGTACCGTATGCGCCAACTGGCAGGTTTGATTGAAGCCCATGATGGGGCTCGGCCCGGCCATAGGGCCATGCTGGAGGAAGTGAAGCTGAAGAAGCTGGAACGGGCCAGGTCAAAGCAAGGGGCAGCCGATGATTCAGTCCCGGGCCCCTGCCCATGTGCATTTGCCTAACCCAAGACTTTCTTTGGCCATCCTTAGCCTGGCCTTGTTCGGGGTTATTTCGCATTCTCGAGGATTATTTCGCATTCTCGAGGGTTATTTCGCTTTCTCGACGGTGCTGCAACCGAACAGGGCGTACGGAGCGACACAAGGCCCAGCGTGCCAACGTAAGCTTTGCACACCAGGGGAGCTCCCTTGTTCCACACCACACCTCACCACCCATTTGGGTCAAACCGCATCGTTAGGCTCCTGCCTCCTAGCCATCCTTCCGCGCCTCCTCGTGCACCCTCCAACGCATAGCCGCTGCACAGCTCACAAGCCGTCCACCCCAAGCGCAAACCTCTCGCAAAAGGACCAACCTAGTCACGCGCAGGGCAAGCACGCACTGCGAACAGCATGAACATCTAGCATCTAGTGTGTGCCGTCCGGGCTCTGCAGCAGTATTCCATGTCTCTGCCTTCGTGCGGTTGACCCACGAACCGCTAACCCTGCCAACCCTTTCAACAACCCATACAAGCCTGTCGCGGGGCATCCTGCTGCCCAGCACCGCGCTCGTGAGAAGCAAGCTATTTGTGGTCAGCATGCAACCACTCCTCCTCTCCGTCCTGGACTCCCCCAGCATAAACCCGATGCTCCTCACATTCCATGTGCTGAAGCCGCCAGTCCCGCTGCTATCGTGGCTAACCTACAGCAGTACAACTACGCTGGCAGCGAAAGCTTCTCGTTATTACGCCAGCTCTTGATGTAGTAGTAGAAGAAGTCGATGTAGACCACCGTCTGAACGATGCCCGACGCCCAGACTGCGGCAACGAAGGAAGCGGTGCAGCACGGGACGGTCATGGCAGTGGAGGAGGAGCAGCACACCTGGCATAGCCGTGCTGTAATAAAGCGCGTGTGAGCGTTTTGCTGCCTAAATCTAAACCACCCGTGGCGTCCAGCAACCGGTCTCCCTACCAGCCACCCCACGTCGAAGGCCTCCAGAGTCACGCAGCCATGACACAGTTGCAACCCTTTGCCCTCACCAAGGTACTGGCGGTAGTTGGACTCCGTCAGGAAGCGGTAGATCCAGTTCAAGATGTACAGCCCACGGTACGACCTGCGGAGGATACGGAAGATTACGCACGCGTGATCAAGGAACAGAGCCAGGGTCAGTGCCAGACCGCAGTCCGGCTCAAGTGCACCTGTCCTTGTTGATCGCCTACAAAGGTCCAGCGATGGTCGGCCTCCAAGGGTGCAGGAGCCACACCGGTATCAGTGCATCACTGAGCACCTCTCCTACCCACGCCCCACCAATCCAGCACGTGCTCAGGGCCTCCGTGAACCTGCTATGGCTGCCGGGAGCGCAGGCTGGCGTGTAAGGGCCTCCTGGGGCCTCCTATGCAGGCGGTGTGCCCGGAGCAGCTGTCTCAGCCCTAGGACTCGGAAATGACTCTTTAAGGGCCACTAAGAACCAACCCTCAGTACGCAAAACGTCCGTCGGCCTCTGCTGTCAACCAACCCGACGTGGCGCGTCAGTACAGGGCGGTGCCACTGCGCTGTGCCTTGCTGCTGGTGCGGAGTGCAAGAACGAACAAAGGATCACAGCCAGCAGTTGCGCCGCATGGCGCCAGTGGAAAATGACATGCGCTTCAACCACCTAGCCCTTGGACTGCTGCTTTGTGACTTAACACTTACGTACGGACCGCACTGACGGTGCCATAGTCCTGACGTTTCCGCTTTGGCACGAGTTGTGCAACCGTGCAACCCAACTCTCACGCAAACCAGGATGCGCCCTGCACCACCTTACCCGAGCAGGAACACGTAGTTCCCCGTGAGGTTGTCGATGTTCTGTGTCCGCTGCAGCAGGACCAGCTGCGGCAGGATGGCAACCGCCTCCAGGTAGATGGAGAAGGTCCACAGGACCTGCAGGAAGCGACAGCAGCATTGTCAGTTGCCCGCATTTCCCTGCAGGCTATACGACACTGATGCGGCAAGAGACGTGCAACACTTTGTGGCAACTGAAAGCAGTGGTGTCACACAACAGGATAGGTACGGCCCATGCATGTGCGGGCACATGGACCGGCTAGAACACGTCATGATTAATGTGGCTGCTATCCTGGGGCGGACAGCACAGGACAGCAGTGTTTGGGTGTGAGCCTTGCTGGGCAGTACACCCTTCCCCGTGTTTGTCGCGGTACAACGTGCAACTTGAATGCCCTCATGTGCGAGTGCGGCGTGGCTTAGATTGCTCACGGCGGCTGCTTTCGTGGCGTACCACGCACACGCGCACATGCGTTCGGGTGAAAGCATGGTTCTGGGAGCTGCAGCACGGCCTTCCCCGTGTTTGCCGCCCGCCCTTGCGCACCTCCATGGGGGTGAACGCGCTGTTGAGGATGCATGCCAGGCCGAAGCAGGGCAAGACGAGGAACTGGTACTTGAAGGTGTCGTGCTCCCGGTCGTACGTGACACGGATTACTTTATGGAAGCGCATCCAGTAGATGATGGTGAAGCTGGACGCCAGGAAGATGAGCTTCATGACCGTGTTATATCTGCAGCAGGTGCGACGGGATAGTTTTGTTTTGTCATGGGGATCCAGGAACGGTTAGCCGCCACCTGTACCTCGCCTGCCGCCCAATGCAATCCCAGATTCCAAGTGGATTCCTTAATCGCCGGTCCTCCTTGTTGCCCTCCGCAGCAGAATTTCAACCATACTGACTTGTGACAGACAAGGTGTACGTGTGCACACAGGTTGCAAACGATAGTAGGGCGGCCAGCCGGCGCGCTGCCCACGACCCCCCAGTGTCCCTCCTCAACCCCTCCCCCACGCGACCCTGTCTTCCCCTGGTCCAGCCCCGATCGCCCGCGGACTCACAGTGAGATGAAGTTGGTGAAGAGGTCAAGATAGCGACATATGAACACTAGCGCGTACAACTCCTGGGTCTTCAGTGAGACGCCTGCAGCACATGGTACCAGGCCGTCGGCTCGCCGAAGGTATGTGACTGACAAGAAGCTAGCAGTATGTTTTGTTGGAGCTATTGCGCCTCCCAAGGTGCGTGCTGCCCAAGTCGCAACGTCGCCTCGAGGCGAAGACGATTAAGATCACCCCCAGCTGTCCGCTCACCCCGGCATGACCGCGTTGCATTAATCTTCAGCAAAAGAACGATGATCGACAGCAGATGAGTCATGTCACCCGCAAGGCGAAAGAGGTTCATAGCCATGTTGGCTTCCTACTCAAGCAAAAGCCCCGTCAGGGGAGGTGACCTATTCAACCACTATATTCTACTGAATCAAAACTACTTCACGTAGGTTGGGCGGCTACACTTGGTGGACAGCTGTAGACTGTTGCGCGGGACTTCCTCTCCGGTACTGGTACACAGCAGTTATCAATGCAAACAGTCGCGGCGTGTTCCAGTCCAACAAATTAAGGTTACATCCAGGCATATAGGTTAATGCGTACCACACTACTAGTCCCTTCGGGCAAATAGCAATGAGGCCGGCCCGCACCATGCCCGTCGCGGCGGCAGCGATGCCGCTGCAACTGCCCCCCTTGTCCACGGCTTTCAATTCAGCCAACAAAGTACACAGCACGTCAGTCTGTGTGATACCGCCCAGATCCGTTTGGCGCCAGCTGCAGGTCGGGCGAGCTTGGCGGGAAAGGCAGCTGCGCTGGCAGCACATGCGCTGTCGCACGCACCCCTCGCACCTTGACCACTAACATGGCACCTTCCGAACAGGGGTTAAGGCTGACCTTCGTCCCCCTAATCCGCTATTCTCAGCCACGTAATCTACTGCGATTGCTAACCCTGCCGTTGACGTACACGCCTAACGCTGAAACCCACACACTGCGCAACCGACCGCCAACGGCCAAGCCCTTCCTAACTACGCAGGCTATCCGTACTCGGTACGACAAGTCGTACGTTCGCTGGCCGCCGCACATCAACCTGCTGTATCCGTTCCTGGCTGACAACATCGCGAACGGACAAGCTTCAGCAGCAGCAGGGGGAGCAGGGGATGCAGCCACAGACCCGTTCCACCAGTACGCGGTCAGGGCGGGCCTCGCACTCGCACATGTGCGCCCCTTCAAGGTGAGGCCAATTTCCCTCACGCGTGTGTGTCCTGCTTAGCCGCTGCCTCCTCCAAAGCTACGCGTGTACCTGCCGGCTTGGTCTCCACCGCCCCACGCCGCACCACTACACGCACCACCTTGCCACCACCACCCACGCTAACCCACAGCGACATTCTGCCACCAATACCACCACCACCACCACCACCACCACCACGGCAACAACCGTCCCCAGGTCCGCCTGGCACGTCTGCGCACTTTCCACCACGCCCGCTCCATCACCGCATGGCTGGATCCGGAGCCTGTCGTACCGGGACCCACACGGCTGGGCCAGGAGGCCATCGCACCGTCAGCCCTCCTGCAACCCTCATCCTCCTCACCACCGACACCACCACGACAAAAAGTGGCAAAAGGGACAGGCAGTGCGCCGGAAGCAGCAGCAGGTCACGTGGAAGTCATGGCGGGCGCGTCGGCCGCGGCGCCACGTGCCCCGTACGGCACGGAGGCAGGGCACGTGGTGGCGGGTGACGGCGGCGGGCTGGTGGGTGTGCAGCGGCTGCTGACCGCCGCCTTCCCCATCTGTACGGACCTCAGCCGCGACCCGGAGCGCGGCATCGACGGGTTCGTGCCGCACCTGTCGCTGGGGCAGATACGGGTGGGTGGGTAAAAGTAATATGCCAATGGATTGATTCAGGGACTGCTGCACCTGTCGCTGGGGCAGATACGGGTGGGTTGGTGGGTTGGGTGGTGAGGGAGTGGGGCAACGCAATGGTGCTATGGGAATGCTGTGGCGTACTTAAGTGCATGACCTGGGCCACCATCAGCATGCCAGGCGGCAGCACGCTTTGACACCGGCGCACTGGTCCAGGAACAGCTGTCAGCAGCACCTCAGGACTCAACCGTTGGTTGGTTCCTCGTGCACGTTGCCGCACCCAACCAGCGGTTGGCACCTGCTGAACACCTGGGTATACCGCGCTGCGCCTCACGTACAGTGTCCCTCTCCTCCTTGCCCCTGCCCCACGCCGCCTCCCTGTACACGCTTTACCGCTTCCCGCTTGCCCCTCACGCTCCCCGCTTTCCCCTCACGCTCCCCGCTTACCCCACACACTCCGCGTTCAACCCCGCTTGCGGGGATTGCAAACCAGGACGAGGGAGAGCTGGAGGTGGGTCAGTTATGATGTACGGGGCTGTTAGGCCGTGAGGGAGCGGGCAGACATCAGCATGCGCCTGGGTAGCCAGGGGGCACCAAGCGTCCATGGTGCCACATGGCGCCGAAGGTCACGGTGCAGTGCGGAACACCAACTGCCTTCGTTCGTCTCCTCTCCCCGATCGCCCCTACTGCCTGGCCCGATGCTACACGGCAGCCCTGCATATGTTGGTACAGCCCGAATAACCTATAGCAGACTGGCGCTTAGGGACTAGGGCTCGCCACATCCTGTCTGCTCGCGGGCGCACGTGTCACAGCGGCACGTGTCACATGGCACGTGTCATAGCGGCACGTGTCACACTGACACGTGGCTGTGCCCCGCTGCAGGAGCTGCAGGCGGCGTGGGAGCCTTTGGAGTTCTGGGTGGACAGCGTGCAGCTCATCAGCCGACAGGTGGGTCGCACAGGAATCAAGGAATGCTGTCTAATACGAAGTGCACGCGGAACAAGGTTGGGTCGTCCCATCAGGACAGCGTGCAGCTCATCAGCCAAAGGTAGGCCTGGGTAGGCTGTGCTGGACTTCAGCACCGCAATAATGTCCTTGGGGCCAACTCGGGCCACCAATAATCACCGTATAGTGGGTCATGCACGCGGACGCTCTAGGCCGGGAACTTTTGCAACGGAGCTGCAAAAACGCGCGTGCATACCACAGGTAGCAGCACCACACATGTCTTATTCCAATGGGGCACCGGGGACCACGTACTAGCGCCAAAATTTACGGGTCCAGGAAAAGAAAAGCTTGTTATGGCGCATGGTTCAGAGGCTCACAAGGCTACGCACAGATCCCCGTCACCAGACGCCACCTTTGCCTCCCCTGATGTCCCCCAGGGCTACCTGTCCCCCTTCACCGTGAGGTACCACGTGCCGCTAGGACTGGGCCTGGGGCCGGAGCCGGGCCCCGGCCGGGCGGGCCTTGCCGCCGCGCTGTTGTCGCAGCAGGAGCAGCACGGCCAAGGACAACCGCAGAAGGAGCAGCGTCAGCAGCCCTCCGCAGGCCTCCCAGGGGTGGATAGGAAAGTCGCCTTGGCGGGGCCGTCGCCACCCGCGCCGGGCAGCCCTGTCCCGCGCCTGCCCAGCCCTGCTCAAGCGGGTCTTGCGGATCCGGCGGTTTCCGCCTTAGAGGCGGCGGTTGCTGCCGGTGTCGTACGGTTGGATGTGCCGTACATCGCAACCCTGGGGCCCATGCAGGCAAGGAATGGCACTACTGGTGGAGCGGGGGTGGGGTTGCCACCGGCTCCGGCGCGGGACAGTGGGCGTCCGGCGGGCGGCTTGGAGGATGTGGGTGGGGCTGGGGACTCACAGGCGGCGGCGGCGGCGGTGGCCGGGCACAGCCGTGCCGCGGTGACGGAGCGCTTTGGTGCGCCGTGCTGGGTCCCCTGGGCCGGCGGCGGCGGTACGCATGGTGCTCGCTCCGTGCCAATCGCCCAGCAGCAGCAGGCGCAGCAAGCAGGGGAGCCCGCTGTGCACTGTGCTTCTGCCACGTGCGCCGAGGAAGCGGGGCAGCAAGCAGGGACGGGCGAGGGGCAAGGGCCGCCCGCCAAACGGCACCACGCAGCGACTGAGCCCCTGACGTCGGAGCATGATAGCGCTACAGCTAATCAAGGGCGCATTCCTGCGGGGGCTGGGGCTGAGGATGCTACTTCACCTGGTCACCTGGGCGGCGCGGTGTGGTGGTTTGCGTACGGGGCGGCGGTGGGGGCGACGGCGGAGCAGCTGGGGGCGTTACGGTCCGTGCCTGCCGTGCTGCCAGGTGGGTTCTGGCTTGCACCAGTTGCAACTGGGTGGCGGGGAATCGCGTGTACGAGCAACCCCGTCCAGCTACGGTGCGACAGCGCGGCAACTAGGTGTGTGCTATACCTGAGGGCCATGCAGTGCTCAGAAGCATCTGCGGGCTCAAGAGGGGATTGCATCCTCACAACCGGCACACCTTGGTACGCTAGGGATGTGCCGCGCTCGCCTGGAACATGTGCCCCGCAGGCAGGCGACCGCTTGGCGAATTAAAGAGAGTGCCGCATCCACGTTATGCACAGGCTGGTACGACAAGGGATGTCCTACGTTCGCCTTCCTGTTTGCCGTTCCTCGCAGGGTACCGCCTCGCGTTCAACAGGCCGGGGGGCCGGGCCAACATTGTGCCCCTGGAGGGCGAGGCAGCGCGGAAGGATCGGCGAAGCAATCAAGGGCTGGCAGCGGGGGCCGATGGGGGAGGCGAAGACGCCAGGGTTGCGGCGGGATCGACGGCGACGGCGGCGGCGGAGAGTCAGGGGGTGGCGGCCATGGAGGTACCGGCAGCGGTGGCGGCGGCCGTGGCAGCCGCGGCCGTGGAGGTACCGGCAGCGACGGCGGCGGCGGTGCCTCCTGCGGTCCACGGTGTGGCACACCTGCTGCCGCTGGAGCGAGCTGCGCGGCTGCTGCTCCTACAGCACGAGTCCGGGTGGGTTATTGTCAGGCAATCAGGCATAGCATGAGAGCTGTCTTGGTGTGTACCTGAGGGATGGAGAAGGTATAAGTGCGCCAATGGAGTGCCCTTCAGTCCCATGAAAGCACGACAGTATGTGCCTAGGAGCACCAGGGCGGTGCAGCACAGGGTCATGGTCGCTGGGTGCACACTGCAGCAGACGCACGCGCACGTGCGCTCGCATCAGTCAGTCAGTAACATGCTCCTCTTTCCTCCTGTCATAGCTGTTGGAACCGGCTGCTGCCACGAGCAGTCTAAGAGCACACCCAACAACGTCACGGCTTCCCATTTAGCTTGGCACCCAGCTACTCACCCTAGCTAGCTGTCAGCTTCCCGTCACCACACCCTGGGTCCCAACGCAGGATCCACGAGGTGGTGTGCAAGCCGTACCCCGGAAGCGAGGACACAGGCGAGCCTGCAGCCAGCGACGAGGCCAGGGGCGACCTGCAAGGGGGAGTCGGTGGGCCTGGGGCGGCGCAGCAGCTGGCTACGCCTGCGGCCGCCGTGCCCGGCCTCATCCCAGCTGTTGCGTTTGCGGCCCTCCTGGAGCGATGCCTGGCCCAGGAGGTGCCCCCGCCGCACAGGTGAGGCCACAGGGGAGGGTACCGTAACCGCAGAGCGGCAAAATAACTGAACTGGCAGCGGTCAGGGGAGGGATGTGCAAGTCGCGGGCCAATGGGGTGGCCCTGGGCGAGGCCGTTGTGCCCGTGTAGGGTACGTTCGGGGTGGTGCACGGCTCGGAGGCAGCGTGAGGTAGGGCACAGGTAGGACGGTACTGCGGAGGTCTGCTCATGGCGTAGGGTTGCATCCATCGCACCTGCAGTGGAGGCATGAACAGAGACCGTACAGCACACGTTGAAGTGAGCAAATGCGACAAGGAGCGCTGCCTGGCCCAGGAAGCGCCCCCACTGCGAAGGGCTCGTACCAGTGCTGCACAGACTGTGACACGGCTTGGCTGACGGCAAAGAGTGCATTCATCGCATCTGCATTGAGGAGGGGAACGGGGTTTGCAGTCTGCTGAGTGGAGGAGTGAAGGCGTCGAGAAAGTGTGTCAGGTATGTCCGCCCAGCATGGCAAAGGTCACCGTACTGCAGCACCGGGAGGCCGGCCTGCCGTCACAGCACACGCCGACTGACCTTGTCTGCTTGTCAGGGACTCTGTATATCCCATTCCCGCGCCGCATCCGCTACACGCCCTATACCCCTATTCCCTTCACCGTGCTCCAATCCAGGTACATGGAGGTCGTACGGCAGGCGTACGGCAAGTACGAAACAGACCCGTTGTTCCGCTGCTGGCTGGACGGGATCTGTACGGCGGTTGAGGGTACAGAAGACGGCATGCCGTACAAAGCGGGCGCCGGCGGGGCCGTGCTGCGGGCGTGGCGCAACCGACGCACGGGCGCTGACAAGGCTGCGGCGGACGGCCTGGGGCGGCTGGTTGGCGCCTGAGCGAAAGGTTGTAGCTCGATGTGCGTATGCATCGTGCGAACATGCACGCAGCTAGGAGGCTAGTTGTACTGTTTGCACTGGTGTGCCAGGGGTTGCTATGTATGACCCCTGCGGAGGAGAGGCATGATTCCTGATGGTCCTGGGGTGCTGGGGAGTGTGCGCCTCGGCGGCACGTGGAGGGTGCCGGTTGGTGTAGCAATGCAGCGTGGCGGCTGTGGGCATCCTTATCGCTATTCCGATGCCTTTGCTGCAGTGGCATGATGTGAGCACAGGTTGTCACGTAGCAGTTACACGTGCAACGGAGCAAGCTTGTGGTGCATTGGGTGCAGCCCCTAAAGGCGTCGTGGCACATGGCTTGAGCGGGTACGCACTCGCTGTGGGCACTAGGGGGCCTTGGAAGGTGCTTTCTGGGGTTGAATCAGCCAGGACAGGCTGCTGAATTGTGCCGACAGGTGCCCACCTCATCATGGCTTTGTGCAAGCTGCACAGGCAGTCAGGAACCCCTGTTGCCCTGGTCCTGGTACGGTGGCTGCATGGGCTCTGGTGCAAGGTGTGGACTGCGCTTTCAGGGCGCTCCGCAGATATGTGCATAAGCGTTTCTGTGTCATATACTGGATGCTTGTGAGGAGACAACATATTACTCGTCGTATGCCTCCCCAGAACAGCCTACGGAAGTACCGGTGCTCCTGTTACTGCCAGCTCCGGTAGCCGATCAGTTGCTCCAGTCCATCCTTCACCGACATAATTGTTAACTGGAATTCATTAGGTGAGGAGAGCGCCGGCTGGGGCTGCATCTTGGGCCTATCGCGTATCGGTCTTGTCTGCCTCTTGTCCATTGGAAATCGGACGTCTTGAAAAAACAAGCTTGCTACCGTAATCAGTGTTGGTGGCGTCTGGCATGAAACGTTGGTCGCCCTTCCGCAAACAACAAACATCCCACCCTCGCTTTGCGCCCTCGCTTTCGCCTCCTCACAGAGCTCGAAGCTGAAACGCTGACCAAGGGGGCTCCGCACTACCCATGGACCTCACTACAGCTGTCAGCCCTCATATGAGCAGCTTGCTGCCCGAGCTGCGCCTGCGCATCCTGTCGCTCCTGCCGCCCAACGACGTCGTGCTGGGCGGTCGCCTGTCCTCGAAGGACGCCGCACAGCGCTTCAGCGAGCCGCACCACCGCACCGTGCACCTCGCAAGCCAGCCGCTGCCGGGCCATGTTGTGGACACGGCGTGGTGCGTGGAGGCCGCACGGGCGGCAACCACGCAGCTCACCTTCCGGCACAAGCTGCTGCTGCTTATCCGCTCGCCCGTCAGCGGCTGCGAGGCCAACGTGGAGTTCATGCTGCAGCTGATGCAGCAGCAGCTGTTTCCCGAGCTGCTGCGCACAGACCACTACCTCAAGGTAGTGCCACCTCCGTGGCGTACCTGGGGCATCAATTTCACCGACCTGGGGTCCGCGGCCGTGGCCTCCGGCCTGGCCCGCCTGCTGCCCTCCCTGGAGCAGCGCTGCCCCGGGCTGCTGGACCCGGCCGCCACACTGCAGGCAGCGTCGCGGCACTGCGACCTGGCGGGGCTGCAGGCGGCGTGGGAGGTGCTGGGTGAGCGGATGATCAGCACCGTCCAGGGTTTGGCTACAGCATGGCGGTCGGGGGAGCAGCAGGTGGCGGAGGTGCTGCAGTGCATGCTGGCCGCAGCAGCTGACTCCTTGACCGCCGACGCTGTGGCGAAGATGGACTGGGTGTTGGACAAGGGCCGTGTGTATGGCATGGGTTGCAACGCGGACGTGTGGAGGGCGGCCGCTGCATCGGGGGATTTGGCCCGCCTGCAGTGGCTTCAAAAGAACGGCTTCTCCCTGAGCTTACAGGAGCTCCTTAACGTACTTATGGAGCACGCCAGCCTGGAGGCCATCCAGCAGCTGGAGCAGGAGGGCAGCTTCATGCAGCTTCCTCCGCCAGACGGCGAGTACTGGAGCAGCGGGGCGGCTGTGTACACAGCCGCCTGCTCTTCCACCGACAGCGCCGCAAAGCTGCGATGGCTGGTGGCCCGCGGAGCGGCGCTGGGAGGAGAATGTCCAGTCACAGGGGCATTCATGAGGAGTAATATGGAGGCCTTGCCGCTCCTCTGGCAGCACTGGCGCGAGAAGAACCCAGATGGCCCGGCCATGCCCGCCTCTGCCCTGGCCTCGGTAACCGGCAAGTGCAGCATCGCTAACCCTGACCTCATCCGGATGGCCACGTGGCTGCACCAGGTCGACCCAGCGCTCCTGACGCCCAACTTTTACAGGAGCGCGATTTCAGCAGGCGACCTGCCCCTGCTGCGGTGGCTGCTGCAGGCCGGCTGCCCGCACGAAGACTACAGCAATGGCGACGTGCTCATTGGGTGGCCGGCCGAAACACCTGCGGACTGCAACCTGCTGGTGGAGGCGATGCAGGCGGTGAAGGACGCGGGCTGGCCCGGGGTTGACCCGTGGGGCAGGGAGCTGCGTGCCCTGCACCTACCCTGGTCAGTACAGCGTGCGCTGATGGAGCTGGGACTGCTGCCCCCATACGCCATGTACCAACGCGCTTTTATCGATGCGCCGAGCACTGGGTGCGCAGCGTTGCTGGAGGTCCTGGCGGAGCATCCCGCGTTCGACTTGCACATGCTGGGTTCTGCTGCTAAATGGTATGCTGCAGCTGCCACGGCCGGGGACCTGGCTACGCTGGTGTGCCTGAGGCGGCTGGGGGTGCGGCTGACCGCCAAGGCGCTTGTGGCGGCGATCGAAGAGGGGGCTCCCCTGCCCGCCCTCAAGTGGATGGCGGACCAGGGGGTGCACGTGGGCGGGCGTGAGCTGCGGGAAGCTGCTGGGAAGCTGTCAGAGCACTACCGGGCGCCCCGGGAGCGGCGGAGGCAGGCGGTGGAGGCGTGGCTTAAGGAGCAGCTGGAGGGGGAGGGGAGTGGGGGCGGCGGGGCAGCGGCAGAGGGCGAGTAGGCAACAGGCAAGGTGCCCTATGCGGGTTGCAGTGAAGCAGGTGTAGGATTTACTCTGCAAGATACGTAAAGCTAATTGTGCCACAGTGATGGTAGTCACCACTGGTGGAGCGCTAGCGGTAAAGAATGCGTAGCATTGCTGCGTGTTGTTTGTCGTAAGGGTGGTGGTACGCATTTCGCCTTGAGGGCATGTGAAGCGACGAGGGGCCGTAGGGGCTTATCCGGAAATTGCGGCGCAACAGGTGCATAGCTCATGCTGTTGGCCGCTTGCGGGTTCTGTGGTGATGCGTACGCTGATGTTGTCGTGTGTCCTGCGCAGTCGTGCTGCATTGCGGTTGGAGCAAGTCTCCTAGCATGTTAGCATGTTCCCGTCGAATCGGTCGGCAGGGATAGTGTAATGGGATGGCGCATGAGGCGGAAGTCGCACTACAACCCAAATCATAAGGTCGGGAAGACACGCGTAGCACGGCAGGATGGGAGCACAGTGGACCAGTAGCTACTGTGTGGACAGGTGTCGTGGCTGAGGTTAGCGGCGCCGCCAAACAAAATTACATGCCGTGTAGAGGAACGCAATGGCAGCATGACCATATACCACAACGTACACGCAGCTTGTGAGACATCGGCAGTGGTGCCTGTATGCACGATAGCTTGTGGCTGTGTGTTAAGTGGTGGTGGATGCAATGCAGCAGCAGCTCGGCGTGCGTGTCAAGGGAAGCGGCGGGAAGGGCGGCATGCGTTTTTTTGCCAGCTGTTGTGTACGTCTTGGTCCTCATGAAAACTGGGTTGTTGCAGCTTGCGGCTTGCGGGCGCCGCCGTGCTGCGGGCGTGGCGCAACCGACGCACGGGCGCTGACAAGGCAGCGGCGCCGCCTGCTAGGTGCTTGACTTGACAGAGTTCGTTGAGCTGGATGTGCGTATGCAAAATGAAGACGTACATGTAGCCCAGAACCTGGTTGCACTCGTGCGCGCGAAGTTGCTACTGGTGGCTCCTGCGAAAGAGGTGCCATGCCAAGGCCCTGGGGCTCGTGTGCCTTTGGCGTGTGGGGCAGCAGGTCAGGATTGTAGTTGCGGCTGGTATACGGTAGCGGTTCCGCGTGGCGGCAATGGGCATCCGTGCGGCTGCTGACGTCGGTTGCTGCTGGCCGTGGCGTGGCATGGTGACAGGGTAACACGTGGCTGGGGCACGTGCGTGCCCACAAGCCTGCAGTGCGGTGGGTACCTTCCAAGGGCACGGAAGGCGTGCATGGGCCAGACCGTGGAACAACGCTTCGCCACGCTGCTGCATCAAGTCTCTTGTCACTTGTATCATTGACGTTTGTAAGAGACAGCTACACGCTCATTACGTCCTCAGAACCGCTGCGCAATTTGACCCTATCGCCACTGTATCGAGTAGTCGCCGGTGTATCGGTAGTCGATCGGCTGCTCCACTGCAGCTACCTCCATCAACCGCGAATCTATCTATAGAAAGGTAGGTGAGAAGAGTGCCGGGTGCGGGGCCGCTTGATCTTGAGCCTCGGCCGCTGGGATGTCGGAACAGAATCTCGCAACGCCTTCAATAGCCAAGCTTACCGGCTTGCCATGTATATTTGACATGTAATATTGACGGCTTGTGCATGATCCTTTCGTTGCGCTTCGGCGGGCTGCCTACTGACCCAAATGAAAGGTCCCCCGTCCGCCCCGCCTGACGCACCCTAACGCAGTATCAGTAGCCGGGGTGCCTTCCAGACTACCCATGGACCTCAGCGCGACCCACAGCCCTCCAACTAGCAGCATGCTGCCCGAGCTGCGCCTGCGCATTTTGTCGCTCCTGCCGCCCAACGACCTGGCCCTGGACGGCCGTCTGTCCTCCAAGGACGCCGCCCAGCGCTTCAGCGAGGCGCACCACCGCACCGTGCACCTAGCCAGCCAGCCGCTGCCGGGCCATGCTGTGGACACCGCATGGTGCGCGGAGGGCGCACAAGCGGCAACTGAGCAGCTTACCTTCCGGCACAAGCTGCTGCTCCTCATCCGCTCGCCCGTCAGCGGCTGTGCAGCAAACGTGGAGTTTATGCTGCAGATGATGCAGCAGCAGCTGTTTCCCGAGCTGCTGCGCACAGACCACTATCTCAAGGTAGTGCCACCTCCGTGGCGTCCTGGGGTCACCAATTTCACCGACCTGGGGTCCGCGGCCGTGGCGTCGGGCCTGGCCCACCTGCTGCCCTCCCTGGAGCAGCGCTGCCCCGGGCTGCTGGACCCGGGTGCCACCCTGGAGGCGGCGGCGCGGCACTGCGACCTGGCGGGGCTGCAGGCGGCGTGGGAGGTGCTGGGTGAGCGGATGATCAGCACCGTCGAGGGTTTGGCTACAGAATGGCGGTCGGGGGAGCAGCAAGTGGCGGAGGTACTGGAGCGCATGCTGGCCGCAGCAGCTGACTCCTCGACCGCCGGCGCTGTGGCGAAGATGGACTGGCTGTTGGACAAGGGCCGTGCGTACGGCGTGGGTTGCGGAGTGGGCGTGTGGAGGGCGGCCGCTGCGTCTGGGAACCTGACCCGCCTGCGGTGGCTCCGAGAGCACGGCTTCGCCCTGGGCTTACATGAGCTGCTCAACGTACTTATGGAGCACGCCAGCCTGGAGGTCATTCAGCAGCTGGAGCAGGAGGGCAGCTTCCTGCAGCTTCCCCCGCCAGACGGCGAGTACTGGAGCAGCGGGGCGGCTGTGTACACAGCCGCCCGCTCTTCCACCGACAGCGCCGCCAAGCTGCAGTGGCTGGCGGCCCGCGGAGCGGCGCTGGGAGGAGAAGATTCAGTCACAGGGGCATTCATGAAGAGCAATATGGAGGCCTTGCCGCTACTCTGGCAGCACTGGCGCGCAGAGAACCTGGACGGCCCGGCCATGCCCGGCTCCGCCACGATTTGGTTCACGGGTAACCGCTGCATCGTTACGCCTGACCTCACCCCGATGGCTAAGTGGATGCACCAGGTCGACGAAGCGCTCCTGACGCCCAACTTCTACAGGAGCGCGATTTCAGCAGGCGACCTGCCCCTGCTGCGGTGGCTGCTGCAGG
>VFQN01003032.1_pt1 | contig 24800 bp, 18 predicted proteins | sample 3512371 | NCBI WGS metagenome assembly VFQN01 (sample SAMN10412370, study PRJNA504923) | tailings metagenome | isolation source: Replicate 2 from Balatoc abandoned mine | place: Philippines: Itogon, Benguet | collected 2017-08-28 | reverse complement strand
CAGTTTTTTATTGACATTGCTGATCCTTCTGTCACTTTCAAGGATCTTTCATTTGCGATCAAGATGAACAACTATGAGGCGATTATCATTGGAGGTGGAATGCGAAAATATGATGCTCATTTAACGATATTTGAAAATTTGCTGAACTTGCTTCTCCACGAGCGTCAAACATTTAAGATAGGTCTCAATCTGAATCCTAAAAACACGTACGCCACATGCAAACGCCTTCTCTCAGATTCATCTGACAAGAAATAAATCCAAAGAAAAAAAACTTGCAAAAACATTATATATGAATGTAGTTAGTCATTAAAGGATACAACCTACCACCAATCAGAACAAAAACAGAAACATCAAAACAAAATGAAAGAGAATCTAATCATAATCCACAACATCTAAATAATCAAACTCGGCAATCGAACTTTTCTGTTGTCACGCCTTATGAAGAAATATTTAAGAGCTAAGTTGAGTCGTGAATTCTTTCTGAAGCTTGACAAGAGCCGAGGCGTGAGAGAAGACACTCGAATGATTCTTGGCAAATAATTGCAAAACACTCACGATCATCTGACTATACGGCTTTCCGACTCGAAAAACATCCTTTAAGAATCTTTCAAAGAAATACTGACAGATCAGCTGATCTTCAACCAACTTTTTCGCTGCCTCTTTCGCCTCATCTCCCCCAGCAGCAGCTGCTGCATTAGGAAGAGTATATAAACCCTTTACAAGTTCCTGGATCTTCGAATCATTGAGTAAAGTTTCTTGAAGGTTGGAATAGAAAAGATAAAAAGTTGCGATCTCAATACTAACGAGCACTATAATTGACTGAGTAAAACCAGCGAGAATGGAAGATTTGAGATTTTGATATATCTCAACCCAAGGTCCCGTAAGCAAGGTAGGATTAACTACTTGTTGGCCATTTCCTCCTCCACGAGAACCGACAGAACCATTAGATGATACTCTCTTCTGACTTTCAATCACTGATTTTACCGCAGCATAAAATAGTTGAAGTAGTAGATGCTCCAACGGCTTTGCCGATGATCCACTCACACCTTGAGCGAATGTGAGAGCAGGAGAACTGCCTTTTGGTGAATCATAAGCATCTTGAGAGAAAGATACAGAGTTTAGTCGGCTTGCCACATTAGCATTGTTGTGAAGGTCGTATATCAAGCTGTCAACCATCTTTGCAACTGATAAAGCATTCCACGTCGAACTGATTGGTTCAATGACAATCTCCTTCCCAATAGCGTTCGGCAGAGAGAATTTATACTGCTTTCTTTGATTTCCCTTTAATCCTGCATCAGCATTAACCGCGCTAACATCCTTCCCAGGCTTAGTAGCAACGAGATTAGGGATGTTTAACAAATAGAAGAAATCTTCCTCAGGTAATAATTGGAAGACATTGAACGTTAATTCATTAATTTGAGGGGTGAAGTTCACAACTGAAGTTAATGCTTTCGCAACAGCCATTAACATATCTTTAGAGTACGAGTATAACTCGCGTGGGGATAATAGGAAGAATAATAATCTTTCTGCAACAACTCTACCCTCAGCAATCACTTCATCTGTCTCCTCGTAAGTGTTATTCCCATTCTCATTCTGATTGTTGTTACCGCTCCCTTCCGCATAGAATTGTTCTTTCTTCATTTGCAAGGATAAAAACTTTGTCGCAATCTCAATCACATATAAAATTTCTTCCCACCAGATTGCATTCGTCATACTTACAGGAGCAGTGTAACCCTTAGTAGTCTTTGCATTATAGGAGAGAATCATCTGCTCTAAGGCAGGTAAGTGATTAGCAAGGATGGCTTCTCCTTCGGGGAATAAAGACTTCAAGATCATCAGAGACGCTGATCTAATCTTTGGAGATGGGATGGATAATCCAATCAAAGCATAATAAGAATAAAGATCTAATAATTGATCATTAAACTGTTCTTCTTTCTCTGCTAATACCGCTAAACACAGAATAAAAATATTCATATTTGGAGCACTTCCTGCACCGCCAGAGGAAGAAGATGATGACGAAGAAGTTGATCCTGATAATAATAATTGAAGCTTTTTAATTGCAAAGATATGCGATTGAATATTATTCTGAGTGAAAGTATAATATAAATGAAGAATCCCAATTCTTTTATAATAATGATTTAATAATAAAGGTAAGAGCTTTAATAATGAAAAATCATAAAATAATGTAAATGCATTACTTGTGTTCTGCTGTTGATCTTTCTCTGTTAGACATTTACCTATTGCAGTAAAGGTTTGAAGACATTGATGATATGCCTTGGATTCATAAGGAATGATTAACAGGATGGAGATTAATAAATCCGAGATTTTCCAGTATTGCTTTGGTGCAACGTAAGATGAATCAGCTAACTCAAAGGAACTTAATGAAATCTCATGTAATATCTTTGTGATGACATTGTCATAGAAGTCGAACTCTGGGCTCATAAGATTCCCAACGCCTCCTTCCGAGCCTCCAAGGTAGTGATAAGACTTGGTGAGGGAGAAACGAGACTTGCGATCAGCGAGAGATTCAATGAGATTCAAAATATTCGTAAAGGGATCGTGACGAGAGTTCCACTCAGGGAGCTCAATCTCGTTGACGACGCGGGAGATGCAGGCATTGAGTAAAGATAAGGAGTTCTCAGGTAAGAGTGCACTGCTGTTACTCTGTTGCATGATCATGCTATTCGCCACAACGTTATTTTTAGCAGCGTGAGAAGGTGAATGAGGAGGAGGGGAATTGCTCTGAAGAGAAGTGACGGAATGCGAATCACCACGATTGTTCTTACTTTCATTTGGTGAGTTCATGAAAGGATTAAACTTCTCAGTGCCATTAGGTGAGATTGGACGCGGCGAACCGTCCTCATCACCTCTTTGTCGTCCAGGAGAGACGGAATAGCCTCTTTGGGGGTTAATTTCTCGAGCTGCTCGAAGATGAGTAATGTTACGATCTAATTGACGGACTTGAATCTCCTTCGCTGATATTACAGGCACGTCACCATTTGGGAAGTCTTTAGAAGTGAGGGAGCGTTTTGAACCCTGTTCTTGGTTTCCTTTGTTGATGGTATAGCGAGTTGGATTGGTGTATCGCTCTTCTTGTAGCCCTATCTCGTGATTGTCTACGACACTGCTCAGAACCTTCGACGATTTGTCAGTGTTGTAACCCTCTTGGAAGTCGTTATGCTGCATCGCTTTTCGCACTTTAGCAACACTATTATCGCGAGCATAACCGGCAACTTTGTTGATGGTAGGTGGTTTGGTTTGGAGGGTGAGTCTTCGCTGTGTGAGGGTCTCATAAGCTTTACACAGGAAGTTTACTGCAGCTCCGTCCTCCATAGAAGCAATCCAATGTGCCTCTTCTTCACTAATTAAACTTTCTAAACCAACTTTGCGGAAAATTTTGATTAATAAAGTCCAATTCGCCTTCTTTGCTTTGGTTGAGTTTCCGTTATCATAAGAGTGCATTTGAAAGTCTTTAGCATAATAACGAGAGAAAATCTCAGCCACAAGAAAGCCTGTAGTTTATATAAATGTTATTTCATGAAGGAAATGAAGAAGGATCAATCTTACCATTCGAGAAATCTCTCTTCACATTCTTGACAGAATAAGCTAAATCAAGGGACTGAATCCATCTCAATACTTCACGTGGAGGATTCTGATTTGCTCCAGGACTTCCTTCACCTTGATCCATTTGTTTCGAAATCTCACAATATCTTTCAGACTAAAGTCGCTCTGCTCTATTAAGCAAAAGGGGAGAAACAGTTAATTGATTTGAAAGATGATGAAACCGTTATTTCTCTGGGCTGGGTGGGCTTGGGTAGAATAAAACGATCGAACTATCGATATCGTATTTTCTAGAGATTGGAGAGAGAAGAACGTTAGTCACTATTCCTTAACACTTGTTTTGTCACACGAGGCTTGCTCGTTCCATTGATTCAAAATGGATCAAATTCTTAAGCTATCAAGTATTAAGGCAACATCCTATCAGTTCGCTCAGGAGTACATCTTCTCGACAGTCTCTTTCTCAGCGATTTCTGATGATTTGAAAATATTGTTCTATGCTTTATATACTGTCCTCGCTGAGCTCAGTAAGATTATTATTGGTTTAATTTTATGCTTGTCATTAGTGACTTTAAAACTTGGTATTGCATTACTTCCCCATGCCATGCAGTTATTTCGATCAACAGTTGAATTTCATAAGAAGCTGTCCTATTATGATATCCTCATTGAAACAGGTTTAATCACAATTCTTTTATTACTCTTTCTTTACCAAAAGAAAATAGCTGAAGCTTTTAAATCAATTGAACGATCCATTTCAGTGAAATCCAAGGCAATCGCGAAGTCGTTACCTCATATCCTTTACTTCACTTCCTCTCTCATCGCTGGAGTATTAGGAAGAAAATTCATATTACCTCTCACTGCAAATAAATATATGCCAATTTTCACGACAGTTATTCCATTAATCACATTACTACTGTTCATGCAGAAGAGAGAGATTGTGTTGGACGTGAAGCAAATCCTCCTCATCAATCATCGCTTCACTGCAATAGTCGCCATTGCCATCTACCACAGCATTGTCACGGCGGCATCAACTATCCCTTTCTCGAATCGTTTGCTTTCATTCTTGCCCTATGTGAAGGAGACGATGATCGTGATTCTGGTGTGGATTCAGATCTCTTCTAACTTCTGTCAGATCGTCTTCACCTCTCTCATTCGACCTGTCATGAGTAAGATAGCTCTCTACCTCCCTTTCTCTAACCCTAGCACATTAAATATTGATCATCAGGAGCGTCAAGCTCATCAACAGAAGAAGAATCTTCTCTTAACAGTGATTCGAACGATGAACATCCTGTCAGATGCTCAACTCTCCTTCATCTCCAACTGCTTCCAGGACTCCATGGTAATGATTGTAGCATTACTCTTTCTCTTCTTCCCATATCCTTTCTCTTATATTGGTATGGTGACGATTGGTTTCATTCTCCCCGCCTTTCAAGCGGTTTCCCTTGTCAATCGTCTGAGTCAGCATCGTCTGGAAGTCATTCGGAGGAATAGTGTTCGAACCCATGACACTGTAAACCCAGCACTTATTGAGAAGGATCGTCTTTTACTTAGAGATAATGTGATTGCTTGGGCTAATTATTGGGTTTGTCTCTTATCGTTGTGGTTGTTTCGCATCTATGTCAATTCATTGTTTCCATCGATTATTATTATCACGACTGTGTGGTTACAACATTCTTACTTCCAGGGAGCATCGAAGACCGTCCCTTTTATTATGTTACCTTTCCACATCATCTATGATTGTTACAACGGCCCAAAAATACGTGAAGCACAGCCAGGTAAGCGATAGCGGTAGTTTACTCCACCTCACTCTAACCTCTATTGATAGTGCAAGAACCGCGAGGAAACATGGAGGAGGTGGTAGAAGAAGCGAACGAACGAGAAAATAATGATACGAATAATAATATCAATAACAGCAACGAGGATGAGGAAGGGGAGGAAGGTCAGAGAGGAATGATAGGAGTTGGAGGAGAAGAAACAGAGAATGAAGAAGAAAGACCAAAAATCGATTAACTATTACTTCTTACGAATACTACAACGTCTCTCTGTGCCTCTGTTTGTTCTCATTCCAGTTTATTTATTCTAATGTTTTGTGTGTATTGCTTTCATTCATTCATTTTTCTTTTATCTCTTTTCTCTTTCCTCTCATCTGTGCCATCAGAGTAATGATAACTGAGTGAAGGATGAATAGTCTTTACTTGGTCCCTTCACATGGAAATCTATCTGAATCTTATCAATCTCTAATGCATTGAATGAGAAGAGATAATCAGCATTATATAAATCCTTCACACAAGGATGAAGGTTCTGTCCCAACCATCCTTGCCCTTCCTTCTTCTCAAACTGCAGTGAGAGGAAGTGATAGTCAATCACTTGCACATTATCTCTTTTAGCGAAGAAGATCTCTACACTGTTTCTTTCTTTATGATAGTGATAGATGTAATGCTGATTCACCTCGAAGCTCTGACCGTTAGGCAAGGAGAGGATACCTTGCTCTCGATATAGCAGGAAGACTCGATCATCGTCGTCATCGCCCACGTCATTGATATCACTTTTCTTCGTTGTTGTCGTGGTTGATGATGAAGTAGTTGGCGAGTTCTTAATCGAACAAGTCGAACACATCTCATCAATTTTGTCTTGTGGAATAGGCATCGAAGGAATGCGATGGAAGGAGATCGTCCCTCGCACTGACGTCACTGAGTTATCCAATCTACTCACAATCTGTCGATCAAAGCTATATCTCTTTCCATCAAGAAGAGAAATAATCACTTGAGGAATGTACTTTCCTTCTTGCTCTGATTGTTGCGCATTCCCTCTGATCTCGTCATAGACCTTGTTCATCATCTTCTCATCAGTAGAGAAGCTGAAAGGAGTTATGATGCGATTGCTTTTGATTGTTTCAATGGAAGGAAGAGGATGACTTGACTCTTTCGCTAGGTCAAATAACAGACCAACATAATCATTGTGAGGGAATTGAGGTCGTGGCGATTGTTCTCTGATCTGACGGGAAATCTCAATCTCTCTCTCATACTTACTCTCAGAAGGGAATGACACCTGTCCTGAGATAAGACCTGCCACATATCTCTATGATACAAACAAATCGTTAAACTCGTGATATACATATCAGGTAGGGTGACTTACTGCCTGTTGTTCCATCACACCAAAGAAAGGTCCTCGATACATCCCCACGAAATACAATCCCTGCACCTCCTTATGAAGAATATCCTTGTAAAGAATAAAAGGTTGAAATGAATCTCCTTCAGAATAATCAAACTTTCTTAATATTTCAGAGTCTAGAAAAGCAACATTAGGATGGAATCCAGTGCACGAAATGACAGTATCAATCTTATCGCCGTCGCTGATCTGATTCGCTCGTAATAACTCGCTCAAAGAAATTACCTGATCTGAATCAAGCAAAAGAGAAGTCGAGGATGATGATGGTTTGATGAAGATTTGATCCCTCTCCATCTTCGTCACTCGTCCAGCGATGAGTTGTATCTTGTTAGAGTGAAGCGCTGAGCGATACTCGTCACTGATTCCAGCGAACGTCATTCCCTTCATGGACTCTGATTTCAAGAATTCGTTATCATTATAGAAACTCTTTCTTTCGCCTGGAAAGTGAAGGAACAGATCATCCTTGTCGTTCTGACCTGGTCTGCGAAGGAGGTGTGATCCTAACATCTTCTGGAAGTAGAGGTGAGTCTGACGCACTTCCTCTTCCGGTTTGATCGTAACCTCAAGGTTCGTTGCTTCACCTGTTTCTTTAATCTCATTCAAAGTGCTTTCGATTGCTTTAAGTCTCTTCTCGTTGAGTTGGTAGAAGACAAGGTCTAAGGCATTGAATGACGTAGCAGCATCATCGAAGCTTTGAGGTATTAGTTTTGGAAGAACGTAGATAGGATGAGGAACAACATGATAAACCTTCTTCGCATATTTGCTGAGTTCAGCGACAATCTCTAATCCACTGAAAGATCCTCCGATGATGACGATCGTTTGATCGGTGAAGTCCTTCGGATGATAATAATCCTCTGATGATAACACTGTCATCTGAGGATTATCCATCGAAATTCCATTTAAAATATGATTTGGTTGACTGAAATAACCTGATGCAACGATCACTTGATCGAATTCTTCTTGTTTTTGTTCTCTGACTATTGAGGGTGTTGCGGAGGAGGAATCATGGGAGATGATATTATATTTCCCTAATTCAGTCTTGCTAATCTTCAATACAGGTGAATTAAATCGAATTAAAGATTGGATGTTATGTTTCTCAGCATATGAGATGAGATAGTCGTTCATCTCAGTCTGGGAAGGAAAGAGAGAAGCATCCTCCTGCCATGGATGATCGGAGAAACTACATGTATACTTTGATAAATTTGTATGAAGAGACTTCCATGTTCGCTTGTTTGATGTAGACCATATCCCACCAATGGTATTCGTTGCTTCAAAGATCGTAGGACAGATTCCTCTCTCAATACAGGACTTGGCAGCAACTAAGCCAGCTGGACCTGCTCCTATAATTGCAACTCTCCGACTCATTTTGATCGCGTGTAAAGTAGAAGCTAATCTCATCCAGATGAAAGCTATTATTCCCACTACGAGTAGTCGATGCATAAATCGTAATATTAAAGGAAAACGTAAATTTACGCTCTAATTATTCGTCAAATTACGCAAGGATTCTCATCCAGATGAAAGCAATTATTCCCACTACTAGTAGTCGATGCATAAACCGTAATATTAAAGGAAAATTTACGCTTTAATTATTCGTCAAATTACGCAAGGATGAATCTATTAGAGTTCTAAGAACTGTATTGCGTAGTGTACCGATATCTAACGATTATATTTGAGCAAAAAATAAAATCGTCAAAAAGAAGAAAGATAATTCTACAGGTAACACAGAGTTATAAAGGATTTATTATTACATAACTATAATTGTAAAGGTTCTTTTAATATTGAAAATGCTTCGATATCCTTTGTCTCCAAAGAAGGAAAAACGGATCTTTGGAAGAAAAAACAGATTTTGGTAAAATGGTATTTATCCAAAGAAATGAAGCATTGTGCATGAGTTGAATCTGATGCACTGCTTTGAACATCGCCTGAATCTGAGAGGTCGGGGGAATCGATCCAGATATACTCTAAACAAGAAATATTTATTCCAGCAATCTCAGAATTGAAGGAGATGGAACAGACCTTTTGTGCAATGAAGAGAGGAATCATTTCCTCGCAGAGGATAAGAGTTGTCTCTCCTTGTAATGTCTGTCGCAATAACTCCAATAACGCCAGTAAATGTAGTATATTCAGGACGGTTACACTTTTGACTCTTCCCTTCCGATGTAATCTGTAAAGAGGAACATTGGTTAAGTCTACTCCCGATTTCTCTAATGATCGATAGAGGTTATTTCCTATAGCCAGAAAAGAAGATATTAAGAAGAAAAGGTCAGTTGTGAGATTTATCTACCCGTAGAGATATGTATGATTAATCCATTTTCAAATCTCGAAGCGAATTCTAGAGCAATATTGAGAACAATCTTGCGATATACGAATCAGTTGATAGAGCAATAGAGAGGAAATGAATATCGCTTACCTCAGGTACTTCGGAGGATATAGCTTGAATTTCTAGACTTTCGTGAAATTTTAACTCTTGTATCTGATTATTCGATAATCGAATTGACAGAGAAGTAGAAGCAGGTTGACGGTTTGGTTCAGCATAACTCGGCTGGAAAGAATCGACAAAGCCCTCAGTCTCAATTTCTTGAGGAACTATTGAATTAGATTCTTGAACTCTCTTCCAAACATCCAAAGCTGTCTCATCTGGAATGAAATTCAGTCTCGAACTTTGATTAGCCAATCTCATCTTTGCACTTAAAGCAATTGTGTAACAAATTAAAAACTAAAGTAATTGTGTAATAAAAATAAAGGAATTACGCAATATACTTCTCCATTCATTTCTTCAAAGAATCCAAATCAAGTAAATTCTCCACAAACTGAAATGGTCAGTCATTCAACAGTGAAGAGTCGTAGAAGACCTCATAAGGTTACAAGAAAGCCTCGTATGCATCCAAGATTACGAGTCTTGAAGAATCTTAATAACTCATTAGTTAAACAATTTTACGACAATGAGAAACTTCCAGTTGACAATTTAATCGCCTTAGGTTTAGAAACTAATGCCAATGGTATTGGTCAACCTCGTTACACCCGTCATCCTGAAGAGAAAGAACCTGAAGACGCTTTCCCTGGGTTTTTAGGTTATGTTGAGACCCTCCCTCCATCTTCTGCAAAACCTAGAAATGTCCTCCCTGAAATGGAAATGGAGTATATTGAAACCCTTATTGCTAAACACGGTGACAATTGCAAGGCTATGGAGAGAGATATGAAGTTGAATACTAAGCAATATACCGAGCTCCAGCTGAAAAGACTCGTCAAAAGATATCAAGAGTTGAATGCTGAAAGTTCTTAAAAAGTTGATTTGAAGTACTATTTATTGTATATTTAGTTTTGAGACTGTCACGGGATTTGACAGTGTTTTGTAATTGTGTAAGTAACAAACTGGCGAAGCTGTCACTTTATTTTCAATAAATTCCTGTAAATTCGCTAGTTAGCACGATGTGAAGTTAATTTGTGAGCCTAATTTCTAGTGTCTAAGAAGATTCACCAAATTATTAAATTGAAAAACGTATTCGGCAGTGCACTGTGTGCTCTGTGCACTCGGGAAAAGTGCATTTCCTCTTTTTTCATTTACAGACCAATAACTACAAAATGAAGCATTTACATCCAAAAATCAGACAAAAGAAGAAGAAATGGACACTAGATCAATTAAAAGAGCTAATTCCTGTGACAATTACAAAGTCATTCAATCGAATATGTAAACAGCTGAAAACACTGTTCGTTCTGAAGGCCACAAAGAAAGTTACCACTTCTCGAGAACAAAATATGAATACTGAGTATGAAAAAGAAGTCGAGAATCTAAAACAATTAAAATCAATAAATCATACAGATTTGGCGAAGCATTTAGCCTTTCAATTCTTTCCTGAAGAGATTGGTAAAGATTCTACGGAGGATGAATCGATAGATTTACCCGACTCATCTTTTGTTGATTCTTTCAAAAATAATCCGAAATTCAAGTCAAACTTGGAAGAACTGAAGAGTAAACTTCAATTATTATTCCAAGAAAGAGAAACATTGCTCCAGAAGCAGAAAAATATTGAGCTTGATAAGATGAGACAGTTCCAGAAACAATCGGCACTAAACAGTCATAAAACCAACGTAGTAAGTTTAATCTCCCCTCCGTGTGAAATTCGTATAATGCTGATGTATTTCTAGAAACAAGCTGCTGTCAAGGCAGTGTTTCTCGACAGTCTGGGCGGGGAGGATGAAGATGAAGAGGAAAATAGTGAGCAGGAAGGGACTCAAGAAGATGATGAGAAGAAGAAAGCTTGGGAGGAACGAAGAATCCAGAAAAATTTGCGAAATACACAGAATCGAAAGAGAAATAGAGAAGAGCGAGAGAAGGAACTCGAGATGTATATGCCAGAGAATCAACGAGTTCGTACTCAGCAAAATCCACAATATAATAACAACAACGATAAACGCACCAACCAACGCAACACCTCTCATGCGAACCCGAAGGCTCGACCCTCTCTTCGAGATAGGAATGATCGCAATCAACACAGCAACAACCAAGCATCGTTTAGCAGTTACAGATCAACAAATGACGAACAGGTAAAATATTTATTTGATCCTTCGTAGTTCGTAGTATTCCTTTGATTAAAATATCGCTACTTCTTTCTTTTATTACAGCCGGTGCATAAGCGACAAAAGTTGGACAAGCCTAATGGAATTGTGGAGGATGAAAATAAGTTAAAATCGTTGGCAACGACAGGCAAGGAATGGAAAGAGGTACGACAAACTATCCCATCAAACTCAAACATTTATCTCATAATTCCTTTAGAGTGGAGTACATCCTTCTTGGGCTGCAAAGCAACTACAGAAAACACAACTCTCCATTACCACCACAGCTGCTCCTCAAGGAAAGAAAATTGTATTCGACGAGGATTAGAGTGAATAGCAACACTAATAACCATAAACTTTATTCCACTCGTTCAAACGATTTCCACGCTTTCATGTTGTGAACAATTTCTCGACAGGAGAATGCGTGAGAATGAGATATTCTATTGGTTGTTGAAACTCTATTAGAACTTTTTGAACAACTGGTGAAAGCTGGGAAACATCACTATCCGGTTGAATTCGAGTGCATACAGGATTGTAAAGCTTCCACAACTTATTTGGAGTAACTTCGAGGTTCTTTTTGGCTTGAGCCTCTGCATAGCTATTGAAGATGATACATGTGGCTGGCAGAGAAGGCAATTGATCGACTTCAATCTCTTCTTCTGATTGCTCCTGATAACTTTCAGTGTAGCTATCAGTTGCGATTTTTCGCTTGTGAGAAGATGGTGGTTTCGATTTGTACCCCACCATTAGTCCTGTGAGAACAAGGAACGGATTGTAGTAACCATGATTGCGAAATACTTCGATTTCGATCATTAATTCAACGCGGTTGCGAGGGTCATGCAAGCTAAGAGAGGATAGATTATTGTCAGGATGGTGGTTGCTAATCCACGTGTTTAGTGAGTCATTCTCGCGGATTAATTTCGCTAACAACCATCGTGAAGACCCAGGCTTTGCGGTTGTTGAGCGGGTCTTGGATTTATGATGAAGGCTATGATGTTCCCCAGTAGAATTTGCTCCAATTGAAGTTGAAGGAACTCGAGTGGCTTCTCTGTGCTGTTCTTCAGCCTCTTCCACCACCTCATCATCTCTATCTCTCGTCTGTGTAGCGAATCCAGAGCTTGGATTTTTGATAGTTTGACTCATCCAAGAGGGTTGAAAGCTGAGATTTCTCTGGTTCGAAGGGGTCCCAAAGGCGAGTGGAGTTGTCTTTAGTGGTCTGGGAGTTGGAGCTGTTCGAGGTTTCAGAAGCTCTTTCGTAGCTGACTTTCGGGAAGCTGACATTGGTTTGCTCACTTTGGCACTATTAGTTACCCAGTGAGAAGGACGATCGAGGAGATTGTTTGTGGATTTACTGGTCGTTGCATGAGTGACATTTTTGGGAATTGATCTCGAAGAAGATGAGAGCTGAGGTCTTGAAATCACAGATTTAGGAATAATAGTTCCATTAAATCCTGCATGAAAGTCTACTCGCTGGCTGTCAATCACAAAGGATCTGTCTGTCTGTTGGGAGGGAATATTTACTTGTGAGGGTTGGAATCTTTCCTCCACTTGAGTTGTTTCTCCGAAGAAGTCGGTAAACCTTGCAGTAGGCTTGGGGGCTACTTTCTACAAAAAAGAGTTTAATTCATAAGACTGCCGATGATGATAGGTTCCAACTTACAACTTGATTGGCTCGATATTCAGTCAAATTCACAAAATGCTCAATAGAGTAGAATTGATTGATTTCTCGATAGCTTTCTTCATCCTCCTCTGCATTACCCAATAGATATTGCTGTAAATGAGACTGTGAATCGCCATACAAGACTTTATCTTCATTCCTTTTGTCATAATCTTCATCGTATTCAAAGTTCATCTTTACTGACACACGCTTGATAAAGAAGAAATAGCTCGCGTTATTAGAGATATAAGAGTATTTTTCTCATATTAGAGATGGATCTAAATATTCGTACAAAAGCATCCTCAGATGCTCGAGAACGCACAAATTTGTTGAAGAAAGTTCTAGAGCTTGGTTGGGAAGGAATTGCGTGGAATCAGATTGTGTTGGCAAAAGCTTCGCAAAGAAATCAAGCTAGGCCGAAGGAGCCAATCGTTTTAACGACTGTGGAAGCACAAGAAATCATGAAATCTCGATCTTTAATCACCTCCAATAGTACATATACACCGATTAATCAGTATAATCGTATAACGTTGTTGGTGGATGATATTGCAGATGCTCAAAACATAACAGCGAATAACGATCATCTTCGTAGCTTCGATATCGTCGCTGTGCAACCTGGTAATGCGAAGGTTCTCGCTCATATTTGCAAAAACTGTGACGTTGATATTATATGTTTTGATTTCACGAAACGAATTTCGTTTCAAGTCAGTAAAAAACTGGTAAGGAGAAGCATGCAGACTGCTTTAGTGTAATATTTTGTTGAGTAGATCGATGCAGCAATCGAAAGAGGTGTACAGTTTGAGATAACATACGGACCAGTCTTCTATTGTAAGCTATTTCATTCTTCGTAGTCGTTTCTCATTGTGGATGTATAGCTCAAGTATCGCGAAGGGAAATATTTAATAATTCCAAGTATTTGATCACCATGTTAAGGCGGAGAAATCTTATCCTCTCTAGGTACGGTTTTATCTAAGATTCTTTGTTTTTCTCTTAAGAATGACTTTTAGTGGTACTGATGACGCTGTAAACCTGAGAGGAAGATATGAAGGTATGAATGTCGGAATACTCATGCAGTTTAGTCCAGAGGAGGTAAAAAGTACAGTATGTTTCATTTGCTTTCCAGCTTTAATTCTCTGAACAGGCAAGAGTTGCGACAAAGGATAACTGTATTAAGGTTATTCAGCATGGTATTCAAAGAAAGAATAGATTTCTCTCGGTTGAAATCTATAGTTTACAAGAATTCCAAGAATCGAGAAATTCCCGCCAAGTTGAAGCAGATCGAAAAGATTCTTTTAAAGATGCCTTTGAGGCAAGAGAAACAATAAAGCACCAAAACAAGAGGAAAAGATCACTTTCGATGGACGGTGAAGGAGAAAACGATGATGCATAAATTTAGAAAAAATAGGCGTTCTATCCGTTTTGCAAATCTCGATTTTCTGAAATATCATTATTTGAGAAAATCGCTTTTGTCGTTTCGAAATTCAAAGAGACAAAGGATTAACTTTCAAAGCATGAATTGTCGTTAAGATTCGGAGACCTTATCATCTATCAAGAAGAGAATGGATGAATTGAATTCAGGAGATACTGTATTGATTGCGAACTATGAAGAACTCTCACGAATTCTGGATATTTTCTGTCCATCTTTGGATTGTATTAAACCACTAACCTTATCTGATATCGCTGATCAGTATGCCACAATATTAGATGTTGTAAACCCTCCTGAAAGTAGCGATAAAGTCGATGATTTTGCTGTTCTCATTCTTGAAGAAGGTCAAGACCTTGTTCTTCCTTTTCAAGCGTTCAGAAAAGTGAAGGTTCAGATTGACGAGCTTGAGGAGAGTATGCCCCGAATGATCCCAATTTCGAAAAGTAATCCTATAATACTCTCCCAAGAGTTATATATTGTCCAAACTGCTGCTGCAGAGAGTATTCAAGCGGCTTTTCGACGATATCGAGCATGTAAGAAAGATATTAAAGCTAGGAGGAAACTCTCGACTGAAAAACTTGTTAAAAATATGGCAGCAGAAACTATTACCAAGCATCTAAGGAGGTAAGAATCTTTAAATATTCATTCTTATAGTCTGATTCCTCAACTATGCATAGAGCTGCGAGTAAAACAAGATCGCTTAAATCCCTTAGTAGAAATCAAAGCTCTGTCAGTAACTCCATCAAATCAGCGCCATCCATAGTCGTAGTGGACCCTCCTTCTCAAAATATTCCTTCTCAACCATCTCCTGTTTTATCTCCACTCTCAGTCCATTCAATTCCTCAAGGTTTAGTAGTTACGCTTCAGAATATGGCAGTGTGCGACGTTGCAAATGTTGCTTGGAATGAGAACAATAACCTTTATATTCTCATTGAAAATCAATCCTGGCTGTTTAAAACGGATGTTCTCTATGAGTCTGGTACTAAAGGACACTGGAAAGGAAATATTGTAAATTTGGATCTCTTCTCCTCCTCTCCTCGCGGCAATTGCAGCAATACCATCAAGATGTTTGTCCATCATGCTTGCTGGGCCATTCAAGATAAACTTATTGGCTTCTGTGAAATTCCTATTAGTGTGTTTAATCCATCCTCCCCAAGCTTTGTCCTAAACGATTATTCTACTGTTCTATATGACTCCACCAACCTAATCAAGAGGAAGGTGCGGGGAAGTTTATCATTTCAATGGAAATTTGGAAAAGAAATGCAATCTGTTGCTAACATAAGTCCTCGAATACGAGAAGAAGGCAGTAGACTGTCGGCGATCGATGCTGCATCTGTCATATCGAAATACGTTGATGTAGCTGACAATCATCAGGTGGTGAATGGCATTTCACCTCGACAGGTTGTGAACGCAGCAAATATATTGCAAGGTTGGGAAGGACCTGATCCTGCTACGAATAGCAAGTACAGTAAATCTAAACCCATGGCTTCGACGAAAGACATTCCTAAAGTTCCCAAGATTCCTCTTGAGAAGGCTACCCAACAGGCCATCCCTATTCCCATTTCGACCAAAATCACTGAAGATAAATCTCCTTCAACCAGAATGAAAACTCGAAAACCCACTACTAATGTAGATACAACATCCAGCAATGGTAATCATGCCACTACTTCTCCAATCTCAACCGCTCGGATCTCAAACATTACAGAGGAACAAAACGCGAACGCAGTAGTCGCGTCACCTCATCAAAAGAGAAAATCTTCTATTTCCAGCACCAATAGACGTCCTTCAACTACTCCCCTTTCATTCTCTGTCAAAGTATCAAAAGAGATTGACTTTTCGATTGATCATTCTATTGATTATGTTTTTGATCAAGCATTCCTTTTTTCTCTCTTGAAGCTCAGTAGCCACTGTACATTCTCAATCCAAGACTTGATTATTCTATTAGATTCTTTAGAAATTCCAATTAATGAACCTTTTCTTTCTGTGTTGAATCAATCAGAAAGAACAAAGCCGACCTCTTCAGGAGATAGACACACTGAAGAGATTTTCAAAGAAAGCATTAGCTTTCCTATTAATCATCCTACATCCTTTGCTGCCAGTATTATCGACATTATTCAAAACAAATATCCGATGATCATCTCTCCTGACGTTTCATTACCTCAATTATTAACTCCGCAAAAGGTTGTTCTGTGTTTGCTTTCTCTCATTGGTTTACTCAAAATAAATTATGTTAATATTCGCGGCTTGATATTCTTAGCTTGTTCAGGGAAATCAGAAGAAGAGTTTGGTCAATCAATTAAGCGGAAAAGCTACAAAGCTACTGGGGCTTCGAAAAACAATAATAATTTAGATGTTGAAAGTGTGATGAGGAGACCAACTCACTTTACCAGCCCGATTATGAAGACAATATTACAATCTATACGACATAGTCCTTCTTTATCTTCCTCAACGTCAATAACCTCAAATACTGATTTTTTCTCGAGTGGTTTGAGTGGGAAAGACTTTTTACAATTATCTTCGAAAGATTTTACAAATAACTTTTCCATGCGATCATCACTCTTGATGACACGAATAAAATTATATCAATCAACCTTAAATATTTTAGAATCATGCTGGGATCGCGGAATTCGTCCTCAGGATAAGCCTTTATCGTTCAAAAATCAATCATCCAACGAACTGTCCACCAGTACTTCGTTTTTCCAACAACCAAGTTACCAGCAGATTACACGGACTTTATCTCGACAGATGGTTGACAAAACCAAGAGCTTTGATGGTTCAATAAATAATTCATCTCACCTACTTTCAAATACGAAAGGTGGGAAAGATGATACAACCCATAGTAGTAATAGTCAAAACGGCACAATCAACAACGCGAATTTCTTTTTGATCCTTCAAGATCCTCAACTGGTTCTAAATCAATACTTATCATTGAATCGAGCCTTTGGCTGGAACTATTCGGTCTCCTTGCTTACTGTTATTGCGAATCAAATTAGTGGATGTTATTGTTATCAACTGCCAAATAGTGACCGTCTCACAAGCCACGAATTAGAAGATTTCTACTCGAAGCCAGTAGGGCGGAATAATAACAGCAACAATAATAGAAATACTTCCTACGCTTCTTCATCAGGTGCTTCTGGGGGAATTGCCACATGTCCTGAGTTAGTTTGGGTTTCTTTATTATTTCTGAATGATCAACTGTATCAAGACTGTAATTCTCTTCTCCTTTCATTAAGCAAAGAATATTCCACTATTCCAGATATGGAATTTGTGGAATCGTCAGTCCCTCCAATTTATCATTTATTTGAATGTATCCCTAATAATCGTGAAATACTCATTCATCTTCCAAAGAATTGTTTAAAATCATTACCAAAGACTTCCAAGCAATCAAATCCTACTCTAAATAAAGCAAGTCAGTATAGCACGAAACTTCAAGAGCTGTATCAATTATTTTATTCTTTAAATTATAACACTTTACCCATGGAAGATATTACAGTTGGTATGAAAGCTCGGATTGTCTCGTTCCCTGTATTACATCGAATCACTTCCTCTAAATATGAATGGTGGGATCGTCCATCTGAAGAAATGTTACAAAAGATGGCGAATAAAAAATGTGAAATTATTTCTATTAACGAACTCTATAGTGAGAAGCAAAGAGTTGGTATTAAACTATTAAATACTAACATCTGTGAGGCCATTCCTTATGATGCTCTCTTACCAGTTGACCCAGATGCGAGTTACGATGAGAACGATGAAACTGAAAAAAAAGAAATTAAGATCAAAGAGAAAAAGAAAGATACAGAGTCCTTTGATTTTATTGCTCGAAATGATGTCACTCAATCTTCAAAACCTGTAAAACGAAGGAAGTCGAAAAGAAAGAAATCTTTAAAGAACGAACTGACTGGAACAGTGATATATGGAGAGGAAACCACGAAGAAAGGAAATAAAGAAGAAGAAAATGACGCAAAGAAAACCCTTCAATCAAAATCTCCAGATGCTGTGATGGTCAATAATGATCAGAAGAGAAATACTTCTAACACTAACATAAACTCAAAGAAGATAAAACCTTCTGCTGTCGTCGAAGATAAGATGGATGCTCATGATGATGCAAACTTTGATCTCTTAGCCGCTCCAAAAGGGGGCGATGAGTCGTTCCTCCCCGAAAATGCTGAGTTGAAGCTTGGTAGATCCAGCAGCACTCATCAGATTCCCCTCCAAGCTTTCACTATTGCTGTGGAGGCAACAACAAAAACAGGTCGAAAGACCAAGGATCAAGCTCAAAAGAGTCACACTGCTACATTCCACCCGAATGTGTTGAATATCGAGCTATTAACGAGTGAAAAGGATTACTCCTGGATTAAGCCTCCATCGAAGAAAGATTTCTCCAATTTCAAGATCCCTAACGAAATGAAGAAAAAGGAAGATGATGGTCAACTAATCCTTGAAAATCTTGAAGATGATCCGACAAGTAATAAAAATGATGTCACGGATCATGACAGAGCTTCTCCACTACGAGCATCATCTCCAATTCAGAAAATGAGAGAAGCTGACTTCGATCTAGATCACGCCATCTACACCCATGGTGTGTACAAATACTCTGATCCCTCTGGAAAGAAAGATTCAAATCGAGGAAATTCAAGTTTAAGACCAAAATCAGCGAGTGCGATGATAAGGAAGAAAGAATCTTCACCAGAATCACCAGAATCCCGCACCAAGAAAAGCAACCAACAAGATCGAAACAATGAGCAAAATCAGACGAAAAAGCGACCAAAGACTGCATCAGCGCTAAATTTCGAGCTTGAGGGTCTTGGATATGATGGAGAAGGTCATCTAAGAACCGCAGATCAAGTTGACAGCAGCCCCCTTCCTTCGCCGAAGATAACACCTTTGTTTAATGAGAAGGAACGACTTATTCTTCAAACAAATCCAGCTCTCAAGAAAACTTATAAATACATGGAAGCTCAAATGAATGAAGATGAATCTGATAAGAAGCATCTTCAGTCGTTGGGAGTTAACGGTAGCACGATCCCACTCACCACGTTCGATCCGTGGGGTGAATCCTCTTCACCTGAGAAATCACCAAATCAGACAAAAGTCAAAAAGAAGAAGAAATTTCCACTAGAGAAAGAAGAAAGGAAAGAAAGTAATATTGTTGATGACAATGGTTCAGATGAAGAGAAACCTGTGAAGTTTGATGTTAATGTTAAGAAGGCGACGACATCTAACCGTAAGTCATTGAAAGAAGCTCTCTTATATGAAAGAGAAAAGATTCGCAATCAAAAAGAAGTGGATATCAAAGAAAATTATATTTTAAAAGAGTTAAAAAGTTTAGGAATCGATATTAGTCAGATTAAGTATTGAAGTATAAATTTATTATCTCCTTTCCCTCTTATTTCATAAAAATTATAACGTTCTCGTTGGTTCTCTCACCAGTCAATCCTCTCGCCGTATCTATAGAAATAACCACCTGGATACTTCTTATTGTAGTTTAAGATTACAGGAAACATTCTTTCGACTGCTTCTTCAACAGGAAGCATAAAAGCAACTTGTTCGGAGTCTGTCAGTTCATCCTCTGATGTCATGACAGACAGAAAGTTTCCCGGACATACTGCGACAATCCTTCTCTGCTGCGACTCTCCTCTAATTTCTAAGTCATGGTGGATAAGTTTTGTGGCTTTATTAAGAAAAGCTTTCGAGAGGGAGTACATAGGAGTGAGACCATGAGCATATTCCAAAGAATCATCGAAGCTCTCGATAAGACGACCGGCATACGCCTTTAGGTCTTCGATACTGCTGCAGACGTTTAACCCTGAAACGATATCAGAGTTAAGGAATTGTTGCTCCCCGTCACCACTGCTAACGTTGATGATGTCAGTGGAGGGGTGGGGATGCGATAGAGATCGCTCGATAAGAGAGATAGGCGCGAAGAAATTCACTTGAAGAGACTTGCGAAGAGCTTCCCTCGTGGAACCTTCAAGACATACTCCTGCATTATTAATCAGTATCCTCCTCGAAGCTTGTGGAAGATGGTGTGGAAGATTATCGATTATTTCCATCTTCAATAAATCCATATGAAGAAAGAAGGAATGGTCAGACGGGAATATCTGAGCTAGCTTTTGATGGCTTCTAAACGTTCCATAAACTTGCGAAGTGAAAGCTTTCAGTCTTTTGTGAAGATTTGTTCCAAGCGAGCCAGTGCAACCTGTAATAAGTACAGAGATTTCATCATTCCTTGTCTGAGCAAAATAAGCCCTGTTTGACCTGCTCCATCCACTAATAGTAGTTTTTGTTATATAACCTCGACTACCAATCAAATTAACGAACAGTCCAATCAAAAATAGGGCGATTCTTCTCGAAGGCATATGACCATGACGAACTGAATGCAATATCGCGGTATATCGCGAGTTGACTATGGATATTAGAGATAGACAGGAGAAAAAGCGCTTTTTTCCAGGGCGGAGAGAAAAACAGGAAAAGTCAGTGGGAGAGACACACACAGCACATAGCCACAACAAACAAAAACAAACAATAATAACAATAATAACAATAATACGATAACAACAACACAAACCATACTAGAATGAACTAGCAAGAACCAACACAACCTGATCTTATCATTCGATCTTAACGATTCCTCCATTGTTTAGTTGTTGTGTTTTTGAAAGTACCCTTCTCTGTCTTACAAATCGAATATCCTTGTCGAGGCGTTTAATCGCCATTTTACATTAACCATGACCGATTCACCAATTTCCTCACCAACAAATTCCTATTCTTTACCATTATTACGAACTTTGCCATTCGAAAGCGCCATGAGCTCCCATCATCATTCCTTCACATCTCCTTTCATCCACGACTGGATGGTAGGAAACACCATCAGCACCACCACCCTCCCAACAAACAAAACGGCCAACTCCACCACAGAACTTAATTCCAACTCTTCCAATACCAAGATCCCAAGTCTCGTTTCTCTCTGTCAACAAGAGATATTAAACCTCTTAGATCGCAATGCCTATAACTCACGATTAGTCAAAGATTTATGTAAATATATCCCTGAAGAACTATTAGAACCAATCTTTGAAAAATTAATTGATAATAAAAAAATTAATGATATCGTTTTAATGATTTATCTTTCACCTGCTAGATCTAAATTAATTATTAATAATATATATAATATTAGAAATTCGATTTTCAAATTAATTGGTTATAATTGTCCTAATTTAATATCATTAGATTTATCTGATTGTGTACAGATCTCAAATTCTGTGATTAGAACCATTCTTACTGGTTGTTCACAGTTAGAATGTATTAAATTAGATCGTTGTCAAAGAATTACTGATACTGCTTTTGATTTATCATCCACACCTTTCCAATCTTATGTATCCTGTCTTTCTTTGAAATGTATATCTTTACAAGGATGTCCGCAGATTACTGGGGAGGTGATTAGTATCTTTAATAAGAATTATCGAAGTTTATTGTATTTAAATCTCTCACAGTGTAAACATATGAAATCACAAGAGATGATGAATAATATCTTTCAGCATCGACAATTACAGATATTAAATCTTTCTTTTATTGATGTCGTCACAGATGAAACTTTCTCTTTACTTCCTATTATGACGTCATCAGCATCGTCTACTTCTTTATCGATAGAGAGAGCGAAGTTCTCACAGGTTCGATCCACGTCACCTGTGATTCAGAAGTTATATGCGGCTACTTCACCTTCATTTGTTTCGTCAGAGTCCACGTCACCGTTACAAGTTTTAAATCTGTGCAAGTGTCGCATTACTGACAAAGCCATCGCTCACTTCGTATCCTTCCAACACCTCAAAGAAGTGCGACTGCCATGGTGCACAGGCATCACAGACCACGGCGTTATGATGCTCGTGGAGTATTGTGATCAGATCCAAATATTAGACCTCACTTCTTGTAGCATCACTGATGTGGCTGTGAGATATGTTGGGAAGTTAGCGAAGAAGCAGTTGAGGGAGTTAGACCTGTCCTGGTGTATGGAGATCACGAATAATGGTTTGCGCTATCTGCTTCCTGCCTATGGTGATGAGGATGTTGATGGTGACGAGGGCTGCTATGTGCTGGGTCATGATGAGATGATCACGAGTCATTTAGAGAAGCTGAGTTTGATCTGGTGTTCTCAAGTGAATACTGAGTCATTGGAGATCTTGTCGAATCTCCCTGCCTTGAAGCTCTTAGCTGTGAATGGATGCTACGAAGTGACGTCAGAGGCAGTTCATTTTTTACAACAGAGTGGCATAGACATCATTCTGTAGCAGTGATAGAGGTGACTACCACGAAGTTTGGGGTGGTCTAATATGATTCTAATATGATGTTTTTAGGTTTGGTTAGGTTTGGATAGACTACTTTATATGATTGATGATTGTACTGCAACTACTAGATTTCATTCCTTCTTTGTCTTTTTTTCTATATCTCTCTCTTTTTTTCTCAATCCATGCAATCTCTTTCTTTCAATTTCAAGTTGTTTGCTTATTTATGTATATATAAGGATTTTTTTGCTATTCTAACTAAACTTCTATGAAACCTTTGAAAGTGTATCGTAAAGTTATGAAAAATCTTTCAATTCGTTTCTTTTTTTTCAGTTATTTGAATAAGATCTGCAGAGATGTCAGCGAAACCAGTGTTCTCTCTCAATGATTTACAGAAAGGAGCGAAGTCATTGAATCCCACTGAAACTACCTCACATGGCAGTAAAGATACCTCTGATGTTGAAGCTCGTCGTGCTTTAGGTACTATATATATTATATATTCACTTATCAATCTCTGTTCTTATTCATTCCTTCCTTCTTCCTTCCTTCCTTCCAGAGGATTTATATGAGAAGTTTGATGGTGATCTCGATAGAATGTAAGTGATATGACTTGTTAATTTCTTTTTGTCTCACTCGCTGTCTCTTCTTAGTTTCGATGAATTGCGCGCAGATCCTTCGAAGGCAAAGAAACCTCATCATCGTCCTAAGGATGCGAGGGAGTTCGCTGTGAAGTATTTAGAGGGATATTATTCTCTTGTGAAGGATGAAGACATTGATAGTCGTGCTGATAGTAAGAGTCACAAGTAAATGATAATAATATGATATGAAGGTGTTGATTGTCTTCTCAATGATTGTATCACTATAGATGTCTTTCCTTCGATCGTAAGTATAACTATCAAATCGTTTGATTCGCTCTGAGTGAATTAATTAATGATTACATGCAATCCTATAACAATCAATCTTATTCTTCTGATCGCACTATCCTACTCTAGATGTTATAGTAGATCTCCACAAATCACCGACACGTTAGAGAAGAGTCCCTTCAACAACGCAAACAAAGAATAGTTCCAAGCATAGTGGATACAATCTCTCGCCTTCTGAATCACCCTTCGAGATGCATTCTCGATTAGATCTCTGAGCCTGACGATCGCCTTCTTCGCTCTCTCGAACAAGACACAAACTCCATTCTTCCTCACAGAGTCTGAAATCGCCTGGAAGGAACTGCCTCTGTCTTGAATTTCGCATGTTACCAGGCATACCCTCTGGGGAAGTCGCTCCAACCCTGCACCTGTGTCGATGTGAGTCAGGTAGAGTGGCGATGGATCGAGGTTCACTTTGCGAGGCAGATTAAAGATGCGAAGAGTGACTTCATCCGACTCGAGAGGATAGCTCGACACATCTACATAGTCGATGCCATATAACATGAAAGGATCGAAGCGCAGATGGACGGCCTTTGCGTCAATGAGATTCTTTCCGAGAATGATGAGCTCATTGGTCTGAGGATCATACCTCGACTCGTTCAAGACGATGGGAAAAGGAAGGATTTCAACGACGCTTTTGGGTGTTTCGATCAAACCAATTGAACGATTCCGATACAGAATGTCTTCTACAATAATCCGTTGAGGGAATAAAAAATTTGGGAAATGATAATTCTCTGGATTGAGTGAGATTAACACTTGTCGAGCCTTTTTACTTTCTTTGTATAAGTAATAATTTTCAATCTGTTTCGACTGAAGTTGATCAGTGATTAGTAATTTAAGTTGAAAGAACTCTGCTCTCTTATGTGCGAACTCAGGTCCAATAAAATGAAAATAAATAGTATATCCATCATAAATCTTGTATGATTGGCCGCCTGCTTGAGGGAGTGAAAGAGCCCAAACAAAGAGAAACAGAAAGAAGAAACAAGACGAGAATCTTTCGGGTGTATTGAGATGGAAAGCAATCATATTTCTATCTTATTCTTATCAATGATAATAATAATCATAATGATAATGATAATAACTAGATAATAATAATAATTTCACTTATGAAAGTCTTTTATAGCGATAGATTCATATCATCATCATTTCAGTTCTTTACAAACAAAGATATCATCACCGCATACTAGAAACTGAAAATCGAAATTTCAAAGAGCTATGTTAGGGATACAAGGGATACTAAA